>SDBT01000283.1_pt1 | contig 77027 bp, 62 predicted proteins | sample 2277101 | NCBI WGS metagenome assembly SDBT01 (sample SAMN10404973, study PRJNA504765) | marine sediment metagenome | isolation source: marine sediment core GS10_PC15, 103 cmbsf | place: Arctic Ocean: Southern Knipovich Ridge | collected 2010
ACAATGTATGGCTTTAGGGGTTCCAGTAGCAATAACAAATTTTTCTGGATGTGTTGATTATGTCAATAAGAATACAGCGACGTTATTAGAGCCAAGGGGCTTTATATTAAAGAAGAATATGGACGGTATTCCCCAATTTAGAAATAGAAAATGGGCTTTTGTATCTGTTGAAGATATTAGGAAGACAATGAGAGAAATTATTAATAATCCCGCGAAAATAATAAAAAAATCTAAAAACGCTTATGAAGAAGTAAGTAATAAATTTACTTATCAAAAGACAGAAGAGTTATTTAGAGAAATGATAGGAACTTTGTATGGCATATAAAGCACAAATAAATCCCCAATCAGGAAGTTCATCTGACTTAGTTGTTTTGCAATTAGAATTAGATTCTAATATTGAGACTAAGGTTAAGGTAGAGAATGCGACTCATGGTTTAATCCTAGACGAGTTCACGCTACCTCCTAATCAAACAAAAATAGAAAGACAATTTGATTTAAAAATACCTGAGCATTCTTCGGATTCTATGATATCAGTATTCGTAAATATAGAGGTTAAAGAAAATGACAAGTTTAAACTTGTTAAAGTTTTGCCTTTAGTATATCATATAGATTTAGAGTCTCCGACCCAATCGAATATATTATTTAATGTTTCTCCGTCTTTTGTTGAGCAGTCTGATGATTGTAAGATTTCCATAAAAGGTGAGATAAACGACAAATATGTTGTGTCTATCAATGATAAAAGGTATAATGTTGTTATCAGTTCTTCAGGTTTTGGAAGTATCCATTTTAAATCAAAAGATATTTTAACAGGAGACGTAGGGGCAATTTCACATAAATTCCCAGTACATTACTATACGGATGATGATAATTATGTTAATAGGCACTTCACCGGCACCTACCTTACCGTACTTCCTAATGATTTGATTGCGGCAGCGGATGCTGACCCAAGATGTGCGACATACGACCCTTTGACATGGGAGCCTTCAGAGGATTGTATTACGATTCCTCCTTGTGACCCAGAAACAGACCCAGATTGCCGTATTATCGAGCCAACGATTCCTTCAAATTGTATACCTAAAAAATATTGTGATTTTGATGGATGCTCTGTTAGACCCTGTGATTGCGAAAGCGTTGATGCTAGCATTGATACCGATGCGTGTAGAATCCATAAATTGTCTTCTGCTTTAATCTCTAACGGAATGGTTTTAACTTCTTATATAAGTGTAGACGAGAGTGAGGGTGGTGAGAATTATAACAAGCAGAGGGTTTTTATTAAATCTGACCAGACTTCTCTTGACGCTCAAATAGTTGCTTCTCAGGATGTAGCTGTTCAAGCAAAAACATCAGATGAGGACTTTACTGCCTATATCACAAAGGAGTTTTATGACGTAATATCTGCTTTAGCTTTAGCGGGTAAGTTTATTATGGCGGCATTTCTAAACGAAAAAATGGATTATGAATGTTTCCCTGTTAGCGAGATTCAAACTCCTGACGAGTATACCCCATTTTATCATTTAATTTTGAGCAAAGAAGATAGCGATATCACTATAAGTCAATTAGAGCCTTGTATTTATACAGTTTTTTACGAATTCGATATAGACGGGGCAGTTGAGCCTAGTTTGAATATAACTTCTGATATATCCAAACTTCCATTTATCGAGGTTCCAAATTTCGAAGGAACACTATCTGCTACTAATGTTCTTATATCTTCTAATAGCGAATATAGAGGGGGAGAGGAAGAAAGCTTCGTCCATATCGTAGCGGAAGCATATAAAAATGGAGATGTACAGTTATTCTATTATGGATTCAGCGTTGGTCCTTTAGGTTATATTTCTATTAATACTGGAGATTGGGTTCAATTAACAACAGACGGTTCAAATAAAAATGCCCAAATAATCACGGATAAATATAATAATTTACATGTATGTTGGGAAAGCGATAGAACAGGTTTAAATCAGATATATTATGGCGTTGTCGGTCCATCTGCGGTATTTTACACTAACGCAGTTCTTGCCTCTGCCGTTGACAAAAAATCTGAACTAAATAATAAAGAAGATAAGCCGTTTGATTATTTGTCTCAGAGTATTCTGGAACCAACAGGGGAAACCCTCGAAAGAATTTCAGAGCAAGGTGAGATAGACGAGTATACAGGTGTTCTCCACTACCCTAATAAGGGTATCTTAAGTACAGGCTGGATAAGAAACGAAACTAATAATGGAAATACAACAGTAAACGATGTTCTTGATATTTCTGATATCACTGTTAGTTCATCTACCCTATCAGATACGGCAATGGTTTTTACTAAGTTAGATAGAGATAGCTTTTTCGATTTATCTTCTGGGATGCTGTCTCAAATAAACTATCAAGTTTCATTTGGTTTTAATGGGGAGATATCTCAAGACATTAGCGGAATAAGCGAATTATTATCTCAAGAAGATATAGACGATTTGTACGATGTGTTTAAATCTCAATTTGAAGAAACTGTAGACTCTAACATCGTTGAGAATTTACCTTTCTATGTTTCAGATAGTAACAGATTTAACATAGGTTTCGAGAATGAAGTATATGATAGATTTATTCCTATTATGGGTTCGTACAAGAATGAAGAGCTTCAAAATCATACAGAAGGAGATATAATCACAGATGATTTTGCGATTGTCGCTTCTGGAGACGATAGAAATTTGAACCATTATTTTATAGCAGTCGTCCCTGAAAAAGTTCGTTTTAAAGCGACTAACATCGAAAGCGAATTAGATTTTGAGTTAAGAGTCGGAGATGTTGTAGATTATAATTTAGAAGAAATTCAAGAATACCATACAGGTCGTGCGGCTTTTGCGGTAATTTACGCTACTGATGATATTTTATCTGCTGAGCAACTTTCAAACGTAACAGTCAGAAATATTTCTAAACCATTCGTGCTATCTGAAGTAAATAATATAGATGTTTTAGTTAATTATTCAAAGATGTTTAACGAAGATGCCGCTAGGTATTTTGGAGTAGTTCCAAGCGTTTCGGATGAATTGCCAAGATTTTCTTGTAATTTATCTTTGATAGTCAACGGTAGTGCCAAATTATCAGAATCGTTTATTGTTGATATGTCTGACAAATACAGGGCGTTTGATATTGGATTAGGCGTACCTTCTAAAGGATGCTTTAAGGCTGATAATTTTTATCCTTATAACTCAAGCGTTTTCGAGAATGCGTCGGTAGTATTTAATTATTCCGATGTTACTATTGGGTCTCCGACGTATAGGTTTAATACTAATGTTGCCGAAGCCCCTGATTACGCTAGGGAGCAATTGGATTTATCAGCGTATGACTTCTATGGAAACGAAGAAGATGTTGCGGAAGGCTTTTTTGATAACTATGACTTCTTATTTGATGGAGAAATAACAGACCCTAGCACAGGAGAATCATTAGGATATCAACCTCTTGATGACCCTAGCACTGGTGTGATTTTTGACATCTCTACCCAGGCTGGATTTAGTTTTTCAGAGTTCATGCAAGTACCCATTACTTTAGAAGGGGCTAATAGTAATGTATCTATTTCTCTCGATTTTGCTAATAATATTCATATGACTTGGCAGTCTAATAGAGATAAAAATTGGAATATTTTTTATTCTTCATCAATTGACCAGAATGTTCCATTTAGATTTGATACTTCTATAACTAATACTGATAGTAATAGTTTAAGCCCAGATGTAGCTGCTGATGACGCAGGGCGAAGAATGATAGTTTGGCATGATGACAGAAATGGAAGTTTTGAAATCTTTTCATCTAGAACATTAGAAACATATAATTTAGATAATAAAATTTGCGAGAACATAGACACCTTAACAGGTATTAGTGCTGGCGAAAATCCATCACAATCTGAAGCACAGTCTATTAGTTCTGTTATTAAATTTACTCAGACCAATGCCGACCCTTCGACTGGCGACGAGCATCTACATTTTAGAGTTACTTTTTATTCTGACGAGGCTAAAGAAAGAGTAGTTTATTCTTCATTTTCTTTAGTAGATGATAAGAGGTGGTATATTAGCGGTTCAACTTATGAGGCTATGGATAGTAGCGGAGCTACGATTTCTGACGAATCGGTTGATATTATTTATGTTCCGGATATTTATCCACAGCAATTATTTAGCCAACAACGTTTAATTCCTTTGAATGGGGGTAACTCAGAATCTAATTTATTGAGCGGAGTAAAATATTATGTAACGATAGAATCGTACAATATCGACGATACTTCTTTAAGTATAGTATCTGATATAGAATTTACGTTTACTGCTTCTAATGTTGAAACTAATTTTTGGAGAGAAAATTTAGATAAGAATAATTGGATATCAAGTGCGAACGGACAGTCAGACCTTTTGGTTTCGAATAGCGGAGAACAGTCTACGTTCCCAAGCGTTGCTTCTAATATGTTTGGACTTTTTTATATTGCCAATCAAAGTTTGGTTGGAGGTCACTCAAATGCCAAAAGGTCGTTTTGGAATACTTCTCTTGACGTAATCATTGGCTCAGGCCAGGGTTTTTGGGAGACTGATGGTCCGTTTGATGGGCAGAGACCTAAAGTCATAACCGACCAGGGGCAAAATTTTTATGTTGGCAGCAATGATGATAGCAGTATTTATTCTTCTAAATGTGCTTTACCTGTTATATGGCAAGTAGATGACCCTTCGATAATTTCTATCGAGGAAGGACCAGAAGTCCTCTGCGTCCCAGGAACATCTACATCTGCGGGTGGATTTTATATGAGAGTTAGTCAAGAAGATACAACTGGCTCGTTTGTTATTAATAAGGATGATGTGGTTTCCGTAGTAGAAAAGACAGATATCAATATAGATATATCAGGTATATACGGGGCTCATGCGGTTCGTTTTAGAAATCAAAATGGGGCATGGAGCGATTGGATAAATATCGATAATCATTTGTTTATTGAAGATAATAGGTTCGTTGCTCCTTGGGAGATTCCTAGGGCTAATGGGCTTCGCCATCTTTGTTGTCAAGTTTTGACGGTGTACGGAGTTTCTCCAGTTCAATGTATTGATATCTTTGTCAATATGGTTACGGTTGATTATTTTGTAGATTACTATTCAGATGACGCTCTCGCAGAAGAAGTTCCATCTCGTCAAGGTTTTTCATTATTAGCTACTAAGGGAGATATCGATAAAGAGATTTTCGTAAGAGTAACATTTAGCGAGCCTCAAACTTATACTAGTTTAACATTTGATGTTATTCATCAAGGTGTTTCAAACGTGTTCGATAGAACTCTTTTGCCAGAAGGGTATGTATCTCCTCCTGTATCCGTTACATCGTCATTTTATACAGGAAGCTTTTTAATAAGAAAAGAGGATGGTATTTACGATATTGACGGAACTGGATTCCTTAAGGTTAAATTTCCAGGAGAAGATGCTATAATAGATAATTGCGTATCGGATAGAAGGGACTTGTATAATCAAATGTTAATTCAAAGCGAGTTAGATTTCTTAGATACTACGGAATTGACACCAGAAGAATCTTTCAGAGAGAATGCAACTAGAATAGTATCGAAAGTATTAGATATTAATGATTTTAAACAATATTATGATAACGATGACCCTAATCTTTTATTCGGAAATATGGGATTTTATAGGAACTAATTATGCTTATAGACTTAACACCAAACACAGTTGCTCAATATAAAATGAATGATGTAGGAGGAACTAATGTAGTAGATAGTTCAGTAAATAGTTATGATGCAACATCAATAAATACTATTGACTCTGTCGATGGCAAAATAAATACCGCAATAGATTTTAATGGAACTAATGATAGAATTGAAATTCCAAACTTTAACGATATAAATACTTCTGACTTCACTATTTGTTTCTGGATGAAGACTTCAGATACGTCACTCGCCACTATCGTTAGCAATTATCATCAACCAGGGGCATCGGAAGGTTTTAGAATTTATTTAGAAGCATCAATATTGAAAATTGTTTTTACTACTTTTTCAAATGCAGATATAGATTTAACTGCTAATAATGTTTATAATGATGGAGATTGGGTTTTTGTTACTGTTACTTTTGACAGGTCTGGCAATATGTCCATTTTCAAAAACTCTGTTTTTGATAAGTCAGAATCTATTTCTGCGGCTAGTGGGATTGGCATAAATACTGGAGGTGAGGCTATGGATTTAGCAGTTTTATATGTAACACCTTTTACATTATATACACAATGGTTGGACGGAACATTAGATAATTTTTGTATTTTTGACAAAGTACTATCTCAAGATGAAATAGATTTTTTGTACAATAACACAGAAGGAACAGAAGAATTATCTCAACTCGTCATCGATAAATATACTTCTCCTACGTTGACATATCCTATTGGAGGAGAGACCTTAACTCATGAAACTATTCAAATAGAATGGGAGGAGCCTGTCCCTGTTGCTTTAGGTGTTGATAGTTTAATATATTGGTATGAGATTTTTTACTCTATTGATGCATCAACAGAAGAAAATAGGTTATGGCACAAAATAGCAGATATACCATCTGGCAATTCTGCTTTCAACTGGAAAATTCCACATCAAATAAGAAGCAATAATTGTAGGGTAGGTATTAGGACACTTAATAATGAGGGAGAGAGAACTCCTATAATTATGTCCCCAAATGTTTTTTCTATACAAAATAAGATTCTTCCGTCTCCTGCTGTTTTTTCACCTCTTGATGGAGATAGATTTTTTACTTATATCCCCGTAGTATTCGACGCGGAAGGTCTTTCAGGGCAATTTCCTAAGAGGGCACATTATAGGGTGTCTTATACTTCTGAAAGTCAAGAATCAGATTGGGCATGTATTGGAGATAATATTTCTATTACGACCTCTGAAACATTTTTAGACGTTAGCTCTTTGCCATCTGCTGATGATTATTCTTTAAAATTTGAGTTAATAGATGGCGAGAATTCTTCTCAACCAGTTTTCGTTAATAATGTAACAATTAATAACTTAAACTTTTTCAAGATAGACACTGTTCCTCCCGTTGGTTTAATATCTGTAAGAAATAATGAGGAATACATAAAAGATAGGGATAGGATTATTGAATTAACGGCATATGATGCCACTACCGGAGTCGAGTCTTTCCAGATAACGCAAAAAGAATTAAATTATTTTGATGAGCAAGGAGACCCTGTTTTAACAGAAGGTCCTTTAAGCCCTATGTCTAACCTTAGTAGTTGGAGGGTAGTTGAAAAGGATGGAGTAAAATTAATACAAGTATCTTTTGTGGATTATGCTGGCAACGCATTGGAACCAATTTCTAGCGAGTTTTTCTTCAGAACGTATACAAATGTAGATAATAAAGAAGTTACTTCTTTATTAGTTAACGAAATAATAACAGGGACATATGATGTTTGGCAAGCTATAGGAGGGGTTGCTCCTGAATTATATCTCAATGGCGTATCAACCGTAGGTGCTGGCCAAGATAAACCAGAAGGAGAGGTTTTGTCGATGGTTATGTATAATGATGTTTTATATCTCGGAGAAGAGACTAAGGAAGCTATAGGTTTACTCCAAAGGTATACTGGAAGTAAAATAGAATCAGTTTATCAAATACCCGACACTGACTCGGCTATCAATTCAATGGTAGTTTTCGATGGCAAGTTATTTTTAGCTTGTCAGAATGGAGAATTATATAGCTTTAACGGCACAACGGCTCAATTAGAGAATTCGTTTGAGTTAGCTTTAAATAAAATAGGAACAGATGGTAATTTGTTATATATCTTTTTGAAAAACTCGGCTGATATCTATACAGCATATAAAGATATTTTTGACGAATTAGTTTATGTTAAGACAACTTTAGAATAAATAGGATAATATATGAGTAGTTATTTAAAATTAGATACAAGTTTAGAAACTAGTTTATCGGTTGCTAATGCTTCCTTCCCCAGTGAGGCAGCAACTTCTGCCTCTATTGCTGTTTGGTGTAGGCTCTCAAGCAAGTCTATTTCTGTTACTTTGTTTCAGAGATATGATGGTTCGAATGGTTATGAAGCAAAATTTAACGAAGAAGTTAATGGGGATTTATCATTAGAGTTTATAGTGAATGGGTCTTCTAAGGTTACTTCTAGAATAGAAAATGTTCCAGTCAAGATAGGCGAATGGCAGTTATTCGTTTTTCAAATAGAGTTGACCGGCAATCAAGGGATATATGTAGATTCTGTTCTTCACTCAGATACTCAGAGTGCTGGTTCGTCACCTCTATTTATCTCGACAGAAGATTTTTATATAGGAATAGATAATCTTAACCCTTCATCCTCTTCATATGGGAGTTTGAGTATAGATGGCTTTGCCTTTTATAATGGCTATTTATTAGATGATGATGAGATAAGAAATATTTACAATAGGGGAAGAGGTTCTAAGATGTCAAGTTCAACTCCTAATTTAGATTTTGGTTTTAATTTCGACGAAGGTGCAGGTTCAGTATTAACTGATGTTGTCTCGGAATCAGAGGTTGGAACGATTATCTCTAACGCCTCTCCTTTTGACAATGTATGGGGAGAGACAGGAGGAGTAGCAGTAATGCTTCCTTCTGATATTAAGATGTATTTAACTAGCCTTGAGCCTGATATGGCTCAAACAAATTATACTCAATCGATAGGTGGATACATTAGCACTTCTTTATTGTATCCCTATACTACACTAGCATCTTCATTAGGCTTATATGGAACATCGATTACTCTTGACGACGCTACAGATTTGATAGGATATAGTTATGTCTCTATTTTAAATGAAATTATTCAAGTAGAAGACATCTCAAGTATAAATGTTACAGCAACTGAAAGAGGAGTTAACGAAACGATAGGTTATTATCCAAGCGGCACAATTGTTCAGGGAGTTTCTTCTCCTTTTAGCGACAGTTTTAATACTGATAAAGAACAGTACAGATGCTACGCTATTAAAAATACATCTGACGAAGAGTCTGCTTATGACCTCTCGGCTTATTTCGAGCAGTTAAGCAGGAATTTAAATACAACTATGCGACTTGCTCTTGAGGTTCCAAAAAGTCAGGAGATAACGGGAGTATCGACCAGTTGGACATCATCGATGTTAATAGATATCTCTTTAGCTGGGACATATGAAGATAATTGGTTTGCGGATTCTTATATGAGAATAACTAGCGGTCCAAATTCTGGTTCTAAAAGAATTGTAAATAGTTATGATGGCACAACTGGGACATTCGTTTTTATTGATTCATTAACTACGGATTTTGACCCATTGATTCATAGCCCTTCTGCAAGTTATACCGTTGACGCTTCTCCTGCTCAGAGAGTTAAATCAGGAGTTGATGCTCCTGTAGATACAGATTTTATTACAGATTTTTCCGAAGCGTCAGATAGGAGCGATGCTGTAGAATTAAGTACGATAAAATCAGAGGGGATTTTACTGCCAGGTGAAATAATCTATATTTGGATTGAAAGGGAAATTAAAAAATCCAGCACCTCTTATAATGAAAATAGTTTTGTATTAAGTCTCGATTTCGAGAAAGAATTAGAAGGTAATTAAAATGTATATATCTTATATAAAAACATTGATGGATTTTAACGACTCTACACTGTACGACCCAGTTAGTCAAAAGTTTTGGAATGCTGTAAATTCAGGAGAAGACACGACTGTTGTTAGCGATTCAGGGTATCATATGAGTCAAGAACAATATCTTGTCGGTAGAGACATTACTGTCGATACGGATTCATCTGGTTTCTGTTTCGGTTTTTGGTTGTACCCTGTAAATTTAGGACAAGTTCAGAATCCAGATACAGGTATTTTAGAAACTTTAAGAATGCCAGTTATTATTTTTTCAGACACAACTGGCGATTTCGATGATACTTTTTTATCTGTTTATGAGAACACAAATGATGATGGCGCGAATAAGATAGAATTAAAAATATGGTCATATGAACCATCTGGGGCTGTGGATACTCTTTATACCGTTTATTCGGACTCTTATGAAGAATTAATGTCTCATCATTTCTTTTTCAATATATCGGTTGAAAAAAATGAGATTGATATATATATTGACGGCGAGTTGAGTGGAGTTAATCTTCCAACTGGTTCGTTACCATCCTCTTTTGAGCATATTGAGTTCGATATTGCTGTTAATAAGATTTTTGAGACAGAGTACGCTTATAATTTAGCAAATAATTCGGGAATTATAGATGATATAGGCTTTTTTAATTTGCAGTTTGATGCTGAAAGTATTCTTCCTAAATTGATAAATGAGGGACTTGAAGAATTCGCAGATTTAGATTTAAGAAATAAGGAAGATTTTTTACAGGGTAACGTTTTTGACGACCCAACTACTTTAACAGTAAATGCGATGATAGATGATATGAGCTACGTTTATCTGGCAAGAAACGATGGTAAGATTTTATTTGGTTCTCCTTTGCTTTGGGAATCTAGGAGAGTTTTTTCCGATAGTAGAGAAGGCGATTTGTTAGATGATTTTCTGATAACAGAAGACGGTACGCCAGCAACAGTTGTAAATGGGTTTTTACAAATTACAGATTCTATGATAAGGCTGTAGCTCTTTAAAAATTATTTGCAAAATAAGGTTCAAGACAAGGTTATAAAATGGCAACAGATTTAAATACACAAATTAAAATTAACAATCAATCTTTCGTATCTTTAGATTCTCCTGTTAGGATTACAGCATCGACTATGGTATTATCATGGGATTTTGATAAAATATCCATTACAGATGTTGACGAAACAGATGGTACATCTGAGTTACTGACTACAGGAGGGCAATTAGAGATAGAGATAAGTATTGCTGATAATGATGTCAATTTAGGAACAACTTCTTTTCTCGGTAATTACGTTTCTACATCCATGACCTCATGGACTTCTCGTATTTGGAAATATATTGGAGTTCCATTAGAAAGAGGAGAAGTATATTACGGTCAGTTAAGATTGGTTAATGTAGTAGGAGAAGAGAGTGAATTTGCGACATTTTCATTTTCGGTGAATAACGCTCCTGTAGCTTCTAATACCGTTTTGTCCCCAGTGTCCCCCACGACATCCGATGGGATAACATTGACGTATAGCTATTTTGATTTAGATGGGGATATAGAGGGTAACTCCTTTATTAGGTGGTTTAAAAATGGGGTTTATCAACGTAATTTAGATGGGCAATCATTTCTAAAATCATCTTATATGCAGATAGGAGATGTTTGGTATGCAGATGTTTTACCTAATGACGGTTTCGAGTATGGGGCAAGAATGTCCTCTAACTCTGCCCAGGTGGTTAGGAGTTTATCTTCTGTTGTATCAGTAAAGATATCCCCTGAAAATCCTAATGAAAATGACATTTTAAAAGCTGACTATAAGTTGGATATTTTATCAATTGATGATATCGTTCGTATCAGATGGTTTGTTAATAATGTTATACAGTCAGATTTTAATGATAATCAATTTATGAGATATGATTCATCTCCAGGCGACGTAGTTCGTTATGAAGCGAATACGGAATCAGGGACTACGTTTGTTACTTCAGAAGAGGTTACTATTGTCGCTAGCGATTTTTCCGTTTATGATATAAGAATAGACGGCTCATCTGAGCCTTTAGAGGTTTCTACTACAACTCCTAATATTATATGGAAGACTAGCGTACCTGACGGAAGAGAAATTAATTATACTCATATTCAGATAGGTACTTTTTATGAAGCCAGTAATATTTATGATGAGATTTTTGAAATAAACAAGGATAATTTTACAATTCCTGCTAATATATTGGATAGAGGGGTTGACTATTACGTCTCCATTTCCGTTAGCGACACTGTTAATTTTGGCGTAAAAACATCTTCTCATTTTAGGATAAACGGTTCGAGATGGGATGCCTCTGTAAGCAATTCTACAGGTTGGACAATAGAAACTATTTATTTAATACAAGATGTCGAAGACTACGACCCGTCTAAATACCAATTGTTGCGTATCTCAGATGGTGCTTTTTTTGCGGAAATAAGATTATTTAACGAGAAGATTGCTTTTGTTTCAGAAGATATTATATCTGTTGATGTAGATACTAGTGGAAGAAATCTATTGACAATAGCTGGCGTTGGTAACGATGTTAAAATTTATCTTGATAGAGAATTAGTTTTAGATGCCACAGGGATTTTTACTCAAAGCACATCTGATAAAAGATTAGAGTTAGGAAACGCTACAGGTCAGACTTTTGAATTTACATATAAGTATCTTTATTACACGACTTCTGGAGCTTATTATCCTGGGGAATCACCAGAATACTCTCAAACACAATTCTCTACGTTTTTATCTTTAGAGGATAGCGAAATTGTTGCGTTGAAAGGTTACACTGAATACGTACTGTTCGCTGGCGAAGAGGATAAAAAGTTGGTAGATACGAAAGTTTTTGCTTCCAATCCTAATGACGAGGACGAGAGCGGTAGTGTTTATTCTATCGTTTCTGCCGATAAATATAAAGTAGGGACAGTACCTAAAACTTATTCCCCTACAAATAAGATAAGAAAATCACCTGATGGGAAAACAGTTACTTTCGCTCATGCAAAGGGAGCTTCTATTATAACAGGCTATCTAATTAATCCATTTAATTTTGAAATAGATTTCACGACAGTAGATAGCGATGGTGAATTCCCATTACCTAATAATAATGGTTGGGAGCTAGTACAGAACACAATTTGGGAAGCTGCGTATTTTGATACAAACGGTTTAAACATTAACACAATAATAAAAAGAGAATAAAAATGCCTATAAATGAATATAATGAATATCTAGCTGAATCTGGAGGAGGTCTTTGGTACTATAAGCAAGACAAGCCAGGAACAGAATGGTTCGACCACGCCGACAATGGAAAAGGCTGGACGATAGATTTTAATCTAAAAGTTTCAGATATTAATGATAGTATTGAAAATCTAATAGAAGACGCTATCGACGGTGCAGGGGTTTATATCAACGATGGAGTTTTTCAAGAGTCTATTACATTTTTGACTCAAGAGATTGTGTTCCAGAACGCAAATAAAAAAATAACTTATGATACTACTAGCGAAAATAATTATAGACTAATAGGAAAAGAGAATGGTCTTAAGCTTTTCGCGAGAGACCCTCTAAATACAAAAGTTCCGTATTCACTTGTGGCAGAAGTTCCTTTTAACGATATGTCAACTAAAGAGGCTAACGGAAATAGGCCATCAGTTGTTGAGGATATCGGAGGTAATCTTCATTCAGTTTGGATGGACGATGGAAATAAGATAGGGCAAATATTCTATTCTAAATTTAGCGATGGAGAATGGTCTGAGCCAGAATTAATTAGCGATGAAAGATACGGTGCATTGTCTCCAAATATAATTGTTGATAATGAGGAAAAAGTGTATGTTTCTTACGAGTACCAAGACAGAGGAAGTTCTTCAATCGCTTTGATTTATAAAAATGAGTTAGGTTGGAGCAATCCTTATCTGATGGGAGAAGAAGACGGTGCTGCTAGGAAACCTAATATGACTTTCGATAGTCAGTATAATGTCGTTATTGTATGGCAGGATTCTCGTTTTGCTAATCCAGAAATCTACTTAAATAAATTCACAAAGGAAACTCTTTCCATTGGAGACGATGTCAGAATGACTAATAATTCTTACATAGTCACTGCCCCCTCTGTTTCTTCTTATTTTGATGATATATTTATAACTTGGACTAAGAAAGAGACAGATGCTTCATCTCTTATTCAAATTGTAAAATATAATTCATCAACAGGTATTTTGTCGGGCATTGTTGATTTGGAATCTATCGGAGGCTTTTCTGATTCTTCCGATATCCTTGTTAATGCTGCGGGGGAGGTCGTAACGGTATGGGGGGATATCATCGATGGAAGAAAGAATGTCTTTTCTTCAATTTTAAATTTTGATTTAGATATTATTATTTCCTCATACGAAGTCACAGATACTAATCAGACAAACGGAGGTAGTTCTTTTCCAGTTCTTGCTGAACAGTCTTCTACAGGGGATGTTTACATTCTCTGGCAGGATTATCTTACAGATTTTTCAGAATTTGTAGATTCAGATGAATATGACTCGTACAACGCTGTGTCAAGCGGTATTGCAGAGCCATCAGATTCTGCGATATTTTATGCTTACTATGGAGATAAAACTTTCCACTCAAGCGGAAGCGGCGAAAGCGATATCCAAATAGACTTGCAAGGCGTAGCAAATGCTTTTAGGCCAGCAGTCTCGTATTTATTTACAGGAGAACTAGCTGTACTGTATGAATCTTATAGTATTGATGCTTCGGGCTTCCTGTATACTGACCAATTATTTAAGAACATAAACTCTTATTATCTATTTGATATTTCCGGCGGTTCCGGTCCATTTTTTATTAGCGGCAAGAAGAGGCGTAAAGAAATTAGATTTGGAGACTACTCAAGGAATATTAGCGTACATTACGCTTTTAAGAATTTTAAATATTATCTTGAAGACGCTGTTCTTCCATATTTCTTAACAGAAGTTTCGGCTTCTGATTATTCTTTCCTTGAGACATTGAATGCTAATGATGTTGCTGTTAATAATTATGGCGATGTATGGATGGTCGGTACTTGCGGGATGTACTACTATTTTAAAGATGGGTTAACGCTGGTCGGACCAGGAGAGGCTATCGACGCGACTACCGATGAAGGAGATGGAGTTACGGGGCATATTAAATCTATTGGATTCGATAGAGACAATACATTGCATGTGGTCGCTCCAGATGGCATATATGCTAGCAAAGAACATATTAGATGCTACGAGAGGAAAGTAGGTATATCCGATATCAATATTTTAACTTTTGACAAGAATAACGATTTATTTTTTGGTAAAGGAAAAGACTTATATAAGTATATAGATGGGACATACGCTCCATCCAGTCCTACAGTATTTCCTCACACTTTAGATGGGGATATTACCGCTATTGAAGTAGATGACAATAATATTGTTTGGGTGGGAACTACAAACGGTCTCTATAGAGTCAGCGGAGACCATAGCCCTATAAGATATACAACTGCGAATGGGCTAACTTCAAATAGGGTTAATGATATCGCCATAAGAAATACTGCTATCAGATATATCGCTACCTCTACAGGTATTAGTAAAATGATTGGCTCTTCTTTTAATAGAGATATTACAGTTACAGACGAAGCTATTTGGAATGATAATATTAAATCTGTTATGTGGCAAGACCCTAATATACTTTGGGCAGGAACGCTATCTAAGATAAATCAAATATTAATAAACGATGTCGAAGAGACATATGAAACTTTTATTCTAGAACCAGTTGCGTCTGAGACTATAAGAGAAGATAATTTGCAACAATATTATATTTTACTTGAGGACGGACAGTCTATTACTCAAAATGATATTTTAGAAGTCTATATTAATGGGACTCTAATACATCACGGATATTCTCTAGGAGCGGAGAGAATAGGACAAGCAGAAACGACAACGACTCAGCCAATTCTCCTATTTGAAAGCCTTTTACAGCACGACGATGTTGTGCAGATAACTATTAGAAGCGATTTAAGACTTAGGGCTTCTTTCGAACAGACCGTTGAAGAGAAAATTATAGCGGGAGAAAAACTAATTAGGATAAAAGATTTAGATGTAGGTAAAAATATCTACATTATAACAGAAGGCGACGAGAATGAAGTCAAAGTTAATGATTCAGATACTGAGTTGCCTTTTGATAGAGTCCATTTAGATACAATACCTCCTGCAGGCACTATAGAGATACCGGATAACGCTCAAATTGACCAGACTAAGATAGTTGTAGACATAACAGGAACAGATAGATTCGACGGTGTATCTGGTTCTGGAGTTAGTCAAATGATAGTTTCTAATTTTCCTAACTTTACTACAGATGGTTTTACTCCTCAGCCGACAGTTCCGTTTGCTACTAGGTATGAACACGATTTAGGTTCAAGCGTTCAGAATACACTATTCACTCCTATCGGAGGAGGGACAGGAACAAGCATTAGGTCGCAAAATGTTAGTGGAACAGATGAGCTATTCTATGCGACCTCTAATCCAGCTAGAGTTTATAAGTACGATTCTTTCAATGAGGTATGGAATCTATTATTCTCATATGAAGATGACAATTACGTAGATTTTGTAGTTAATTATAGCACTAAACTGATTGTTAGCGTTGGACATGACACTGAGGTTGCTAAGCTTTACATATATGAATATCAATATGACGAATTCGGTACGTTCACAGGGTACTCTGATGGCTTTACTATAGCCGTTTCGGAATCTAGGATACATTCTTACCAACTTCTTAATTCTTTGCTCTATATAGGCACAGGGAAGGGAAATGGGGACGAATATAACGAAGGAGCAGGCTCGAATGGAGGTAAGATTTACAACTATGACGAATTTACTTTAAATGAGGTAGTGCAAAATCTAGATGATGATGTTTATGACTTCACTACCACTCCAGGTAGCGGTAATCTTATAGCGGTTACAGGTAATTCTGGTTTCGTTTATGAAGTAGATGTGTTGGCTGAGTCGGCTTTCCCAGTGCATAACGATGTCGAGTCTTTGGTATCGGCTTCTTTTGTGCAACAAGGAACTGATGGTCTAGTATTTACAGGTGGACAGGATAATGGAACTATTCGTAGGTCAAAAGTAGATAGTAACTCTTTTGATATATCTTTCCAGACTACTCCAGGAAAAGTTTCTGCATTAAAAGTTTTCGCAATAACAGAAAAAGACGCTAACGGTACTGATGTTACAACAGATACTCTTTACGCTTCTGTCGGGAATGTATTGTACTATCTCTCAGTTTCTGGTGCTTGGGTTTGGAAATACACTCATCAAAGCGGGAATATTAATGACATTACCTTCAATGTTGATACTGGATTTATACATCTAGCAGTTGATAGTGGGGTTGTTAGATTGTCTCCTGCGACTCAAGATAAAAATGTTTATCTACAGTTGACAGATAGGGCTGGAAATGCAAGTGTTCTAGGAACCGTTGATACTCCTGAAGAGGTAGAAGCTAACCCATTGGCGGATAGTATCGCTATCGCTGATTTAGTTGGGTTCATTAATAACAATAAGATATTTGAACTTGATGAATTAGGCAACACGGTCTTTACTTTAAGAGGTAGTAACAGCTTCTTCTCTGCCGATAGGGTTGAGGAAGAAAAAGGTGTTTATACGAGCGAGATATTTGACGGAACAAATGATTTGGTTAAATGGCAATCTATTTCTTGGCAGGCTACCGAGATGGCTAATACTGAGGTTAAGATGTATGTTAGGACTTCCAGTTCTAAGAATGATATATTGTTAGAAGATTGGATTGGTCCATACAATAACACTCAGTCTTCTGGAGTAGACATAAGCCATTTTAGTGGTCAGTTTATACAGTTTAAAATAGAATTGCTTAGTAGCGTCAAAGATATTAGCCCTACTTTCCATAAGGCTATCATACAAGCTATTACAGCAGAAGCTATACATTTCTATACAACTAATTTTGCCATGACTGGCAGGGTTCATAAGGGTATTTTGACGAGTCAAAAATTAGTACCTGTTTCTGCCGACGTTGTTTTTGGGATTAACACTACAAATTCTATTGATTGGAATGATTATCAAGTAGTTGATGAAAATAGAATATTTAATGTAAACCAGATTGGAGAAAATGTCAGGGTCGGAATTAAGCTTCTGAGTCCGAGCAGAACTCTTATAGAGGCAGACGCTTTTGATGAATATGGACCTTATAGTTCTGAGTTGTATGTTAATACTATTGATTTCGCATTTTTGAATGATACTGGTTCTTCGCAGGACTATCACTTCAAAGTTACATTATATGAAGATATTAATTTAGAAACAGAAGTTTATTCAGCCTATTCTTTTGAGAATCAAGAAGGATTTAATGTAAATGGTGCGAAGATAGATGGAGACGGAGTCGCTATTCCATACAGCTCTACAGCCAGCGTATTATTTACCGTACCAGGCTCAGCTAATATAAAATGCAATACTTATTATTTCGTAAAAATAGAATCTATATATGATTTTGACGCAGAAGGAGAAGGGGCTTTTAATACGGTTTCTGATGATGCCTCTTATATCGCCAGTTGTAGTTCTTCTTTTGTCGATGTTATTGATTTCAATTTCACTAATAATGAAGGCGTAGTAGGGGTGTTCGATTATAGAATAAGATTTTATAATAACCCCGAAAGAACAAATATTTACAAGACGGTCTTTAGTCAAAATGACAGGACAGGTTGGTTCATAGACGATGTCGCGATATCAGAATCAGGCGTTATTATGAATCCAGGCGAAACTGTTAATGTTGTATATCGACCTGATTTGGAAGATTTTGAAACTGCGACAAACTATTACCTCTCAATTGATGCTTGGGAGAATAATCAGTCTGCTTATGTATTCTCTAATAGTTCTTATACTTTCCAAGCTAGAGATGCAACGAGCTTAATATACTGCGGAGGGTACTCCGATGTTCCTGTAGTGAAGAATTTTGGAATTATGTTAGAGTTAGAAGATAATCAATTTATTACTTTGAATTTATAAAGATACACACATGCCAATTAGAACAAGACATTACGGGTTAGAGGCTCACTCTCATGGCGATTATTATTCCGCCTCCGCTGACCAGAGGCGATTTAAAACGATTGATAGTCAATTGGGTTTAATTTCGGATGTCATAGGACCAGGTATAATAACTGGCTGGGATATTGAAGTTGTTGAACCTATAGCCGATTTTACTTTTAAGGTTACTCCCGGAATGGGTATAATCGGCAGGACTGTTTTCCTGTCTTATGGAGACATGGGTTTCACCATGTTGAGCAATCAGACTAAATATGTCTATATGAAAAAGAAGACGGATGAAACAGGTGGCTTTAGTTCTCCTTCTAATATAGATTTTGTTGTAGCTGTCGATACGACTTCTCCATCTATCCCTGCCAATTTAGTCGAGATTAGTGGGCTAACGTCTTTCGATCAAATAGCGTTTGAATGGGATGCCAACACAGAAGTAGATTTCAGTCATTATATCGTTACTCGAGTGGCAGACCCCGAGTACGGAGTTGATAACGTTATTACAGAAACAACAGATACCTCTTTTATAGATATTGGTTTAGAGCAAAATGCCTTTTACACATATCAAGTAACTGCTGTAGATTTTAGCGGCAATGAAAGCTCTCCATCGGAGATTACGATATCTACAGACGTAGATATAAGATTGCCTTTGCCTCCATTATTTTTACAAGTTTTTATAGGGAACGAATCTGCACAAGTTATATGGGACCATTCTCCTTCTAATTATGTTGAGTTCTACGAGGTTCAGATACAATTGCTTGATAATGGGTACAACGCGGATGGAAGTCCGGTGACCCTTCCTTTAATAGATGCTACTTCTGAAGAAGAATTTGGTTCAACATATGTATTTGTAGATGATTTAACGAACAATCGCTACTACAATATCTCTGTAAGGTCTCTCAGTATAGGTGGGGAATACTCTCAAGAGATATTTAAAATAGTTAAGCCTTTATATAATCCAGGTGCAGGCGAAGTTAAAAATATTGTTGCAGGTTTTCCAGAGAGCGTTTTTGAGAACGTTATTATGGAAACAGATTTAGAATGGACGCATACCTTAGATGAGTACTTGCCATCACCTGATCAATTTTTAATTACTTTTTTGGAAAATGGAGTAAGGGAATCTGAGCCTATCAGTGTTCTGCCTTCTGCATCATTAACCTCATGTGATACACCAGAATTGGATAAATTATGCTATGCTCATCATATCCAGTTTATACCGTACTTAGACCCAACAGACGGCGTTGTTAAATTTGAATCAATTAAAGAGTACACTCCTTACCTTATTATTATACGTACTTATATCGAGGATGGGGACATTTCAAGCAATGGTTCTTTTTTAAGGGTTCTAAGAACGCCTGCTTACCAGCTATTACCAGCGGTTTCTGATGCGTCAATTGAGCGAGACCCTAATGATAATAGTATAATATGTAAATGGATAAACCCTGCTGATGCGTTTTTTAATAATTGCAGGGTTACAGCGGTTATCACTGATTTGAATGCTGTTGTCGATGAGGATACGATTGTTGCTGATGATATCGATGTCGGCAAGGCTACTAGTTACGCGATACCTGGTTCTCTTTTTGATGTTGACCAAAGATATACCTTTACTATCACTCCAGTAGATATTTTTGATAGAGACGGTCAATTCTTAACAATAGCTGACCAGTTCGTAGAAGACGAATTAGACCCCAGACCTGATTCGCCAGATTCAATAGATATTTCGTCTCATAGCGGAACTGTTACTATGACTTGGGGACCTGACGATACGGAAGAAGTTGTATCTTATAAAATATATAAAGCATCATCCAATAAGACGTTTTATAGTGCCGGTGATTTTGCTCACGTAGCTACTGTAGACTCTAGCGTTTCTAGATTTACAGACTACAACGTTGACAATGGAACGGTATATGCCTACATGATAACATCATTTAATATCTACGGTAATGAGTCTCTAAATCCTGTAGAAGACAGTTATGTTACTCCTTCTTTATTGAGAGGGCATCCTACTATTAATGGGGTATTGTTACCTCCTTTAAATATGGAGGTTACTGCCGTTGGTCAAAACGTAGAGCTTGATTGGGAATTTACTTTGGGAGCATTTGATGGATATGAGGTTTATAGGTCAATAGGAAATAATTATACTTTTGAATTTATAGGACAAGCATCTCCTGCCTCTATTAGTTATACGGATGAAAATGTTTTATTAAAGGATGGGGAGTCTTATTATTATTTGGTTAGAAAATATAAGAACGAAACAATCATATTCGTTTCGGATTCACAGGTGACTCCATCTGAGTCTGTACTGCTAGGTTCGGTAACAACGTATTCGGCTTCTGAGGAGCCTTATGTCAATACTGATATGGCTACAGTTATTAAAGATTTGCAAACGCCATTAGAGACTCTTACTCAGACAGCCATTGATGCACACCATCACGATATAGATGAAGTGGGCAATGATAAAAGAATAGAGCTTAGAGCGAATAGCGTTGTCACTAATTGGACAACAACAGATTTTCAATTATACACTACGTCAACAGATATTAGCGGAGCAGAAAATTATATTATTAAAGTTCTCGCGGAAGTAAATGAGGCTTACTACACTAGCCCAAGCGGAATACAGAATCACGCCTCAATCAGACAAGCACAGTCTGGTTCGCCTCCTATATTATATACTATAGATGCTGAAAACGGGACGATTACTTTCGATACTCCTTTATTCACGTTATGTGTTGAGCCTGAGAATCCAGACCCATTAGACCCAACTAATATTTGCCCAGTCACTCCATATTTTTCTGAGCCAGCGATATCCTTAGAGCTTCTTGGTATCTCTGAAATAGATAACGAAATTACCAACGAGCAGATAGTAGATGTCAATGGGACGCAGATTACAAGTGGGGTTTTTGATGCTCTACAGATACCGGGAATTAAACATGATGGGAGAATTAGAGAGAGTCTACTACCTTTGAGAGTACCTACTCAATCTTTCGATAATTTCGTTTACAGTTTATCAGATGTCTATATAGACGATTCTAGAAACCTTATGGGAACTGCTGTAACGTTTTATGATATCATCGACGTTGTTACCGAAGTCGATGGAGAGCTAGAATCTGAAGAAGATATTTTAGCGGCAACAAGTAGCGGAATATGGTTTAGCCCTGATTGGGGTAACACCTGGAATAAAAAAGAGACTTTCCCAGAGACTGTTCATAGAGTATTTCAAGCATCTGACAGAAAAACTTATGCAATGACTAATTACGATGTCTTTTTAAGCGATGGTACGAGCTTTACCTCCTGGTTGCAAATGGCAGGTCTTGCTGGAGTAAAAGCTATAAGGGATGTAACCGAAGATTCTACTGGTAATATTTTTATAACTACAGATTTAGGTGTTTTTAGATTAAATAAAGACAAGCCTTATATTGAGGATACTTGGGAACAACTTTCCATATTTGGAGTAAAGAGCACAGAAGCTTATGGTATTATTTATATCCCAGAAGAGGATAAACTGTTTACAAGTAATGAACTCGGAATTTTAGAATCCACGAACGAAGGAGCTACCTGGACATTTATTAGCGAATTAGATATTACTATCAAAGTAATTAGATTTTTGCGAGAAGGTAATTATATATTCGCATTGACCAACGATAAACTTTATCGTAAAGAAATTGGAGTAGTCGGATTCATAGAGGTATCCTCAATAGGTGTCGAAATTAGTAGACAAATTACTATCTACAATGATAAGATTTACATAACAACAGATGACGGTATTAAGGTCTCTGTATCAAGTGATATCTATACAGATACAGATATAGAATTCTTAGCGTTATGGGCGAATATCAACGACAAAGGAGTTAATACTGTTATAACCTCTCTGAATCTATTGGGAACGACAATGTTCGTCGGCAGAGATAGAAAACTTTATGTTTTTGATGGAGAGAAATTGTGGTTGCAATACGAACAGCAAAATACAATTGTTCCTACAGTTGTTGTTAATGGAGTTGAGCAAAAATTAGGTTATTACTATAATAATGATGGTGAATTCCATAACGTATCTTTTTACGAACAAGTTGAGTATGAAGATGTAGTAACTATCTCTAATAGATACAATATATATGTCTCTGCAAGCGGAGGTTGGGTTGAACAGAAATTTGATGCTAAAGTTAAAGTATGGAAAAATAGACTATTTTATGCAGAGTCTACAGGTGATATAACAATAGACCAAAATCCATTTATACTATTTGAGTTTCCAGTATACGATGATTCAAATGCTAATGAAGAAACCGCTCTTGAATATCAAGCTTTGATGCAAGATGATTTAGATATTCTAACAGTCTTAGTTCTTCCAGAGGGAGACGATCTTACAGCGTTAATTTCTGATACTCATAGTAATTACCAGAAATTTATATCTCAGTTATATAATGACGCTAGGGTCGTTACAACGGATAATGCAGATGGCACTACATCAACAGAGGCTTTAGTTTTTCCTGAGATAGAGATTGAACTAGTAACTCTAAGTCCTATTTTTACTGTTACTGGAGATATAGATTTTGAAGAGACTTCTGTAGGAGGTTTCTACGATGTTTCAAATGGTAAATTTGAATTTGAGACAGATTTCGAAAAAGGAGATTCTTTTGAGATAGATGTTATAGGAGGTACGATTGCTAATGCTGGAGACTTAACTCATAGAGAATTAGAAGATAGTCTAGAGTTGGTCAATTCTGGACTCCCATCTGTTTTGTCGCAAGTTAGTCAAGTTAATAATGTTAAACTAGGAATTTTTGTTGAGACCAAATGGCCTGAGCAGAGAGACGAATGTAGTCCTCCTTTTCAAGCGGAATATATTATACCAGATAGTGGAGAATGGTACGACACTCTTAATTCTACAATCAATTATGAAGAAGAGATATCTGTAGACGATATTACTTTTGCTATTTTGTATCCTACTTCTGTTTTATACATACCTGAGACGAATACTATCTTAGTAGGTGGACGAGGTGGAGTCCTTAATATAAAGGTCGATACTTTAGAGATGATTGAGGTCGAAGGTCTGGACATTGCTGAAGAAAATGTTAGGACAATAGAAAGATGGGGAGATATTCTTTATATTCTAACAGATAGGAAAATATATAATTCGGAAGATTTTGGTATAACTTGGGAAGAAGTAGATAGTGCAGGTTTGCCAAATAATTTAGGTACAATTAGTTTTATACAGAATAATATTATAATAGGAGCAGAAGACGGCATCTATTTCAGAGCATCGGAGTTTAGTAATTGGGAAAAGGTCCTGCCTTCCGAAAATATGGTTAGCATTTTATCGAACCCAGATGTTTTATTCTCGGTAGTTGATAATAGAATATACATATCAGCCAACGGTTATAGCTATGTTGATTTAGGGGTTACAGCAACTGGGAATATTACTCAATTAGTTAAACATATTTCAACAATTTATGTTTCAACTGATGAAGGGTTATTTAATGATACAGGAACTTTCTATGGAGACAGTCCTGTACTAATTCAAGTAACTCTTGACGGTAAAGAGGATGAAGGCGTTAACGATTTAGATACTGACCAGACTGATTTAATGATAGGAATGGATGATGGTTCTTATTTTCAATTAAATACTGAGGGGACAATTTTAAATGAGTTTTCAGACTTAAATGCTATTCATCAAATATTATTAATCGATAGTGAAGTCTATCTGTTTGGGTTCAATAAAATGAAAGACCCTAACCTTGATTTTCCGATAAGATTAACAACAGGAGTACCTTTATAATGGCATTTACATACAAACAACATGAAAATGGAGTATCACCTCAGAAATTAGGAGAACGAGTTGCTATATATGATAGATATATGGTAACAAGCGGCGTTAATGATTCTGATGTTCTTTTCTACGAAAGGGGAGTCGATGGCGTTTGGAGCATCATAGGAGTGTTTGGCACTCTTACTCCTGTCTACATCGCTGGCGAGTCTTTAGATTTATATAGAGATGTCGCAGTTGTTGGAGTGTCCCCTATTTTCCCCCCTTTGCAAAGTGTTCGAGTTTTTACATCGGCTGATGATTTCAGCACATATGTTCTTCTACAGCCAGGTATTATTGGTGGTAATTTTGGTACATCTGTTTCGGTTTCAGATAATTATATCGCGGTAGGGTCTTCTGAAATAGATAATCAGGGAGCAGTTTATATCTATGAAAAAACCGGAGACGATTGGACTGCTATGTCCTCAGAAACTCAAAAAGTAACTGCTGATGATGCTGGTACTAATCAATTTTTTGGTACATCTGTTGCGATTAACGAAGATTTTTTAATTGTTGGAGCTAAAGGAGACGACCAAAGTAGAGGAGCAGTTTATGTTTTTAAGAGAAACGAAGATACTGGTCTTTGGGAGCAATTCCAAAAAACCATCGCGGCAGACGGTGTTGCAGGCGACGAATTCGGAGGTCAGGTTTCTATCTCAGATGATTACTTTGCGGTAGGTGCGGAAAATGTTGATTTGTCAGACACAGATAAAGATGTCGGGGCAGTTTATATATTTAATTATTCTACTCGCTGGAATGAGTTAAGAAAGATAACAAGCGTTAATGAATCTGGCTTAATAGCAAATAATTTCGGACATTCACTTGATTTGCAGGGAGACTACTTAATTGTTGGTTCTCCTGGTGCAGGGGATGGAGGGGTTGCGGATATTTTCTATAAGAAAAGGAATTGGGGTCATTTAAAGAAGGTAGATGATATTTTGACGGTATCAACTGATAATTTCGGAGAGAGCGTAGGCATCTCTTACCCTTACGCTGTTATAGGAGCGAATACTTATGACACAGATAAAGGCAGGGTTTATTTCTACGAGGACCCAGAAGTTAGATTAAGGTTGGCTCAAGAGTTTAATGTCGCTGCCGATTTTTTGCCAACAAAGGCTTCTGTTTATTTGAAACGAAGCGGAAGTAATACCAGCACAGCATGGTCATTGAGTGATGACAGGGCAACAATTATAGATGCTTCTAATTTTTCTACAATTACTCAATCAACTAATAAATTATTTTTTGATGATAGAATTGTATCATTTACAGGTAATGGATATATGGCTATGTCTCCTGATGCGGATATTGTTGGAAATGATTTTTCGGTAATAAATTATCCTATTAGAAATTCTGTCCCAGGCTCTTATAACGTTTGGTTGCGAGTTCATACTGGGAGTTCTGACCCGTCTGGCTCTTCTGTTTTCAATGCCGAAATGCTACTTGATGGGATAGTTGTTAAAACTATTAACTCAACTATTGCCAATGATGAATGGGCATGGTTAAGTACTTCTCTGGTCGTACCAGATACTGCTCAGCATATTTTAGGAATAAGATTGAAGGAAAAAGACTCTGTAATTGATAAGATATATATAGATGCAGATAAAGAATTCACTCCAGAAGGAGATGGTACTCCTTACGCTACGTCGCCTTACGTAACTACTCATATGAAGATTTACGACAGCGACGGATTATCCCCTACTGACCCATTACAGGTATATAGTTACAAGACTACTCTGGACGAAATAGTGCAAGACGACTGGTATAATTTTGATATAACTATTTTAGGAGGGGACGTAATAGAGTCTACTGGAGGCATTACTATCACTTCTATAACAAATTTTAAAATCCCATTTGAGAACGGCGAATCATTCATTGATGGTAATTTCTTTTTGGTAATGAGTTCATCTGGGGCTAATGCTGATAATTTTATTACTTGGGAAATAATAGATTCTGACGAATACCTTTCAGGTAGTGCTGGTTTGAGATTAACTGAAATAGCTTTGGATTCTAGTTCGATAGACACATCTTTAACTAAGCGTTTTTATTACGAATCTAAGGCAGGAAATGCCGATATAGATACGGATACTTGGTATTTAGATAATACAAAAACACACGCGTTTAAAATCTTTAGCGACTTTGACCCGATAGAGGATGTTTAAAATATGGCAAAAAAAATAGTAGTACCTCCTGTTGAGAATATAGAAGAAAACATAAATACATTCTCAGATAAAATGAATCAGATTCTTGACAACGTTGAGATAATTGATAATGGAGATGGTACGGAATTAGTTGAGCTTAATCTTGATGATAGAGTTGTTACATTTGTTATAGACCAAAGCGGAAGCATGACATGGAACGATAACGGAGGTTCCCGTCATCAGATAGCAAGAAAAATTATAGAAGATATTGAAGCTAATTATCCTGGTGAAATAAAATACAATCTTTTCCAATACGGAGCAATTATTTCAAATGTTCTTTTCTTCGGAGTTATAGAAGAAGATGGTTTTAACCCTAATGATGTTAGTTCTTTAAATTCTTTGTATTTTGCTGATGATGAAGCAAATTTTGCGGGAATAAGAGTTGTTAGAAATATTGAAAGAGTTGTTGATGGAAATACATTGACATACCCTACTTCTCCTATTGATGGAGAAATAATTTCAGAAGGATACATTTCTAAAGCTTTTAATGACGAACTTACAGAAGGAACGACATATTATTATAGCGTTTACACTTTTGATAAACAAGGGCGTTTCAGTCAAGGTAAAAATGTAAGAGCAATCCCACGTGATAGAATTATTCCTAAAGGCGTAACTATTTTTGATAGTTTCGTAAAAGATGGAGAAGACCCTGCTCCTATGATAGGAAGTTCTGTTCAAAGAGATGAGAACGTAATTGGTCTTTGGCATATGGATGAGGGTGATAGTCATAGATTGTTTGATTTTAGCGACACAAAGGCTAACCTGACGCTAACCGATACAGAGCCATCTTGGTCATCGGAAAATTTTACCCCTGCTGGTGAGTCTGCTATGTATTTTAACGGCGTAGATGATTATGCTAATATCGCTGGAGTATCTGATTTATGGAGGGATATTAGCGGTACTGAAACGGAGATTACTGTGATGTCCTGGATTCTGCCATATAATAATTCTGGAACTCAGTTAGTAGTTTCGTCTACTGCTGGGAATCGAACAAATTATTTATTTGGAGTAGAGGATGAAAAGTTATTTTTAGATTTCGAAGGAAGTACGACTCGTCATTTTTCAGATGACGTTCTAGAGTTAAATGCGTGGCAACATATTGCTGTTGTCTATAATGCTGGAGGCGTTCAATTTTATCATAATGGCGTACTGCAAGGCAATACAACTGGATTTACAACGGCAGGAGTGACCAGTGCTAATTATCATTTTTCTATTGGTTCTGAATTGAATGATTCAGGGAGTAGTAATTTTTTCTTCGGAAAAATAACAGAAGTTAGTGTTCATACAGTTGCTAGAGACTCAGAGTATATTGATACACAGGTAACCGTTCAAGAAGTAATTGACCCCACTACAGGTGAAGCGTATATAGACCCAATTACAGGAGACCCAGTTACTGAGGCGGTTGGACTAAAGGGGGATAACGGAGATAGGCTCAGTGTATTCCAATATACAATACCAGTGGACGCAGATTATCTCGGAGGTGAAGTAGTAATTGTTAAAAACGAAAAGAACACTCCTTCTTGGGAAGGGGATGGGGTAATTATAGATACCAACTCCTCAGTCGCAGCTGGCGAATACTTCGTTACAGATGCTGATGATTTTGTTTTGGGAGAAAATTACTATTATAGGATTTATTCACAGAATACATTAGATAATTTTAGTTATTTAACTGATTCACCTTCGCTTACTTTGAATATGCCTACAAGTATTCTTCCAGAATATATTCCAGAATTAACTGTTGTACTAGAAGGTCCATCTGAGCCTTTTGGCGTACCTGTTACGGTAGGAGGAAATAAGAAAGTAGGAATACGTTGGAGAAACGACTTACTTACAGATGACAGAATAGAAAGAGTTAAGATTTATTTTTCAACGGATAGATTTCCAACTGTTAATCCAGATGGAGGCTCAAGCGGTACTTTAATATTTACAGGAAGTACCACAGATGATAGTTTCGTCCATAGATATATTTCTAATGATGTTGAAAGATTCTACACAATAACGAACGTCGATAAGTATGGTAGAAATTCTTCGACCCAATTGACATCATCCTCTACTGCTTATGCTGACGCAACTGATGCAGAGGAGTCTTTAATTCCTTTGTTAGAAGTAGAAGAGATTCATTACGAAATAGTTAATGATGAGTCAGTTAGTATTGCTTGGACTCAGCCTATAAAAAATCCTGAAAATTTACAGGGGTTTTTCGGTCAGACTGCCTTGCTATATGCTACTATTACAGATGAGTTCGGAAGAGCTATCCCAGATGACTCTATAGTAGAGATGGTTCTAGAGCCTGCCATTAATAGGGAAACTCAAGTTGATGATGTATTTGATACTGTAGACCCAGTTGAGTTTGCTGATGCAGATGCGTTCTCTTTTACAACTTCTGGTATCAAGAATGGAATAATACAGGCTAGTCTAAAAATGTCTACCGACCCTGACGTATTGTCACAGGTAATAGATGCCTCATTCGTTATAAAGGTGAAATCTTTCATTCCATCCAATAGCTCAAATCAAGGGAATACGGCTTCTGACGCACAGTCTGATTCTGATGTTTCTGTTTCAGGTCCGATAGGCGAATACCTTAATATTTTAAATGATTTAATAGCGGAGGTGGAGGGGGAAGACGAGGAGGAGATAACTAAATCTGAAAATATTTTTGAATATATTTCACAGCCATTGACCGTAACTTTTTCTAATCCTTGGGACTTAGAAATAGAAAACAGAGACGAAAGATTCGTACAGCAGAGATGTTATTATTATAGAAAAGACCCTACAACTAATGTCCCTGTTTTAACACAAATGACAGAGGATCTTGATGGAATTTATATCAGGTCATCGAATCCATTTGTGGCTAGAGTAAAAGTTACGTATAAAGGGGAACCTATATCTTCTGGTTCTGTTGACTTGGCGGTATGGGATGCTGAATCTGATTTATGCGAATGTGCAGTCGAAGATGCGGATAAAGACTGTTTTCCAACATTTACAAAGACAAAGGTAAGCGAACTAGTTGCCTTATCATCGTATAGAGTTCCTATTGTCAATGGCACAGAGTCCACTGTGAATACTAGCGGAGAAACGATTATAACTCCTATCTCTTATGTTGATGTTCCTTTGTATCCTACAGACCTCCCTCTAAATATTAAGCTATATGCTAAGGGGACATTTGCTGGTTTTTCTTCTTTGAAAGACTTTAACGTTGTCTTCCAGAATATTTTAAGAATAGATTTAAACGCACAGCCTCCTCAAGCAGATGGAATCAATGCTATGGAGCAACAGTCTACGGTTTATATAGTTAATCCAGATTTCCCTGACAATCAGAGCCTCTATACTTACCCTGTTAACCAGTCTATTGTGGAATGGAAGATAGACCCTAAGCACGCTTTTGAGAGCAAGAGTCTGGGAGGAAGGTTGTCAACATTAACCCAAGTAGATATCATACCTCGCAATCTGTATTCGATAGATAATGTTCCATTGCCTAATGGAGTCTTTTCTTACACTAGGACAGGTACCGCAAGGAACGTTTTTGTTGGACCTGCTGAAAATAGAAAGGCTAGCATCGAAGAGACATACGAGATATCCGCGACTATTTCATATGAAGGATTGAGCGACAAGGCACGACAAGAGATTGTTATAGACCATAACGCATTAAGTCTTCAATCTTTTGGTGCAAGATTTTTGATGGAGACTGAATATGGATACAGAGGTGCTAAAAGCAATAGAATTTGGACTGATGGTATTGATTACAAAAAAATATTTATAAGCAGAGACCCAACTACTGCCGATTATCCTGAGTTTCTATACGGAGATATATTTAGAGATTGTGCGGCAGAAGAATCCTCACCTATTCTTGAGCTAAATCCATCAGGTCAGGTCGTTACACTAGATAGCATTGATGATATGGAGTTTGTATGGGGAGACGTTACTGAAGCTATTGACCCGTATACAGGAAGAGGGTATTTAATAACTACAGACGATACGTCTATATCTTTTGGGGAAGCTGACGTTACTTTAAACACCCACGTAGACGGAGATGCCGAATCGGATAGGACTACAGTTTATTTCAGGATAAATAGTTTTACAGAAGGAACAAACTGCAGGTCAACAGGCGAGCCTCCTTGCGAGGACGTTAATCTGTCTTGTCTTAATTTAACTACTTGCCAGCTGCCACTAGGGAATTTTTCTATTAGCGGCGAAACATTTATATTCGTTAATGGAGAGCCTCTAAAACTTAATGGAGGAGGTAGTGATGAGGGAGGATCTCCTCCTTGTCCTGTTTGCGTTAATGAGCCTTTAAGGGTTTCGACTATATGGACAAAACTGGATGGAGAGAACACTGCAAGGTTAGGAGATTATCAAAATGAACCTATTACTGTAAATTCTTATATGGACATTAGAGTTCAAGTCTCATTTGCTGGATTACCAGTTCCTGACGGCACACCTGTTCAGGTTGTTGTTGGAAACAATGATGGCAGAACTGTATTTGGGGCTTTTAAAAATATAGTTTTCACAGAAATCAATGATACCGATATATATGATGAATACGGAGTCCTTATCTCCGAGGCAGATGGAAATAGTTATGCAGATGTAAGAATAATAATACTTCATATACCAGACGTAACAACCTCAGAAGAGATTAAAATATTTTCTACTTATAACGAAAGGGACGATGTCGAGCGTAAAGTTAAAAGAGAGTACCACATGACACTAGTTATAGATGATGTTATTGACGAAATTGACCCAGAAGAGCCTACAGTTATACCTCCAGAAGAAGAGGATACCGTATACTCTAAGACACTTGAGAGGTATGATATAGACTTGAACGAGTGGAGCTATTCTACTAATATGGGTATCGCCAGGTCAACACCTTTTGTCGGAACTGTTGATAATGAGATTTATGTTTTCGGAGGATTCATTAATAACGATGTAACTATAACTCCAAGGACAGAAGTATATGACGCACAGAATGATAGTTGGTCATTTGCATCTAATATGCCTACTCCTCGTTTCGGAGGGCAGTCTATTACTATTGATAATAAGATTTATACAATCGGCGGCTGTTATTATGACGACCAAAATCAAAACATAGAGGTTAGTAGAAAAATTGAAGCTTATGACACCATTACAGAAGAATGGACAGTCTTAACCGATATGCCGTCTATAGGAGTTGGGGCATCAGAGCAATTGTATGGCATTGCCTATGGATACGGAATCCATGTTGTTCATAATACTGGGAGCGATACGTTTAATTATATATATATACTTTCAGGAGCCACTAAGGTTAACGATAAAGGAAGTAGCGTAGAGATAGAAGTGGTTAATGATAGGATTTTAAGATATTGTATTGAGGATAACATCTGGGGAATTACTTCTTTGCCGTTATTCGGAAACAATCTAGATTTATATCAAAGAATTTCACCTTTAGGCTTTTTAGATAACGGAGAGATAACTATTTTTAACGGGGCGGTTGTCGATTTAGATACGTCCAACAATGAGTTCGACTATATTGAAGAGACATATACGATTACCGTAACAGATGATATAGACTTAACCCAGTTCATAGCTTTAAGTGCATTAAGCACAAAACCTTTGCCTAAATATCAATCAGCATTAGTTGAGTACACGCAAGACCCAAGTTCTGTCTCGGATAAATTTTTATTCATTGTAGGAGGAGCTAATGAAGAATCGTCGAATTTAGATTTAGTAGAAAGACTTGATACCTCATCTACTCCTTATGAATATACTAATAGTGAAATAGATTTAGAATCGATGTCTAAAGGTAGAAATGCTATAGGAGCCGCTTTTGCATATGGGCTTGATGATGAGTACGGTGGGATTTCTCCATATATTTATGTTTTTGGAGGAAAGACTTCTGGAAATGATGATGGAGGTATTGATATTGATTATGATTAATTTTAAGGTGAAGTATGGCTACTAAGATAATTAGGTGTAAACTAGACGGCAAACAATCTGTGACTTTTCCAGTTAATCTTAGGAAGAACGGAAGGTTTCTCACAGAGCCTGTAGATATTATTGTTCGAGGATTTGTTAAATTCGAAGACGAGGACACTCCCAATGTAAGCATTTATGAATCTGGTGAATACCAGAAAGATTCTGCAAATAGATTAGAAGATAAGACAATCGTCTATCCAGTTTTATTTACATCTAACAGGGTAACTATAAATAATGGAAAAGGCACTATAACCCTACTTCCTCGTTCTGAAGATATTTTAGAAGACTATGCTACCATAACAGGGAGAGCTGAAGATACGTCCTCTATAGATGAAACTGAAGTTCTAGAGGAAGAAGATACTCAGATTATTATAGAAGTAGGAAAAGAGAGAAAGCCATATACGGTCTCTATTGAGATTACCATTATTGATGATAACGAGCAATTCTTTGGACAGACAGTAGATAGAGGAACGGAAGAAGAAGAGGGAGAAGATGACGGTCTTTTCGAGCAAAATAAGAAATTGCCTTCAAGTAATTTGATTATCGAATTTTATAGCGATATAGAATGGATACCTTCTATCGACTCCGTACTAGACGAGAATGATGGAACTTCTGAGGAGGCTTTGAAAGCTGTCGATAATTTATCAAACGAAGTCGCATTTGGTTCATCTGCGATGTACGACGCTCTATTAGCAGCGGCTGAGACTTTATCTAATACTGACATCGCCGCTTTGAGAAAAGTTATATATCTTTTAACCGACAACGACTCTAATATGTCTATAGCCACTTCTGACGAGGTTATCGATGAAGTTAATGCTATTGATGGATTAAAGAAAGTCCCAATTATAACTGGTAATATACAGGTACCTCAAACTTCGATAAATCCTTCAGACGACTCTTCTTCTGAGCCTATATTCCTTTCGGCTAAAGCTAATAGAACTGATACTGTTAATATTAATAAACTAGGATTTTTAACAGGTGGACAAAGCGTAACTATTATTAGCGAAGACTTTTTAGATGAAATTGTTGATATATTTTACGGGGAAGCGGTGGGGGCATTAGGATATGGTTATTACGAATTTGTTGTTGATTTACATGAGAGGGTTTTAATCGAAAGTATTATTGGAGACTTTTCTGTAGTAGACGTTAGGTCTAGTGCTAGTTGGCAAATCGAATTAAGTACTGACGGTTATGTGTTCACACCTGTAGACGAAGCATTCTCGGTAACCAGCACGTACCAAGAAGATAATATTTTTACTAGATTTATAAAGTTTAAGGTTACATTGCTAACGGGTTTTTCAAGTGATGAATATCTAGGAGAGCCAGTTTCACCGACATTGAATAATTTTGAAATTATTTACAATGAGAGCAAGGTTGCTTATTTGTTTCTTAATAGTCAAGATGACGGATTGCCTCCTTATCAAATGGTTATTGGAGTGGATGGAAACCCTATTAGTCCAGAGCAAATTGAGGTAGGATTATCTAAATCTGATTCTAGTAATTGGGCTGATTATTCTAATGGTTCTCAACCTACAGTTGATCAGAATGGAAAGATTGTAATTCCTTTAAGGTTCTCTCAAGACACAAGCGAGTTCCCTCAAGAGCCTCTTGTAAAAGTTGATGATTTTACATTGAAAACATCTTACGGGTCTTGGGATGCATATTCCTCTGTGACTCTGCACGATAAAGAAGAAAAGGTTATTCCCTCTAGCGACTATACTCTATATCCTAGAGAAGGGTTAATCGTTTTTAATGGGACGCTTCCTTATAGTTATGAAGAAGGGGATTACTCTATTGGAATTCTTAACGGAAACGATTATAAATTAGGATTTAAATTAACTAATATCTCTAACGAGGATGCTTTGGAGATTTACGGGATAGGTAAGATGTATACGACAGGCAAAGATTTGTTGCCTCCAGTTGATAAGATTCCTCCTGAAGCTCAAGACATTACTATTGAACCTCTAGTACCTAATACGTATAGTCCTATTAGTCTCGATTACGTTTATTTCGATACTAACTTTGATGAAGAAGATTTATCTCAGAGAGAAATTAGATGGTATGTCAATGGTGTTCGTGTAAGCTACTTGGATGACTTAATTTCTTGGAACGATTTGAGTGACTCTAACGACCCTATATATCAAAATATATTGTCATTTACTATTTCGGACCTTGAGGCTGGAGAGACGGCAGAACAGAGAGCGAGGTCTCTAGGAGAATCGATATTGCATGTAGGAGACACTGTCTACTATACTATAAAAGTTAGCGATGGAGAGCTATTGAGCCAGCAAGAGAAGTCAGACACAATATTTGTTGTTGAGGGTATTCCAATTGCTTCTGGAATAACGATACAAGGACTAGATGAAAATGGAGCTATACTTACTGACATTAGGACTAATAATACTGCTTTCGTTACCTTTACTTTGGAAGGCGATACCGACACAAATAAATCAGAAATAATATGGTTCGTAGATGATTTCGAATTCAAGAGGGGATTCTTAGGAGAGACAGTAGGCGTTGACGAAATTCCACCTGATAGGATACTTCCAGGTGAAGTAAGTATCAACACAGGCGACTGGGCTTTGAAATTAGGTAACGAGATATACGTTCAAATTATTCCTAGCACTGGTACTACTGTTGGAGATTCCGTAAGCAGCGGAACAGAAGTAGTTGTTAATGCTTTGCCAGAAATATCAAATGCAAATATTCTCCCAACAGTTGTTACGCAATTTTCTTCTATGACTTTGACTTGGGATTTTTCAGATTTCGATATAGACGTATTAAAAGATGCAACTCAAGCAGAAGCGACTATTATTAAATGGTTTAGAAAGATACCTCCTGTTAATTCTAATCAGTCAACGATATTTAGAGAAGTAACTGACCCTGATTCGCTAGAGTTCATAACAACTGATATTGCTAATCACACTTCTGTTGTTGATTCAGCTATAATAAATACTGACGAGCAATGGTACGCACAGTTAATTCCTAACGATGGTTTTGACGATGGACAATCAGCGACAACTCTTACTAAGGCAATAACTAGCGGGTAAATATGATAGCAATTTTAGTTTTGACATACAACAACCTAGATTCAACTAAGAAGTGTATAGAAAAACTATACAGCAACACTAAGTCTGAATTTACTTTGTTTGTTCTCGATAACAATTCGACTGATGGCACAATCGATTATTTAAGTTCTCTAGATCATGATAATATAAAAGTTTTTTCGAATAAGGAAAACGTGGGCATTATCAACGGAAGGAATAAGCTATGGTATCTCTCATTTGGTATTTTTGATTATGATTATATTTGCTTTTTAGATAATGACCAATTCGTTCAAGATGGTTGGGATGATGCTTACTTAGAGTTAATGAAAGACTACGATGTAGTCGGCGTTGAGGCTTGGCAGATGAAACAGAACTTTCAACCTACCCGCAGAATAAAAAACGATTCCGAACATTTTAGTTACGTTGGTTGTGGCGGCATGATGATAAAGCGAGAGGTTATCGAGGATATAGGTTTATTTGATAAGCAGTTCAATCCTAAATATTTTGAAGACCCGGACTTCTGTTTTAGAGCGATTCAAAACGGGTATAAAGTAGGGTGGTGTGTCGATAAAGTAATAGAGCATCAGAAACATGATTTAAGATTATCTCCGACTGAGAGAGTTTATTTTTCGCGGAATTTAAAGATTATTCAAAATAAATGGAGAGAGTTTCCGTTGCCAAAGGTTAAAATGAAAGGGACACCAAATGGACAAGCAGAGTCTTGAACAAAGAATCAAAGAACTTGAAGAGTTGCAAGTTAAGATTGAGAAAAAGAAGAAAGAAGTAGATAGCGAATTAACAGGACTGCGTTATCAATTATGCGATATATTAGAAGAGGAAGAATCTAGTAAGCCTCCATTAGATACAAGCTTTTTAGACGATGACCCTGAATGGTCAGGTTTTGGTTGAAAAGTGAAAGATGAATTAGTATCATTTTAACATTTTTAAAAGAAGATTAATTTGAACTATTTCTTTTTCTTCATAAAATTCTGTCGGTATTAACGAGAAATGTTTATGAACGATATACGCGTAAGCAAGATTTTTATTTGTTTTCTGTCTTTTAAATTCTTCAATAACTTCTTCCTGTCGGCACTCGGAGATTTCTGTGGTATTTGTTTGCATGTCGAATATTATTAGTCCATTTTTTTTCTTCTTTTCTAGGAGCAACTCATTTTCTAAAAGGATAATAGCGTTTTCTAAGAGGCAGAATTTTTCTGTAAGTTCTTTTTCTGACGGTTCCTGATATCCGCTCCAATCTAATTGCTTTATTAATGACATCTGGTTTTCTGTTAAGTTTTGTTCAAAATAATTCATTATATTTACCTTTTTGATTAAATATTAATATTCTATTCTTATATCGACATTTTTGTAAAAAAATATAAATAAAGAAGGATATTTAGGTAAAACTGTATAAATAGTATAGTAGAGCATTATATTTTATACAAAAAGGAGATAGAATGGGTAAAGATAAGGTCTATAAAAAGGATATAAAAGCTGTTAGAGTAGAATTGCCAACGGAATTATATGAAAGATTTACAAAAATGGCGAAAAAAGAATATAAGACACCGACATCATTAGTCAGAGATTACATAGTTCAATACGTGGTTAATAAAGAAAAAGAATATAAAATTACGGATGAAGAATAATGAGAAAGTGTTTAAATTGCGATAAAGAGCTAACTGGTAAGCAAATGAAATATTGTTCAGTGGAATGTACCAATAAACACTATCAAGTCGTACATAAAGAAAGAATAAATGAACGTAAAAAAGAATATAGAGATGCTCACAAAGAAGAAATAAAGATATATAATAAGCAATATAATCAAGAGAATAGAGATGTCTTGATAGTGAAGAAAAAAGATAGTTATAGGAAAAATATAGATAAAATTAAAAAATATAACGAAGAGAATAGAGATAGGGCGAAAGAATATTATCTCGACAATAAAGAAAGGATAGTCAAGAGAGTCCGAGAGAATTACGGAGATAATAGAGAGAAGATACTAAAGAAATGTAAGGTTTATTATCAAAATAATAAAATGAAGATAAATGAATATCGCAGAAAGTGGGGAGAGAATAATAAGGAAAAAACGAGAAAATGGTCAAGAAAGTATTTAAAAGAAAGGAGAAAAGACCCCTTATTTAGATTAAATACTAATATAAGCTCCAGTATTAGAAGTGCTTTAAAGACCAGAAAATTGTCAAAAGGTGGCAGGCATTGGGAAGGTATAGCCGGCTATACTGTTCAAGATTTAAAAGAGCATCTTGAGAAACAATTTACAAAAGGGATGTCCTGGAGCAATATGGGCGATTGGCATATCGACCATATACTGCCTAAATCGTTTTTCGAGTATAAAACCACTGATGATGTAGAGTTTAAAATGTGTTGGAGGTTGGAAAATCTTCAACCGTTATGGGCTAAGGAAAATTTGAGCAAGAATAATAAAATTATAGATAAATATTTTAGGAGGCAGTTATGAATCTGGGCGTTTTTGGAAATTACTCTTACAAACATGTAGGAGGCTCCGAGGTTGTTATTAAGAATATATCAGAAAGATTGGTTAAAGATTATAATTACGAAGTGGAGACCTATAGCTTTAGCTGTAAGTCTCTTTTTCAATGTAACGGGGTAAAATATTTCCCTTGTTTAAAAGGTGATAGATTTATTTCTCAGGTAAATAAGAATGAACACTCTTTAATTTATAGCGACAGCTTTTGGGGGCTTAAAACAATTTTAGAAAGCGTAAAAAATATAAAATGCAAGATTAGTCTCGTCCTGGTAGGAGCATATTTTCTACAATCTAGCCCTGAATATTTGAAGATATTAAAAGACAATATAGATAAGTTTAATTTAGTTACTCATTCTAAAATCACGACAGATTACAGATGGTGTGTCGATAACAATCTACCAGTCACTGTTATTCCCAATGGTGTTAATCTCTCAGAATTTCAAAATAATACTATGAATTTTCGCGAAAAATATAACATTAAAGAAAAGTATATAATAACCAATGTCTCTTCGTTTTTTTATGGGAAAGGATTTGACGTTCTCCCTAAAATAGCTAAAAACTTAAAAAATAAATTAGACGATTTTGTAATCTTATCCATCTCTAGCACTGCAGAGAATTCTTATGATAAAAGATTCCTACAACAAACAAAACAACAAAGTGAGGGGCTACCTGTTAGATTTTTTAGAAATCTGCCGAGGGAAGACGTAGTCGCAGCTTTTAATACGTCAGATATTTTTATATCCACATCCAAGAAAGAAGTAGCCCCCCTAGTCCTTTTAGAGGCTAGAGTATCAAAGACACCGTGGACATCGATGGAGGTCGGGAATGCCAAAGAAGTTCCTGGGGGCGTAGTTATTCATAATCCTAATGTAGATAATAAAGGTTATAAAATAGTTAATAGCGATATAGTCTATAATTTCGCGGAAGAAATAAAAAACATATTATTATCTAAGGAATTAAGAAAACAGTTGATAAGTGAAGGACAACAAGATATATATAAGTTAGATTGGAACAATATAGTTCCAGAATATGATAGGATATTTAATTTATAAATATGTCAAATCCAAAAGTTAGTATAATTTTTCCATTCTATAATTGTGAAAAATATATAAAAGAAGCACTCGCTTCTATAGAATATCTTAAATCCGATGATTTTGAGATTATTGCGGTAAATGATGGCTCTACAGATAAGAGTTTACAGTATGCACAGGAGGCTTTAAGACGCTTCACAATCGATTCTACTCTCATTGTCAGTAATCATAGGCAAGGATGTTTTTCTGCTCGAATGAGGGCAATGAGAGTCGCTAGAGGGCGTTTTCTAGCACTTGCTGATGCAGACGACGTTAATATTGAGGGGAGGTTTGAAAAACAGTTAAAATTCTTAGAAGATAACCGTAATCCTGGAGATATACCCAATTATATTTCCGGTGTAGGAGGTTGGGCAGAGAAAATAGATGAAGACGGTCAAAGTCTTGGACTAATGGACTATCCACCTCAAAATAATAAGGAAATAATCGACAAAATCAAATCAGACCCGACATGCAACCCTTTTATAGACCCTACAATGATGATAGATAAAGATATGCTGTATTATGGTTATTCTTCCGATGACGATAAGAACTTAGTAGCGGATATGGATTTATGGTTTAGATCCTTGAAAAGTGGATTTGTTTTTAGTAACATGCAAGAAGTACTAATAAAGTACAGAATAAACCCAGAAGGCAATACCAGAAGCCACCAAACAGAAATGATAAAACAGCATGTTAAAGTTCGTAATGAATTCATTAAAGGTATTTAGACCGTTTTTTTGAATATTATATTATAGAACTTTAGCATAAGAAGAGAGGAGACTTCAATGAAATATGTACCGCATTGGGTAATCGATGCTTTAATGACTAAGAAATTTAAATGTCACCATTGCCAAAAGGTATTTACGCATAAGCATGTACGAGGCTTAGGGATTAGGGAGAGTATAGACTCACCTGAAAGAGAAACGTTTTTTATAGAGCTTAGTTGTGTTGAATGCCGAAAAGTGACATTCTTTGAAATGCAAGAAATGAATATTATCGAATTGTCTGAAGATATTTTATCAGAAATCGATGCAGACTTAGACGAGATGGATTCTACATTGGACGAATTCAATGAAGAAGATATGTTTAAGGATAAGAAAATTAATAAGAAAAAAGCGTCTCCTAAAAAGGCTCCCAAGAAGGAGAAAAAGGAGACGAGTAAAATAACTCTGAAAAATGTTAGAGAAGCTAAAAAAGCATTGAAACCAGAGGATTTAAAACATGAGAGCTTTTTGGAAATGATGGGAATGCCACCAGAAGATATAGCCCAGTTAGCTCAATATCACGGAGAAACAGAATGAAAGTAACTGATTTTGCTTTAGCTCAGCATATTATTAAAGATTTGTGTAGGATGGAGAACGTTTCGTTCGTCGATGTTGATGTGTCTTTTGACGAGAACGGAGAGGGTATTCGAGTCCTCGAAAGTACAAAGGTTTGTCAGTCTTTATACAAGATTATTTGTGGATATATAGATAATTCTGTTAAAATATTAGGCAAGGAACTTCTAAGCAATCCGTCTGATAAGGATAACTTCTTAACAACTTTGGCGACATCTTTAAGGGCGATAGAATATTCTGAAAATACTTTTTCGTCTAAAGCCGAGGGTTTATTTATACAAGGTTTATATCAGAGACCTTTGGTATGGATTTTGCTGAAGGATATCGTATGTCCAATTTATGATGTTGATTTAGAGAACATTAGAATTGTAGCAGGAGATAATCCTCAAGCAGATATCGCCAGATATTACGATAAGGGTGAAATAGATGTTGGAGATTTTGAAAATTATCCATTTATTTTCGTCAATGAGGTTGACAATAAACCAGTATCGAACGCATTGTTATTCATTGAGGCGTTAAAGGCTCATAAATTAGACCCGGTTAAGGTTCTTTTGGATATATTTGAAAGCGAGTTGTTTGATAAGATGGATGGGCTATTGACGTTGGTATTCAATGATAATCCTGATGGGAAAAAAGTTTTTATACATACGTTGACAAATGTATTAAGGATTGAACGTAATTCGAAAGTAGTTACGGCTCAGAGTACAGATGGAGAGCGTCCAGAGATACAGAACCAATTTTGGTATATGGGTTTGATCGAAGGGATGCTGGACACAACAAGAGGTTCGGATTGGTCAACGACAAAAGCATTACAGCCATACGTCGAGGCGTTTTGGAATAAAGTAGAAGCAGTTAAAGAAGCTAAAGGCGGCGAGAATGTCACTTTTAATGAGCTTTTGCAGTTAAAAAGAGAAGAAGGTCCGAAAGGGATAGACCCTACTAGGACATTACAACAGCTTCTATCTTCGGATAGAGTTTGGTAGTTAAATAGGAGTAGCGAGATGGATAAAGAAGAACTAAGTGAAGAGTTAGGGAATTTAGAGAATGAGCTTTTGGGAGTTTATAATAAAATGCAAGAGGCTATTAATTTAGCAAGAGACGGAAAATGGTATCATGCTGATACCAAGATGCAAGGAACTAAACAAAAGTTAATAAACTTGTACGAAGGAGTAAAATCCTTGAAAAGAGATTTAAATGAAGATAATTCAGACTAAAAAATTTATAGCATCTAGCGACGGGGCTGGTGCATCGGGCGATTACGAAACTCAGAAATCAATTTGGGGCCCGACGAAAAATGGACCAATGGAACTTTTTCGCGAGAAAAGTGATAGCGAAGATGATATAAAGAAGAGATGGAAAAGAAAAAAACCACAAAAAACAAAAGCAAAGAGACCGTATCAACAAGATGGAGTTCCAGGGAGCACAATATAATTAGATGGATATAGAACTTAGGGTAGCGAATAACACCACATACGTTATTGGACGATTAGAAAAAGAAGTATATCAAGGATTAAAAAGACGTTTAGGGTACAGACCTGATAATGCTGTTTTTATGATGAGGAAAGTTGCAGAAAAGAACGCAGCTAGAGGCTGGGGCGAAGAATGGGACGGATACGTCAGTACCGTATGCTATTCTGCCGGTAATTGCAGATGTGCAATTAAGAAACAAGGCACTCATTTCCCAACTGGACTTGCATCAAGAGCCGTACAATATTTAAGAAGCGTTGGATCTAATGTCAAGGTAACAGATTGTCGAGAGACTGTCGAAAAATCTTTAGAATTAGAAATGTCTGAAGATTTTGAGCCTAGAGATTACCAGCAAGAAGTCATAGATTCAGCCTGTAGTACCGACAGAGGTATTATTAAATTAGCGACTGGAGGAGGCAAATGTATAGATAAGGAATCACTATGTTTAACGGAAGATGGTTTGCTAACCTTTGGAGAAATGTGTAAAGAGGATATGAAAGTTGGAGATTATACTCCTTATATTAAAAAAGTTAGAACTCCTATTGATTATGACGGATATGATGAGTCAAGTCATATATATTATGATGGAGAGAGGAGTGATTCTATTAGGGTCAATACGAAGTATGGCTATAATGTCGTGGGGACTCAAAATCATTTAATTAAAGTTCTAACTTCAGAGGGTTTGGAGTGGAAGAAGTTGAAAGATATAAAAATTGGAGATTACGCAGCCATATGTAGAGGGGGTATGTGTTTTGGTTCAGATAAGACATTATCAGAATTAGATGCTTATTGGTTAGGAATGCTTTATGGAGATGGATGTGTTACTTCTAAAAATTCAGTTAGGTTGACGACTCAGGACGACCATATAGAGAATTTTGCTAGAAAATATGCTAAAGTAAATAATTTAAAGATATGTAGATATGATGATAAAAGAACAAAATCAACAAGAACTTTAAATATTCATTCTGTTGAATATAGAAGTAAATTGCTCAATATGGGAGTTGGATACGAACATTCTTATGAAAAAACAATACCTTTAATTATTAGAAAATCTAATGCTAAAGTTGTGTCTATGTTTTTAAGAGGGATGTACGAAACCGATGGATATGTAACTAACGAAAAGAGCAAACCAACTGTTAACATCTGTTTGTCATCAGAAAAGTTTATCAGGCAACTACACGTTATGTTGCTGAATTTTGGAATAGTGTCATCGTTTAGAAAAAAACGAACAAAGAAAAGGGATTGTTTTATATTAACTATTTATAGAGGCAGTATCTGTGCCTTTAATGAGCATATAGGTTTTGATAATGATGGATACAAGGCAAAGCAGATTAAAGAATCTATAGATTCTATTAAAAGTCTTCAGCAAAATACAAATACGGATATTATTCCTAATCAGAAAAATACTTTTAAAGAAATAAGAAGTTTACTGAGAATTTCTAAAGGGTACCATAATTTAACAAGGACAATAGAGTCTCTAGGAGTAAATAAGAGAACTTTTGATTCATGGATGGCACACAGAAATCCATCGAGAAAAAGTGTAAAAGAATTTGCAACTAATTTATTAAAGATGAATAATGAAGAAAACCCCTTTACGGCAAGCTCAACTCATACACATGCTAAATTTCTTTTAGATATTTGTGCTGATTTCTTTTTTACCCCGATAGAGTCAAAAGAAATTTGCAATGGAGATAATTATGATTTTGTAATTCCTAAGACTCATAGTTTTGTTTCTCAAGGTTTTGTTAATCATAACACAGCATTAGCTTCTGCTATTTTGGCAAACAGGGGCGTATCTCCTATGATTTTCTATGTTACATCAATTGACCTGTTGAGACAAGCGAAAGATGAATTAGAGAGATTTATTAAGTCCAATGGTTCGGACATAACGGTTGGAGAACTTAGCGGTCTCAAAAAAGATATTCAAGATATCACTGTAATGACAGTCCAAACGGCTGTAAGGTCTTTGGGTGGAGTTTGGAAAAAGTTCGACGAAGAAGACCATAATAAAAAAGAAAAAGAAGATATTACCATAATAAAAAAAGCTGTTAAAGAGCTAATTCACTCTTCTAAATTAATGATGTGCGATGAAGTCCAGCACTGGGCGGCAGAAACATGTCAAATCATTTCAGACCATTCCCAACAAGCTAGATATAGATACGGACTTTCCGCGACTCCATTTAGAGACCAAGGCGATGACATCCTTATCGATTCTTGTTTCGGAAAAGTTATCGCTGACATCTCCGCTTCTAAATTAATTAATCTAGGGTACTTAGTCAGGCCAAGAATAACTATGATTCCCATAGATAATAACGTTTCTGGCAAATTGAGTTATGCGAACATATATAAAGATTATATCGTTTATAATTCTGTGAGAAACAATATCATCTCAGTTTTAGCACAAAATATGGCTAATGACGGACGAAGCGTTTTGATTCTATGTAAGCAGATTGCTCATGGAAAACTTTTGGAGAAATTGATTCCAGATAGTAAGTTTCTACATGGTTCTCATTCAGCTAAGAAACGTAAAGAGCATTTAGATAAGATGCGTAGCGGAGAAGCAAATATAACCATAGCAAGTACTATCTTCGACGAAGGAGTTGACTGTAGACCTCTTGACGGTTTAATTTTAGCTGGAGGAGGGAAGTCCCCTACGAGGGCTTTGCAGAGGGTTGGTAGAGTACTGCGTCCATATACGTATCCTAATGGCAGAATTAAAGAAGAAGCGATGGTTGTTGATTTTATGGACGATTGTAAATACATGAGAGACCATAGCAAGAAGAGGTTGAAGATTTATAAGACAGAGCCAGAATTTATAGTGGAGATGATGTAGGATGGCAAAGTGGGACGGAACAAAAAGAAATAAAAAATTAGAAACTGGACTTACAGAAGAGGAAATCGACTTCTCTATTGATGGAGGAGGAAATAGTATCAGCGATGATATTACTAGAATCGGAAGTATCGTTTCCGTTTTGAAGAATTTTAAAAACCCTTACATCGGCAACAAGAGGAAGCTAATTCCTTTTTTGGTCGAAACGATTGATAAACATGGCATAGAGTACGAATCTGTTTTGGATTTGTTTTCAGGTAGTGCATTTTGTTCAATGGCTTTTAAGATGCTTGATAAAAAAGTAGTATCGAATGATATACTTTCAGGCTCATATCTTAATGCCGTAGCGTTAGTAAAGAACAAAGACATTGTTTTCTCGGAAGATGATATTGAATATCTATTCTCTGGCATAGATTATCCTGAAGATTTAATAAGCGATAAATATCTCAATAGGCTAGATGAGGGAGAGGTCGCGATTGTAGCCTCTTACTATCAGAAATTATGCGACAAATGGGGTCATCCTTTAGACGGTGATATTAGGTCTGCGTTAGCTTGGGTATATATGCAGAATCATATTATTGAGAATTGTTTTGTCGGAGGTAGATTAAATTGCGGTCAGATACTTGCTACTTTTGAACATCGAATAGACCATCCTAGAAATAAGGGCAACGCTATGTTTTGGAACGGTCATGAAATTTCTCATAGCGATATGCGTTTTCAAAATCCTATTTACCCTACAGACCCAAACCAGCACGAATGTTATAATATGGATGCTATCGATTTCTTGAGAACTGTTAGTCCAAAAGTAGACTTAGCTTATATAGACCCACCTTACGGAGGAAGTCAAAGCGACTATGGTTTTATGTACGCACTTTTTGAAGAGATACTTCATGGAAAAGACTATAAAGAGATTGAAGAAAAAAGATTTGGGGCGGATAGGTTCATAGACAAAAGTAATTACAAGAAGAACTTTTCGCAGTTATTATTTTTCTCTAAGTATATCCCAAATATTATCATAAGTTACAATGATACTAGTTGGGGAACTATAGATGAGATATGCGAAGTAGTAAAGAAGCATAGAAGCAACGTCGTAGTCGAAGAATTCGATTATTCCTACAAATATAGGGATAAGAAGAATAATGACAAAGGAACAAAAGAATATATAATAGTAGCGAAGGAGTAAGCAATGCTAATGGTATCTAAGCCTAATAAAATCATACTTAACAGTATCGCACAGGCAAAAGGAATATCTATAGATGAAGCAAAGTTAGCTTTAACTAAAAACAAAACCAAGAAGAAGACTAGAAGAAAAAAGAAGAAAGCAACAGACCCATCGGTTGAGATTATCTCATCTGGACTGGCCAAGTCGGTGGATTTCTCACAAGTAAAAGGGAGAACAAAGCGTTCAGAGGCAAGAGAAAACGTTTTAGATTGGGATATTAAGGATGTTGCTTTCTATATTCGTTCAAAATATGAAAAGAAGTATAACTCTGATTGGGGGCATAGAGTTATAGGTACTTGTCCAGAGCTAAGACGTATTCACGATAGGATATTAGACCTTTATGGTCATTGCGATTTTCTAGTCATGAGGGATTATGTCGATTTTGTTTTTGAGGAATATATCGATGGCATGATTGACAAGGTTGATGGAGTTTTTTATCTAAGGAACTTTAGAGACGATAGATTTATTGTTTCTTTTAGCGAATCATACGATTACAAAGAAAGCTTCGAGAGGGCTACGAGAGGCGAAGAAAAGACAGAGAAGGCTATGGAAGGTTTCTCTACGTCGAGTCAAAGCATAGAGGAAATCTTCTATCTGAGCGAGGATTCGTTCGTTACGACTTATGGAATAGTTGTCTGTATTTTTTGGCTGATAAAATGTCAAGGATACACAAATAAAGAAGCGGCGACAACAGTTCTTGACATCTGTCAAAGACTTAATAAGAAGGGTGATTTTAAATCTGTTAAAGAGAGGACAGAATTTCTATCGCCGTATCATGAAAGCATAAACTTTCCAAAGATGGAAGAGTTTTTAAAAAATATCGATGGTCGATATAAAATAGATATACAATACAAGGAGAATGATATTATCAAAAGTAAATTCAAATTTTTAGAGGAACAAGTATGAAATACGAATGTATAAATGGGGAAATTAAAGACGCAGTCGTTCAGTTAGTTATGGACGATGGCACAATGAGAGGTCTAACACCTAAATATTTGGCTCTCCAGGTCGCCGAAGAAAAGGAATTAGATTTAGTACAGGTCTCACCATCGCAAAATGGGAAACCTCCTATTTGCAAGCTTATGGATATTGGTAAAATAAAATACAAAGAGTCCAAAGGTAAAAAGAAACAAACGAGACAGGTAACTAAAGAGATTAAGTTCCAATATAATATTGCCCCTCACGACATGCAAACAAAAGTGAATAAAATCATTAAGTTTCTTGATAAGAAGTACAGCGTAAGATTTGTCCTTGAACTGAGAGGTAGATATCGCTATATGAAAGACATGGCGAGAGATAAATTTGCCACAGAATTAAAAGCACTTGAAGAAATAGCTCAATGGGACAAAGTGAATGAGAGTAACAACAATTTCTCAGTTACATTAAAACCCCTTGGAAAGTGAAAAGATAGTTAGTAGAATATTAGACGTAGAATTAATTTATGGAGAAGTACCAAATGACAGATGACATGACTATTGAAGAAAGTCGAAAAACGCTTGAAACGATGGCAACTAAGCAATTCAGAGATGATTTCTTAACTCAGCTAAGGGCAAGATACCCCTTGTTTTATATTACAACTAATGAGGAGAGACGTTTTAATATGTTTCTCAAACATTTCTGCCAGGTAAATGGGTATGTATGCTATATCTGGGATTGCTACAAAGGCTTAGTAGAGTTGGAGACACGCGAAGCTGTCGCAGGCACAGACCCTATGATAATTCATCCTAATGCGATATTAGATTACATAAGAGAAGAATCTATGCGTCTCGCTGGAGATAATGATAAATTGACTAATCTTAAGAAGAGAGGCAAACGAGGAGTTGTTTTTGTTTTGCAAGACTTTTTTAGATTTATTGACCCACGACATAAAAAGCCAGTGCCTGACCTCGAAAGACGATTGAAGTCTTTGACGAATACAGAAGGGTTCGTCTCTACCATTATGACTGGCCCGAGATATGCAGTTCCAGAGGTTCTCGAAAACCTTATACCAACGATTGATTTTCCGTATCCTAATAAGAACGAAGTTAAAAATGTTCTTTGGGGAGCAGTTGCGAGCGTTGAAGCAAAGATACCCACTCTTAAAGATTCGACTATTGAGATGGAGGAAGATTTGGTTAACGCTGTTAGTGGCTTAACTTTATTGGAATCTCAAAATGCGTTTGCGAAGTCTCTAGTATCGCATAAGGGTTGGAATATAAAAACATTACTTCAAGAGAAAAGACAAATCATCGCAAAGAGTGGTATTCTAGAGTTCTATGACAGAACAGTTAGTATCGATGAAATCGGGGGCTTGAAAAATCTAAAGAAATGGATTATAGATAGAAAAGATTGCTTTGGCGAAGAAGCTGAAGCTTATGGCTTGCCTAAACCTAAAGGATTTTTGACAATAGGTATGCCAGGATGTGTTCTAGGAGATACTAAAATAAAAATAAAAAAAATATCAAAAGAAGGAAGTTATGATATTTTTGAAGAATAGTATATAGTCCGATATCGAGCATATCAAAAGATAATATGCTCACAGTCTAAGGAGATTATATATTATGGAAAAAAAGTTTTTTAGAGAATGTCCAAGTTGTAATAAACAATTAGGATACACCAACAAGAAAAATAGAAATACTGCTAATAGGAAAATAATAGATTGTTCCCACTGTAGTCACAAGAAGGCTCATTTACGCCCAGAGGTGATTTTAAAAACTAAAAATAGAGCTTTAGAAATGAGCAAAAGGTATAAAGGCGAGGGTAATCCGTTTTTTGGAAAAAAACATTCCATAGAATCTAGGAAAAAAATAGTAGAAAACCGAGATTTAAGTAATTGCAAAACTGACGAGTTTAAAGAAAAAATGTCAAAAGTCACATCCGGTAAAAATAATCCGATGTATGGAAGAACTTACTATAAAGTTTGGGTAGAAAAATATGGAAAAGAAGAAGCAGATAAAAAGATGGCTATTTTAAGTAAGAAAAAATCGCTACAAACATCAGGTAAAAATAATCCTATGTATGGAAAACCTTCTCCTCAAGGTTCTGGAAATGGCTGGAGCGGCTGGTATAAAGGGTGGTTTTTCAGAAGTCTTAAAGAACTGTCTTATATGGTCAGCGTTATTGAAAAAAAAGGAATTAGGTGGAAAAGTGCTGAGAAAGGTATTAAAATAACATATAAGGATTATAAGGGAAGTGAGAGAACTTATCGTCCAGATTTTATTTTGGAAAGCAAAATACTGATAGAAATTAAGCCAAAAAAATTAATGAATGCCCCTAATAATATAAGAAAAAAGAATGCGGCGATAGAGTATTGTAAAAAGAATAATATGGAATACAGAATGGTGGATATTAAATTGCTAGATGCGAAGCAATTGAAACATCTTTATGAGAAGAAAACAATTAAATTCCTCAAAAAATATGAAGAAAAATATTTAAAATATATTCAAAAACAGGATAAAAATGATGATAGATAAAAAAGTTGATACATATAGTCAGTCCATAAAAAAAATATTAAAACCGGAATATTGGATGAAAGAAGGCGAAGAAAAGACAATGTCTATGGTAGATTTTTTTGATATGTGTAAAGGAAAAGGAACATATCAAATAGAAACTCCAGATGGATGGAAAGATATTAATTTCCTTGTTAAAAAGAATAATAAAGAATGCTATAATTTGATAACGAAATCCGGTAAAGAATTAGGATGCTCGAAAACTCATAAGGTCATTACGGATGATGGGTGGAAGGAGTCTAAAGACATAGACGTTCAAAATGATACAATTTTAACAAAAGACGGCAAGGAAGATATCGTAGCGAAAGAATATCTGGGGGAAAGAGATACATATGATTTGCAAGTAGATAGCGAAGAGAGTAGATATTATTCTAATGATATCGTTTCTCACAATTGTGGCAAGAGTTTAACTTGTAAAGCTGTTTCCAGTTTGTGGAAGATGCCTTTATTAAGATTGGATTTCGGTAAAATGTTTCACTCTCATGTTGGTGCATCTGAAGAGAATATGAGAAATGCTCTTAAATTAGCAGAGACTATTGCCCCAGCGATTCTTTGGATTGATGAAATTGATAAGGGGTTATCTGGCACCCGTTCTAGCGGTCAAACTGATGGAGGTACAGGTAGTAGGGTTTTTAGTACCTTCCTAACTTGGATGCAAGAGAAAACAGCCTGCGTTTTTGTAGCTGCAACAGCGAATGATTACACCTCTATTCCTGCCGAGTTCCTAAGAGCAGGACGTTTCGACGAAATCTTCTTTGTCAATAATCCAAATAGGGATGAACGAGAAGAAATTTTTGCGGTACAATTAATTGCTAAAGGATACAATCCAGATGATTTCGATTGCTACGAGTTGGCGAGTGTAAGTAAAGGCTACAGCGGAGCAGAAATAGAAAAAGCTATCGACAAGGCTATGTTGGTAGGTTTCGCTGATAACAAGAGACCCATTACTACCGATGATATTAAGGTCGCTATAAAGGCTTTCAAACCTCTTTCAGAGCAAAGGGGAGATGAGTTCGAAGGCATGGCAGAGTGGGCAGAGGCTAATTGCGTATCCGCTAGCGAAGAAGAGAAGAAGGGTAAAGAGGTCACTGATATAAACGCAATGAAGGAAATTGATATAGAATGAGAAGCATTTTATCGTTAAAGAAAATATATTATAATGACCATGTTTCGAATTTGGTTTTAGACGGGTTGACAGAAGAAGAGATAGATAAGGCGAAAAGAAGATGCCAGACTGTTGCCGAGGTTAGGGCTTTTATAGATACTGTAATTGATAAGGCTTATAGCAAATTATCTATATTCGATTTTAATGGCGAAACAAAAAGTAAACAGAAAGCTCTTGAGCCTAAAGAGGCAATGAGGGCTAAAAATCTAGTATGTAAATATATTTGGGGTTATAGTTGGCAAGAATTCCATGAGAAGTTTAAAACAGAAGAGAATATAAAAAAACATATTGCTTGCAATTCTGTATTAATGAGAAGATTAGAGAATGGAAATAACGTAGCTATATATGGAGGAACAAACGGTCCATGCGGGAGAACTATGGTTGCTTCAATTATTATGAAAGAAGCTATAAAAACGAGGCTATTTGTTCCTAACATTATTAGTCACACCTATGATTGGGTAGATTTCGGGACATTAGTTCAGGAGTTGTTTGATGATTCTAAATATATTCCTCATTACAAGACGGCTGATTGGCTAGTTGTCGATAATATTTGTTGTAAAAAAGAGAGTGAAAAACAGACAACATTTAAAACTAATTTAATAGACCCATTTTTTATGTATCGATTAAAAAATAATTTGCCAACCATCCTCGTCTTTCAATACGATATAAGGGCGAGGAATGAAGCATTATACAAGACGTTAGGAATAGGAATATCCAATATTGTTAACAGTCCAAGAGTTTGTAGGATACCATTGAGTAAGAGGAGTTAAATGGCTGATAATACGTTAAAACAAGAGAAGCAGTTTATATATCTACTGTTAAAAGATAAAGATTTAGTTAATGATTACGTAGCGAGCAGTTTGTCTCCAAGTTGTTTTCATTTAGAGCATCAAAACATTCTTAGAGGTATTGAACATGCCTATGAGCAGGATGTTAGATTAACAAGGCTTTCATATTCTGATTTTATTGGTAAATTAAAAAGTCCAAAAGAAAGACTCTTTGAAGAGACTGCCTTTAATAGTTGTATAGCATCTGTGGCTAAGCCAGATGATTTTCCACTTTTAGCTAATTCTATTTTTGAAGGTTATGTAATGAGGAAAACTGGCGAAGAGATTCATTCTTTCCAGAATAGCGTTAACGCTAGCGGCATTATGCATTCTTTCAAGAGCTTAGTCGAGAACCTACAAAATATTTCTGTAGACAGCGAATCTTCAAAAGGTAAATCAGTTTATGATGATATTGGGATGCTGTCTAAAGAGCATTTTATTTATAAAGAGAAAATAAGAAGTGGAGAAATTAAAACTCCACCTAGAGTTCTTTGCGGCATAAAAGAAATAGACGAGACTATGGGAACTGGGTTCGCCCCAGGAACTATGACATTGATTTGTGCGGATGTGGGCGGTTTCAAAAGTTGCGGTTGCAAAACTATAATCCCTCTGGCAAATGGTGAGAGAAAAACTATCGAAGATTTGTTTAAAATGCAAGAAAGAGGTGAGGATATCCCCCAACTAATTAGTCTTGATGAGAATAGGAGATTATTCAAACAAAGTTCATTGAAGATTTTAGACCACGGAGTTTTACCTTGCGTTACACTTAAAACTAAAAGAGGTTTTGAGATAACTAATACGCTAGACCACAGGCATTTACTTCTTCATGGGTACGAGAGAACTGAAAAAATTAAAGTTGGAGATAGTTTGGCTATCTCAAGGCATCAATATTTTGGGAAAGAAAAGACTGAAGACGGAGTTGCTACCTGGTTAGGATGCATGATATCAGATGGAGGGTGCTCTCAACCAGGATACTCTTTTACCAATCTTGACGATACGATAGTTAGTAAGATGAAAGAATCTATTGAGTCTATAGGTGGACATATGACTAAAAGTGGATATACTGTAGATAGTATCAGAAAGGGGCAATTTTATATTAATTCTACACGCAAATACGGTAAGCAGTTTGGCATCGACGGCAAAACTGCATTACAGAAATCTGTTCCATCAGAAGTGTTTTCGTGGAGTAAGAAATATATAGTTGATTTCCTTCAAGCGATGTATGGATGTGACGGTTCTATTTTTAAGGAAGTTACTAAAAGAAAAAATGGAAGTGATACAATTAGATATAGGATACAGTATCACACTTCTTCTAAGAAATTAGCAGTTGGTGTTAGAGATTTGCTAATCAAATTTGGCATCATTGCTAGTATTTTTGATTATCCATCAAGTTATAAAAAATATGGAGTTAAAATTAACAAGGGAACTACATATAGAGTTATAATTCAAGACGTAAGGCAAGTTGAAAGATTTATTAAAGAGATAGGTTTTCTCGGTATTAAACAGAAAGAATGCGAAGGGTATTTAGAGCATCTTTCTTCTATTAAAACGAATCCTAATGGAGATGTTATCCCTGCTAGTATTTGGCAAATTTTAGATGAAAAATTTAAAAAGTACAATAAATCATTTTATGGATGTAGAAGATATTTAAAGGTAGGCGAAAAAGTACGAGGAAAAGAAGGGCATTGCGGCAATAGGGGTAAATCTGTATCAAGGGATTTGCTACAGAAGATTGCAAAATATTTAGATAATGATAAAGATTTATTATCTATTGCTAATTCCGATATCTACTGGGATGAAATTATTTCTATAGACAAAGTTGGGAAGCATCAAGTCTATGACATCTCTATGCCTGTGAATCATAATCTTGTTGCTAATAATATTGTGACTCATAATTCGATGATGATGATGAATCTTGGTCTCAACGTTTGGGAGCTAGGGTATGACGTTCTTTTCATTCCTATTGAAATGGCTAAAGAGCAAGTCTTTGAGCGTATTTGGTCAAGACAGTCTAATGTCCCTCAAGAAAAGATTCAAAAAGCGGAATATACAGATGAAGAAAAAGCAAAGATTGACGTTGTCATAGACAAATTTGAAAATAGCGATAATAAGTTCTATGTTATGCAGGTGCCAGGAGATACGACTGTCTCTATTATTGAGAGGCAAGTTAGAAAGTACCACGACATCTTCAAGCCTCAACTTGTCGTAGTCGATTATATCGATAACCTTGAGAGCGATAAAGCTAGAGATAGACATGACCTAGAGATTAGCGACATGTTACAGAAGCTAAGAACTATGGGAAGAGATTTAGGTTTTGGAGTCCTATCAGGTGCTCAGCTTGGTAGAGACGCTTTGAAGAGGATTAGAAAAGCTGGCTCAAGTAAAGAAGGGACATCAGTTAATTCGGAAGACCTTCGAGGTGCTCATAGTTTTGCTATGGACTCTGACTATATCTTAGCTCAAGTACCGAATGCGGCTCAGCCAGAATCGTTGCTTGACCTTTACGTAGTTAAGGCTCGTAATGGTAAGAAAGTTTTCCCAAATGGGCATATGAAAGCAAGTCTTGAGCTTTACCCAGAAGTACAGTTAATTAAAAGTGTATCAGATTTCGACATGTCTGACGATGCGGTTTTGGATAAGGTTACAATGTTTGAAAACGTAGAAAATCAAATTCCTAGTTCAGGCAGCATAGACTCACAAATGGGATTTGATGATGGTCTTTCAAATGGAGTAGATGATTTTGGTTTTGAGGATTTCTAAAAATGAGAGAACCTTCGATTTATGTTAAAACGATATTAAAAGAGAGAAAGATAACTGATTACCTAGCCTCGAAAGGGATTTTTCCTAAAAGAGAGCATGGCGGTCGGAAGATGTATATCTGTCCGATTCATCAAGGCGACACCTTTCCTTCGATGACCGTTTTTACAGATGCTGAATATGAGAACTATTATTGTTTTGGTTGCCATTCTGGCACTACTATACTAAATCTCGTATCCGACATGGAGCAAGTTGATAGGAGACAGTCCTTCAAGATGCTCATCAAAGGTTTGGATATTCCAGACGATATAGCGTTGGCTGATTTTTCAACAGGCTATGATAATTTCGTTAAGGCTGGAGGTTTTGGCGATTTGGTAAGCATGGCCGATGTCGAGGAGCTATCGCTTAGAATTAGTGTGGAATGTTATAACTTTTTGAATATGCAGGCTAGCTTTGACGAGGAAGAGGTTCTGTTTTTTGAAACAGTTTTGAAAAAAGTTGATGTTTTAACTAGAGCAAAGGATAAAGCATCTCTAGAGGAAGTCTATTATTTCCTAGTAGAAGAAGGGATTCCTTATAGGGCAGAAGTATTTATGAATAGAAAAGAACAAAAAATAATAACGGATAGTAACGAAATGGAAGTATGGAGAGGTATGTAATGTTAAATGAAATTATTTGTGCAGACGTTATAGATGGGTTATGGGGAATAGATAATGATTCTGTTCACCTCACATTCACTTCTCCTCCTTACAATTTAAACCTTAAGTATAAGAATTCGTCGGACAATTTAACATATGCCGACTATCTTAAATGGTTGGAAAATGTTTTTGATATAATTTATAGAAAGACAATCAGCGGTGGTAGAATAGCAATTAACATTGACGCTATAACTAATCGAGAAGATGATAAAGACCAAGAGTATGTTAGAGCGATATATCCGCATCTTTACAACATAATGAAAAAAATAGGTTGGAAGTTTAGAACGGAAATTTGTTGGTCGAAACAAAATGCCGTTGGAAGAGCTACTGCTTGGGGAAGTTATCAGTCTGCATCTAATCCTTGTCTTCGCCGCAATCATGAATATGTTTTGGTTTGGAGTAAGGATGATTGGAAATTAGAGAGCGAAGAGAAATCAGATATGACTAAACAAGAGTTTGAGTTGTATACTTTAAGCACTTGGCACGTTCAGCCCCAAACTAGAAAGATGGCTGGTCACCCAGCGGGGTTTCCAGAGGAATTGGCTAAGAGAGTTATTAAATTATTCTCTTTTCCTGGGCAGACTATTTTAGACCCATTTTCTGGAACTGGCACGACAGCAAAAGTTGCTTATATGTGGAATAGAAATTATCTTGGTATAGATAACTCTAAAGATTATTGCGAGTTTGCTAGAAATAGAATTGCAGAAGTAGAGCAAATCGATGCGATGGAAGAAATCCTTATGCCTAAAAAAGATAAGACGATTAAAAAAGGTGCAGAGCAAGCAGATATTTTTGGAGGCTCAGATGGATAAAGGAATGGAAATTCAAATTGATTTTACAGATATTACTATGGCTGAGGCAGATGGCGTTTTTGAAGATGTTCAAGAGATAATGGTAGAAGAATTATCAACCTATAGTTGGATGATAAGAACGACGGCGACAATTACTAGTTCATTTGGCGTAGGAGTAATGGTTCTTCACTTTTTTGATGACAAAGATATATTAATAGATGAATACGACCCATCCGTTAACGATGTTTTTTACAATCCAGACATAGCGGCTTTAAGTCAATGGGCTGTTGATGCCGGTTGGAATAGGCCAGAACCGGGCGTAGATGTCATAAAGCGTAATAAAGAATTTTGGAAATATTTTTGGGAAACTTATCTGATAGATAGTAAGTATTTTGATAAAGTTTATGGAAAAAGAGATGTATTTGAAGGAGAATAAAGTTGAATAATATTGCTATTTTTGCGGGTTCTAATAATGATGATATGACAAGAAATATTTGTAGATTCTTACAAGTGCATATGTCTAAAAGTACCGTTAGTAAATTTCCAGATTCGGAGATAATCGTGGAAGTTCATTCTCAGGCGAGGGGGAAAGATTGCTTCGTCGTTCAATCTACTTGTCCTCCTGCCAACGATAGTTTGATGGAGTTGTTGATATTCATTGATTGTCTAAAGAGGGCTTCTGCTAAGACGATTACAGCCGTTATTCCTTACTATGGATACGCAAGGCAAGATAGAAAAGATAAGGGCAGGACACCTATCACAGCGAAGCTCATAGCAAATATGATAACAGAGGCAGGAGCAGATAGAGTTCTCGCTTTGGACTTACATGCTAAACAGATTGAAGGGTTTTTCGATATTCCAGTTGACCATTTAACTGCTGTCCCAGTTTTTATAAGAAAGTTAAAAAGAGAAAATCTTGATAACTATATTGTATTGTCGCCAGATGTAGGTAACGTTAAGACGGCAAGTAGATATGCTGACGAGTTAGGTTTAGACCTTGCTATCGTTCACAAGAAGAGGCTTACCGGAGAAGATGTAGAGGCTGAACATATTATCGGCGATGTAGAGGGTAAGGATATTTTAATGTTTGACGATATGATATCTACTGCTGGCACGATGTGTTCGGCGGCTAAATTAGCAAAGGAAAAAGGGGCAAAAGATATAAGAGCCTTTGCTACTCATGGATTGTTTGTCGGGCCTGCTTTTGATAGGTTGAATAACTCTCCGATTAATGAAGTTACGGTCACAAACTCGATATTAATAGAGGACAAGGATAAGAAGTCTAAAAATGTTAATATTAATGTAGAACCTATTGACTATCTATTAGGAGAAGCTATCTTGAGGATATATCAAAATAGGTCGGTTAGTGTACTGTTGGAGAGTAATAAAGAATATGATATGCGATAAATGCGAACACGAATATGAAATAGGAGCAAAGGGTGCGTATGTAAATATGTATGGTACTCGATGTCCAGAATGCAATCATCTGATAAGGCCTGAGCGAGAAGCTCCATTTATTAGAGATGCCAAAGAGAAAAGACAAGCATTAGTAGCAGAATTTCTTCCTTTGATTAGGGAGAGGATTGCTAAAGAGGAGACAAAAAATGCCGATTAAAGAAGAGCCAGTTAGAATTGAATTTCAGTATGAACAAGAAGATGCCGTAACGAGCGATGGAGTATTTAATGTTGAATATTTTTCAGAAAAAGATGGCGGTAAAGAAAAAAAATATGTAAGAGTTACTCCTCATGGAACTACAGTGGATAGCATTTTTGAGCTTGACTTCCTTGTAGAGGTCGTAGATTTTCTCAGAAAGAAAGGCGTTGTCGATGAGCAGGTGGTTGAAGAGATTATTCCTGAAGGAGCGGTCTTTAGAAACGGTTTGAAATTGCCGAAGATACAAACTTTTGGCACAAAAGCAGAGGGTTCTCCTATTGGGATAGAAGGACATGCACCAGAAGTCACCATAAATAATCACAATACTAGTGTTCCAATCTCTACGTTTGTTACTAATGGAGATGAGTCTCAGATTTTAGCACCTCCAGTTGTACACAATTCTCAGGCAGGCGAGCCGACAGTCATCGCCTCACCAAAAATTATATCGGCTACAGATGGGGCGATGCCAGTTATCAATCGCCCGGTTATTAGAACAAGGATAAAAGAGAACGAAGACCCTATGGTCGCTCTGGAAGAGTCAAGAAGGCAAAGGAAGACTAATCCTGAAAAATCTATAAAGAGAAAAGAAGCAGCAGATGAAGTATAAGACTAAATCTATTCCTATGACGCAGTTGATTGCGACTAACCGAGGATTCCTACAGCCTCTTTGCAACGATTGCCAAACTCTTGATTGTGAAAATGACATTGAGATAAAGAAAGTTAGCATATTAGGAATTACTGTAGAAGCAAAATTATTAGCCAAGAAAGATGACTCTAATATGGTCATAGGCTGTGAAGGGTATATTAATAATGACGCAAAATCAAAACCTGGCAATTAATAACGAGATGGAATTGTCTTTCAAACTTGCCGAGAACACTAAAAAGCAAATAGAATTAACGGTTGAAAAATCGGAAAGAATTAAAAAGAATTCATCGACGAAGAAAATCCTATACGAAGATTATAAAAAGTCATTTGACTATGTTGATAGGTTGTTTCCAGACGTTGATGTACGTTTTATAGATGTTAGACAAACGACTCCTTTAATGTTACACAAAGCAGGCTATGATGGTATTGGTGGCTTTTTTGATAGGATTACAAAAACAGTCATTGTATCTGCGTATAGTTTAGCACCAGTTCCTTTTACCAAATATACTATAAAAGCCAATTTACATAAAGACGAAGTAATAGTCCATGAGTTGTTGCATTATTGCCATAACGAGATAGGGGCAAACCCAAGCATGAACATGAAAGAAGAATTTGCGTATGGTTGGTCTTTAGGTTATCTTCGAGACAAGGGATATACGGATGAAGAAGTTGTTAGAGATAATTATCTTCCTTACTTGTATAACGTTTGCTATAAAGAGGGTTTCTTTAATATTATCAACGAAGAAGGTGTTGTTTATGAAAAGATGAGCAATGCGACTCCTAGAGGCAGAGAGTTAATGCTCTCCCCTCTCAGAAATAAGATACATAAAGAAGTTGTTAGATTAGCTACAGAAAAAGGAATGGAGATAATTCGCATATATTCTAAAAGGATAGAAGAAGGCGAAGTTTATCATAGCAATAGGGTGAATAACCCAAAACATACAGTTTTTGACATAATTGACATAGATTAGTGAAACAAGATTTGATATAAAGGTAGAGATATGACTAAGTTTTTTTATTACAAACATCCTAAGACAGGTAAAATTTATTCCGACCAAAGGATGATAGGTTTTGAAACAAATCCTTATAAAGATAGAGATGGGACAGAATGTGAATTATTAAAAGATTATTCTCCTCCCGCGAAAAAAGAAACAAAATCAACTTTTGGTATTATAGATAAAAATGCGGAAGTTTTTCAAAAAGACTCTGCTTTTGTTAAGAAGTGTAACCCAAAATATATTAAATTTAACGACGGGCATAGGGAAAAATACGATAGTTCGAAACACAATTAAGAGGTATTAATGAGATTTATTCGACAAGAAGAGATAATCACAACTATATGTAATCAAGAAGTAAAAGAAGATAAATACATTGCTAGTCTTTTGCAGAAATTAAAAGAAGAGGGCATCTATTTCGCGCTTAGTCTGAAAAAACTCTATCAAAGTGATTACGTTGAGCGTACAATAATGCATAATAAAGTAAAGGTCAAAGATGTAAGACCAGAAGAGACTAAAGTGGATTTTTATGTTTATAAAGAAAAATCTCTGATTAGATTGCATGAAATCCCTTTTGATGAGATTTCAGAAATATTCGCTTTGACAAAAAAGACTAACTTATTAGAATGCAATTCAGATAAGGGAATCTTTAGTTTCATAGATTTAGAAGATTAATTTTGAGGTAGAAAAATGACAAAGAATAAAGGTAGCGATTGCGAACGTAAGGATTGTACTTGGTGGGGCAAAAGTAATTCGCATAATTGTTCCAAACCTTTAGAGACAAAGTATATGGGAGATGATTGCCCTTGGAACTGCTATACAGAGGTGAAAAGAGACCACAGTAATTGTAAAGAATTTGATGGGACATGGTGGTCAAAACGTCCTTGGAAAAAGTAAAAGACGTATTAAATAGATGACGAAGGAAAATAGATGACAATAACAAATAAAGATTTCGTACCGTTGCATGTTCACAGCAGTTTCAGCCAATTTGACGGCCTCGCTGCTGTTCCAGAGCTTGTTTTAAGAGCAAGAGAAATGGGTTTTCCATCTATGGCACTTACAGACCACGGCAATATGATGGGCGTTCCTACTTTTCTGAAGGAATGCAAAGCTACTTCAAACAAAAAGGGTCCGATTGAGTTCGACCCAATCAAGCCGATTATTGGTTCTGAGATGTATCTCGCTCGCTCTATGGACGTTGGGCAATATGAAGTAAGGAGAGATTCAGAAGGAAAGAAACTCGCACCCAAAGATTTTCAGCCAGATGGAAAGAAGGGGAATCGGCATTTGAATTTATTTTGTTTGAACTGGGAAGGTTATCAAAACCTCTGTACGCTCTCACAGCGTTCTTTTACTGAGGGGTTCTACTCTGACCCTCGTATAGATATAGACTTGCTCGCACAGCATTCTGAGGGGCTTATGGGAGGTTCTGCTTGTTTGTCAAGCGTAATTAATGTTAATCTTTTATATGGCAACTATGATAAAGCTAAAAAGATGGCAGGACTGCTTAACGAGATATTTAATGGCAACTTCTTTTTAGAAGTAATGTATCATGGTATCCCAGAAGAGAAAGCAATCATTCCTGACATATTTAAATTGTCCTCAGAATTAAATATCCCAGTTGTTGCTACGAATGATACTCATTACATTTATAAAGAACAGGCACCTTCTCAGGAAGTTTTGATGTGCATGTCTACGAGTAGATGTATCAAAGACCCAAAACGATATTCATATGCTTATCACGAATTCTATCTCAAATCAGCACAAGAGATGTTGAAGATGTTCAAAGATGTTCCTCACGTTATTACCAATTCAAAGATGATGGCAGATAGAGTTGATACAGCCGATATTGAGAGAAATCTTTTCGGAGGTATGCGATTACCTGAGTTTGGAATTCCTGACGAGTTTGATAATTCTTTTGAGTATCTAAAGAAGCTTTCTTGGGATGGACTGAAGAAACACGGTTGGGATAAGAGCGAGAAGCATATTAAAGCTCTCGAAAGAGAGATTGAAGACGTAAGAGTTGCCAAAGAGAATAACAACTATGATTTTGCTACATACTTTTTAATTGTAAAGGACTACATCGATGCCTCCAGAGATATGGACATACTTATTGGGAGCGGTCGAGGTAGCGGATATGCTTCTGTTATGTTGCGTTGCCTTGATATTACTTATGGAGTAGACCCACTCGATTTTGGACTTATCTGGGAAAGGTTTTTGGGATTTGACGATTTACACTTTATGAAAGATTCAGATTTAGGATTTGATGATGAAGTTGTAACGGTAGCAAAAGACGAGTTAGATGTTGATAGAGATTTAGAAGACGACCAAGGTGGAGTAGATAGATATTCATAATGACCGAAGAAGAAAAAAAGAAAAAAGCGAATAAACATCTAAAAAGGATAATGGAAGAGATAGACCCTGACGATAAATTGGGCGTTGTGTGGGCTATGGTTAATGACGATGGAGGTATAGATTATTTGTCGTTATGGGCGAAAGAAATTCACATTAGTAGTAGGGTACCAAAAGATATAGATGACAAAATTGATGAATGGCATAAAGGTGATTCCAATCTTCCATTACATGAATTTTTAGGAATGACAGAAGAAGAATATGCCAAATGGGTTGAATCTAAAGAGGAAGAATAGATGCCAGACGCAATAAAAATAAGAAAAGAAATAACTGAGACTATAAAGAAAAAGAGAGGCGATAAAGTTCCAGATAATCTTTGGAAGGCTATCGAATCTGAACTTGATTTTTGCGAAGTAACCAACGGATTAGAGGGGAAGAATAATCTCCAAGACTTTTATGACCGATGGAAGAGAAGAGAAGGTCAAGTAGGGCATAAGAATGATTTTGACAGTTGGACTTGCTATGCTCTTGGGATGACAGATACAAAACCAACGAGAGAGTTCATGCTCAAGAGGCGAGCGTTCGCTAGAGCAGGCTTCCCAGATATCGATGTAGACTTCGAGGATGCTCGTCAAGGAGATGTTTTCGAATACTTGGTAGATAGGTACGGCAGAGACAAAGGCGGTAGAATTGGGACACACCAGTTCTTAACATTTAAATCATGTATTACAAGAGTTACTAAAGCTCTCGACTTAGCAGATGCTTTTCATAAAGGCAAAGATGTTATGACGACAGAGAATGCTAGAAAAGTATCTGAAATACTCTCTCCATTTCCTAAAGGCGGTATTATTCGTCTTAGAGGTGATGACGGAGAAATGCATATTATTAAAACTATCAAAGATGCTTACGAGCATTGCCCAGATTTTAAGCATTATATGGATAAATACCCGTTGCTTAAAAAGCATAGCAATATGTTAGAGAAAAACTTTTCAGCATTCGGTGTCCACGCGGCAGGATTTGTTGTGTCAGATATCCCAATTGAACAGATTGCTCCTCTTAGACGAGCGACAAAAGGGTCTTTAGCTACTCAATTCACTGGTCCCGAATTAGAAACTTTAGGTTTGATTAAGTTTGATATTTTGGGATTATCTGCTTTAAGCGTCATGAAAAGAACGACAGCGTTGATAAAAGAAAATTATGATATAGATATTGATATTACTAATTTGCCTTTGAAAGACGAGCCTACTTTTAAGCTTTACAGAACAGGCAATTTAGGAGGCGTATTCCAATGCGAGCAACCAGGAATGCAACATACAATGAGAGAGATTGGTGTTGACCGTTTCGATGACATAATGGCTGGCGTTGCGTTGTATCGTCCAGGCCCGATGGATAATATTCCAGATTATGTAGCTCGTAAAAAAGGTGACCAGCAGATAGATTATTTCCATCCAACAATTGAGCCTTTCGTTAAGAAATGTCTTGAAAGAACATATGGTATTTTGGTTTATCAAGAACAGATTATGAACATATGTAACTCTTTGGCTAATTTTACAATTACTGAAGGTTATATAATGATTAAGGCTATCGGCAAGAAAAAGATTGAGCTTATGAATAAGTTTGAAGTTCAATTTGTTGAGGGGGGCGTTGCTAATGGAGTTCCACAAGAAGTTATGGAGCAGTATTGGGAGAAGTTCATTGTACCGTTTGCCAACTACGGCTTTAACGCTGCTCATGCTTGTTGTTACGGTTACAATAGTTACATTACAGCGTATCTCAAAGCGAATTATCCTGACGAATTTATTTGCGGAACATTAAATACTGAAACGCATAAAAGTTCAGGCAACAAGTTTGATAAACTGTCCGATTTCGAGAGGGAATTTAAGAAGAAATTAAATGTTAAATTCTTACCGCGAGATATTAATAAATGCCGATTAGATTATACAATCGAGAAGAAAAAGGATGTTCAGAACGGAGTCATGAAGACAGAAATTAGACCTTCACTTATATGTAAGGGTTTAGGTTGGGTAGCTGGCAAGGAGATAGAGAAGAATCAGCCATTTGAAGGGTTGAAAGATTTTACGGAAAGAAATAGTTCTTCTGTTGATACTAAAGCGGTATTAGCATTAGCGACTGCAGGGTACTTTGGAAACAAATCCAAAAGAGACCCAGAGTTATTTGTTAAGGAATTCGCTGTTATTAGAGAAGACCTTAAAAAACTAAGTAAAAAAGGCGTTGAATCAGTAGATTTGTTTGAATAGTGATTCAATTTTTAGTATAGTTAATAAAACGATTTACATAGGAGAAAAAGATGAAAAAATCAATAATTAAGAAATCGATTTCAAGAAAGATTAGTACTGCTCCATATGAGACTTTAGATGTCCATGTAGAGATAGTAGAAGAAGTAGAATGGGAAAAAATGGACGAGAGAATGAAGAAAACTGACGCAATCTCAAAAATCCTCCTTATTGACTTCGCAAAGACGTTAAACCAAGTTGCAGATGAGCTAAAGGTCGATAAAAAAGTTGCACAAATTTCTAATAAAAATGCTCCACAGCCTCAAGTTTCACAAGACAATGTGTCGATAAATAATAATGAGGACGGAGGGGATTTCGACTTCTTAACGTAGTAGAATCTCCCTCTATTTTAGAGGAAAATGACGATGGATTTAGATAAACAAGTAGTAAATGACGTAAAAGATTTGTTTGACATTAAGTACGATTCCAATGAGGAACCAGCGAGTACTGAGGGGATGTCGTCCAATTTTGCAGACCTCGAAAATGAGGTCTCCTCCGTTATCTCAAATATGGATGATAAGGGGGAAGCTCTAGACACACAGCCTCAAAAAGAGGAAGTCGAAGAGACTGTCGTAGAACAAAAGGAAAAGGTCGAGGAGACAGAGTTGGAAACCATAGATGATTTAATTGCAAATTCAGTTGAGGAAGCGAAAGCTTTAACTACAGCACAAGATGTACAGGCAGTAGAAGATAAAAAAGTTGAAGAAGAACAACTCATAGAAGATTTCGACTCTATCGAAGTTAATCAAGTAGATGTTAAGGATGAGGTTGTCGAAGAAGTAGATATATCTGCGTTGCAAACAGAATTGGACAAATTAGGTGATAAGGAATTCAAACTTTTTGAGACCCACTTTGTTTCTGAGCCAGTTCAAAAAGATGCTAAGGTCGTAAACGAAGTAATGGGAATCCCTGCAGTTCTCGCAGATGAAGATATAGATATTATTCCTCAAAAAGATTCTGAGGGTAATATTAAAGGCGAGCTTAGGATGAAAAACGTTGTAGATATTTCTCTTGATGATAAAGGTAAGACTATTATCAGAGGTGGGGAAATTGTTTGGAACTCTGAAAGTCCTTGCGAACTTTATGACTCATTTTACGATATCAAAAACAATCATATCAATACTTTCTCTGGCGGTGAGCAATTAGATTTTGATAGTCTTTATGCGGAGTTATTTGGGGCTAAGGTTGATACCTCTACAGAAGTTCTAGACCAATATATATTGGTAGAGAAGATGGATGCCGTTATTCAATGTATTGAACGAGTAGCGATGATACAAGTTCAAATCAATCAACAGCATTTTGTTTGGAAGAGATTTGTTGAATTGCTAAGAGGGGCTTTGGCTAGAGTTCAATATCTGAAACCAGTTTTAAAGCAAGACGGTCTAATCCTAGAGCATATGGGAGATATTGAATTTTATTCAGATAGATTAGCGGCTATTAGAGATTCTGCTGACAAGGTTATGAAGACTTTGGAAAAAGCTTTTGAGTCTTTAAGTAGGAAAGTTAGTATTATGCTAACTGTCCAAAGTAAGCATACGACTAGAACGTCACCTGATGCTTATAGCTCTTCTAGTCATCAGACTTATCAAGAACCTCCACCCGCTCCTGTAGAGACGGTAGAGGAAGTTCCAACGTCAATAGTCGAAGCTCCAAAAGACATGGGAGATTACGACAGTTTTGAAATAGGAGCAACAGTAAAATCGGGCAAGCCTAAAGCAGGAGCAGTTGCTTGGGGCGATGTTTGGTAAAAAAATACTAATGTATTTCATAGTGATTCATTTTATGTTACTATGTTTTTTGAACGAAAAAAGAAAACTTTTATTATAGGAGGTTCATTATTATGAACGGAGTAATCGATTGGGGTGATTTTACACCCAACAGTAGCGGTGGTAGCACCGGAGACAGACCAGAGTTTCTTTGGTTGAAAAGTGGAAACACTTACACAGTAAGGCCAGTAGCAAAGCCAGTAATTTTTTACAAGTATTTCTATCGTCATGCAGATGGCGAATTGAGAACGGCTATTTGTGAAGACCCTAGCACTTGCAAGGTTAGAATGGCTCACAAAGATGAGCTAGAGACACCAGGCGAACGTTTTTCTATCTTGGTTATTGATAGAGCAGACGGCAAGCTCAAGATTATGGAATTTCCAAAGGGCGTTTTCCTTTCTATTAAAGAATGGTGGACAAACACTCAGCAGAACCCAGGCGGAAATAACGGCGTAGATTGGGCTATCTCTAAGACGGGGGCAGGCAAGACAGGAACGAAGTACAAAACTACATCGTTGCTTCCTGCACCTTTCACAGCAGAGGAACAGCAGATGGTTCTTGCTATCATTAAAGATAGCGAAGGTAATAACTCTAATTACCTTGAGAACATCTACAAGGCTCATACTACAGAGGTTATTGAACAGAAATTGTTCGGGCCAAGTACTAAGGGTCAAGGTCAAGGTCAGCCAGCACAAGTTGCTCAAGCTGCACCAGCACCAGTTGAACAAGTTGCCCCAGTTGCTCAGGCTCAGCCAGTAGCAGCAGCAGCAGGCTCTTTGGATGTAGATTGGTAAGAAAGAGGAATTTTTTGAAATAGGAGAGAAGTATGGCTAAAAAAATCAACATGAGCGAAGATGCTTTTAAGCATCTTGAAGGATTTGGAATCACGACTGCGAAGTTTAACAGTCCTGGCAACATCCCAACAGGGCATTTTAATTTGGACTTCGCTGTTAATTTTGGCACATCTCCTGATAACATTAATTTGAATACCCTAGAAGGCTATGATTCGTCAAAGCCTCTAGGGTTGCCTCTTGGCAAAGTTATTGAAATTTCAGGGGAGGAAGGTTCAGGGAAATCATCTCTAGCCTATAGGGTTGTTGGAGCGGCACAGAAGTTAGGTTACACAACAGCTTGGTTAGATGCAGAGCATAGTTTTTCAGAGACATTAGCGGCTATTAATGGTTGCGATGCTAGCAAGATAATTATGCCAGATAATAACATGTTTGCGGAAGGTTTCCTCGACATGATTGAGGCTCTTTGCAAGACAGATAAAGTTCCTATGGTCAAGGATGGAAAGAAGATAATTGTAGATGCACCAAAAGTTATTGTATTGGACTCTATAGCGAGCTTAGTTCCGAAAGCGGTAGGAGAGAGTTTATCTGACCAGCAGTTCATGGGATTGCTCCCAAGAATTATGAGTCAGAATATGGGCAAGATTGCTGGAGCCGCTGAGGCGAATGGCGTTTTGTTAATATTTATCAATCAGATTAGAGAACAGATTGGGGTCATGTTTGGCGACCCAGAAAAGACTCCAGGTGGTAGAGCATTGAAACATGCTTTTTCTTTGCGTTTGAAAGTTACTAAACGTAAAAGTAAAGAAGCTCTTATCACTAGAGTAGATGAAGAAACAGGCGAGGAGATTCTAATCGGAAGACAGTCTTATGTTAAGATTGAAAAGAATAGATTTGCAAAGCCTATGTTAGATATTATGGATATTCCAATTTATTACGAAGAATATTTTCCTGCGGCAGAAGAAATTGCTTTTGATGTAGGAAGACAGATGAAGTTAGTAACTATTCGTAATATGATTTTTAATTGGGAAGGAAATAAGAGCGAATCTGCAGGCAAAGAAGCTTTTATTAAGAATCTTAAAGAGAAGGGTTTGATGGCTGAGTTTATCTCTAGTATCAAAGCAAAAGCTATTGAGAATAATACTCTCTTGCCACCAGAGTTATCTCAGTATAAGGAAAAAGATGATGGAAAGAGTGGAAAGGTTCAGCGAAGTTCAAAGACTAAAGATAGTACAAGCGTCCCAAAGAAGCCTAAGAAGGCCGGAGGGGAGTAACGCTCTTGCCTATCTGAAAGAACAACGCGGATTTTCAGATGCAGTAATAGAAAGATTTGAGTTTGGTTATTGTCCAATGAATGTCAATCACCAACTCAGAGGACGATTGATAAGTCCTATATACGATGTATATGGGGGATTGGTAGCAGTATCTACAAGAAGTCTCACCTGTCAAAAGGGAGACCCAGGATATTTTTGGCATGAAAGTTTCGATAAAGGAAGCTATCTATACGGATTAAACTGGGCAAAAGAGAGTATCATTAGATACGGAAAAGTTATAATTGTAGAAGGCGAATTTGATGTAGCAGCAATGCACGATTATGGTTTTACAATGACAGTTGGAGTTTGCGGTAGTACATTCACGCTATCGCAAGCTTCGTTATTGGCCAGATATTGTAAAGAAGTTTATCTTATGTTTGATAACGACCCATCGGGTCAGAATGGAATAAGAAGAGCTTTGAAACTCAGTATAGACCACTACCTCGACGACTCTTATGGTATCAAATACGTACCAACAAATCTTCCGTTAGGAAAAGACCCCGACAAGTTGCTTAAGATAGAAGGAGTAGCTGGGATGAAGAATATATTAGCGAAAGCGAAAGAAGAAGTTAATTTTTGGAGTTAAAGATGGATTTTAGTTACACACCTAAAGAAGTATCCTCATTAATGGGTCTCATAGACACATATTTGAGACATAGAAACGAAGTCGTAGACGCAGGAAAAAGAAGTTACGCACATTACCACCCAAGTGAGTGGGGGAAATGTCTTAGAATGCAACAATATAAACATTACGCTTGGGAAGGACTTTTAACAGTTACTCCAGGCACATTCGATAGTCGGATATTAAGACTTTTTGATAAAGGTCATAATATGCACGAACGATGGACAAGATATTTCGGAGAAATAGGAGTTCTTAGAGGTCAGTGGAGATGTAAAAACCAAGCATGTAAAATGTTTGACGATAATGGAAATGCTAGACCATTAACAGAAGAACAAAAGACGTTGATGTTTGCTGGCAGTCCTAGAGTTTATGGCGAAGAAGATAAATTTGGAATTTTTGAGCCAAAACAATGCGTCTGCGGATGTAGAAAATTTGAATACGAAGAAAATGCGGTTAACTCACCAGAACTTAATATTCACGGTCATTGCGATTTGATTTTCGATTGTACCAATTTAAAAGATGATAGATTTGCGGGAGTAAGAGATACTTTCGCGAAGCAGTATCTACCAAAAGACGGACAAATAGCTGTCGGCGATATGAAGACTATCAGTAGTAGTGCTTGGAAAAATCAATTGGAAAGAAAAGGACCACATCCTTATTACCTTATACAGCTTACTTGTTATGCTCATATCCTCGGTTGCGATTATGGATTATTGATGTACGAGAACAAAGACAATTCAGAAATGAAGTGGTATAAAGTTGAACGTAATGACGAATGGTGGGAAGCTATTACATGGCAAGCAAAGACTATGCAAGATATGGCTAAGTCCACAGACGCAAATGGCAAGCCTGCTCCTAAACTTCCACCTCCAAGACCAACAGTTAAGAGTTCTTGGGATTGCAAAAGTTGCGATTTTAAATCTATATGTCATGGTTCTTCAGTTTGGTCCAATCCTAATTTGGATAATATGAGGAAGCAGTTCTATAAATGCTTACTATAGTAGAATTAAAGATTTTTTGATTTTACTTACGATGAACACCTAGATGTTATTAGCATTATAGTTTAAGGAGTAAGAAATGCAGGAAGAAAAAAAGGACGAGAAAACTATCAACGAAGATTCATTGTTGTTGATTAGTGGTAGCAAGGGAAGCAAGGAAGCAGATAAGGAATATGCAAAGAAGATTGCTGGGGCCGTTATTTCTTGTGTAGCGAAATATAAAAAAGCGAGACTGAGATGTGTCGGTGCCGCTTCGTCTAATAACGCTATTAAAGGAATAACAATTGCTAAAAATGATTTGTTGAAAAGTGAAAAGCCAAAGTGTATACTTATGAGTCCAACCTTTACAATGGTTCAGTTTGGAGACGAAGAGAAAACAGGCATTATGATTGAGGCTATTCAGATGGATTATGAGAAAGATGGTAATCTCAAGAGAGACGATGCTATTCTCAAAGTCAGAGGTAGTCAAGGAAGTAAAGAGGCAGATAAAGAGTATGTTAAGAAATTAGCTAATGCAGTTTTGTCTTGCTTTGCTAACCAAGGAGTTGCTTTGCTGAGATATGTTGGAGCAGCATCTGGTAATAATGCTTTAAAAGCCATAGCAATAGCTAAAGGAGAGGCATCTAAAAACGGTAAGACGTTTATGGTTGACCCTAGCTTTACGACTATTAAATTTGGCGAAGATGAAAAAACAGGAATGATTTTAGAAGTCGTTGCTGTATAACTTTTATAGGAGATGTGGTATGGATTCTGTTAGAAAAATAGAATTAAGAGAAAGATGTTCTGAAAACGATGTAAAACCTTTGGACGAATTATATGATATCGAAGATGTCGCTTTTATAATACAAGAGTTGACTCATAAGATTGATATCCAAAAAGGATATAAGAAGAGTAAAAATCAGGCTATCAGTGACGAGATAAACGTTCTTCAAAACAAAATAGATTACTTTAAGAAAGTAATTGTTTCTACTTTGCAAAAGAATGGCGAGAAGAATCTTACTTTGCCTGACGCTTGCAAAGTTAGTCTTAGAAAAGGCAGACCTAAATGGATTGTTGATGATGAAGAGGCTTTGTTAGATACTCTTATCGAGACAAAAGAAATAGAAAACTGTGCGACCAAGCTAGAAGGTTGGAAGACGGTTAAGAGGGATGTTGACAAAATTCTGAACGATTGGGAGAAAAGTGAGAACCTTCCTGCTAGCGTTCATAAAGAACTTGGAGATACAGGTGTTTCTATCTCTTTCATTGAGAAAGAAGAAGCTCAGACTGGCGAAGCAATAGATATGACAGTCCCCGTTAAAGATGAAGATTACGACGAATTGGAGTGGTAGAGATATATGCAAACTTTCGGATTTTACAAAACGATTAAGACAGATTCTGATAAGCAGAAGAAAGCTTGTCCTAAACTTCACAATCTTTACAACGAGATACCAGACACCGAAGGGTGCATGGATAACATAGAAAAAGAAGATGGCTGTAAGGGCTGGTGCTGTTTGTGTCAGTCCCCCCAGTTGCTTTATAGCGAATTTCTTAATCTATGGCATAGCGTTATAAAAAACTGGGAATTTGATGATATATGCGATGTTATCGAGAGAAGTCTTAAGAACTATGTTATGGGAACGACGACTAAAGGTTGTGTTTTCTTTAATGACGATACTAAAATGTGCAAAGTCCATAGTAAGAGACCTTACAATTGTCGTATCTATGGCATTACCCCCGAAGAAGAGTTCGCACCTAGATTAGCAAGAATGAGAGATACTTACAAAGATGTCGTTGACGCAGTTATTAAAGACCAATGTCATTTGATTAAGACAGCAGGTGATAAGGAAGTTACCGTTGAAGATACTAATCGATGGTGGGAAAAATTAACAGAAATCGAAAAAGGTATTGGCATTCCAAAAGAAAATGTTAATGACGATATGGGAGGAAGTTACAGAACTCCTCATGACCATGTTTTGTTATATATGTTGCCAGATGCTATTATGCAAAAACTTCAAGAGATTAGATTTATTGACAATTATGAAGAAAAGATGGACATCGTCAGAAAATATATGGATGCTGTTCGAAGGAGTATGGTTCCTAATGAGTGAAGAAAAAGTTAAAATTATAGAAGCTGAATATAACGAAGAAAAAGATTTGGCGAAAATAAAGGTTGTAAAAGAAGACACAGGTAAAGAGGTTACTTGGGCATTATTGGGAGACGATTTCGATTCTTTTATTGCTCAAATTACAGGTAGACAATTAAAATATTACGCTATACAGAGAAAAATGCTTTGCGAGAACCTAATCGGTATAGAGTTTATGAATATCATAAAGGTTGATGTCGATAATGTCGACATTAACAAAGCAAAAGATAAAAGTTCATTAGAGTTACAACATGGACATGACGTTGTTGATAGATATCCTTTTTACGAGATACAGCAAGAGGCAATTGAAGAGGCTATGCATGGAACAGAAGAAAAAGATGAAAGTTAGACTTTTCGGAGGAGATTCATGTCCTATTTGCGAACTAGCTTTACTCAAAATAGAATGCGAGAAAGACACATTTGAGTATGAGTATATCGATGCTTTTGCAGATGAGACACAAGACCTTTGCGACGAAAATGAAGTTGAAGAATTGCCACATATCCAAATTTATGACGACTACGATACAGATAAGATTGTAGCCGAATTTGTGGGACCGGATGTTTTGACTAAACTAAGAGATATTTGCGGTTGATAAGTGGAATACTATTCAGTATAGTAGATGAAATAACAATTTAGAGGTAGAAAAATGAAGTTGAGTTTAAACGAACATCAGCAGAAAGCTGTTGAGCATTTGGATGGTCCTTGCCTAGTAACTAGTTGCCCAGGCTCTGGCAAAACATTCACATTAGTAGAAAGAATTGTAAGACTTATAGAAAAGGGCGTTCGTCCTCAAAATATTCTTTGTATTACATTCACAAATAAAGCGGCGGCAGAGATGAAAGAACGTATCTGTAAAAGACTTGGAGTTCAAACTCCTGGTTTCTTTATCGGTACTTTCCATTCTCTTTGTGCTAACATCCTAAGAAAGCTGGGTCCAACTCATGGTCTTCCAGCTAACTTTACAATCATTGACGATAAAGAGCAATTCGAAGTCATGAAGCAAATCGCTAGAAAGATGGGCATCGAGATAGAGAATAAGAATGAGATATACAATATGCTCAGTTTAGTCAATCACCAAAGAGACCAACTTGAAGATTTTTCTTACATAGAAGAACGTCTCACCCACGATTACGAAGTTGAGATAGTAAGAACTTTTCTCTCGAAATGCAAAGAGCATAGATTGGTAGATTTTAGTGGATTGATTTATGATTCAATTAAATTGATTGAAGAGTGCGAAGAGGTAAGAAATAAGTTACAGAACGGTTTCAAATATATTCTAGTTGATGAAGTTCAGGATACGAATGGCTCTCAATACCATCTTGTAAATCTTTTAGGCGATAAGTGGAAGAACATTATGTTGATTGGGGACATGGACCAGTCTATATATGCGTTCCGTGGAGCGAGATATGAAAACCTACAAGATTTTGTGGACAAGTATGACGACTGTACGGTAATTCCTCTTTCTAAGAATTATCGCTCAACTCCAGAAATTACGATGGCGGCTGATAAACTTATTAAATATAATAGCAATCACACTAAAGGTGGGATAGAAACAGATAGCCCTTCAGGAGAGCCTGTCAGATGCTTCGAGAAGCGAAATCAGATTGAAGAGGCTAATTGGGTAGCTGGGCAGATAAAGAGGCTCAAAGACGACGGTGGATGGAACGGTGACGACATAGCGATATTATATAGGCTAAATAAGCTATCAGAACCAATTGAGCAAGCATTAACTCTTAAAGGTATACCATATGAAGTTATTGGGGGTTTCAGCTTCTATGACAGAAAAGAAGTTAAAGACGTTATCGCTATGATTAAATTTATTATTAATAACAGAGACGGTATAGCGTTCCATAGGATATGTTCATTTCTGCAAGGAATGGGAGATGTAACAGTTGGCAAGATCGAAAATAGAGCAGAAGAAAACAATACTAGTATATTAGAGGCAATAAAAGATATCGAAGCCGGTTCTAAGTCTATCAATATTAAGAACGCTTGCCATAAACTTATAGAGGCTTTCGGTAGGGATTACAATCATTCCGAGCCTGCTAAATGCGTAATGGCTCTTATTAAAGATTTCGGTTACGAAGAGTATTTGGACAAGTACTACTCCAAGAACGCTCAAGAGCGTAAGGATAATCTTGCTCAAATTGTAGAAGCTGCGAGTCGTTTCAATGGGCATCCAGATGGTATAGAAATGTATTTACAGCAAATCTCTTTAGTTTCGGCTAGTGATAAAGAAGTAAAAGATAAAAAAGTATCTTTAATGTCTTTGCATAGCTCAAAAGGTTTAGAGTTCGAAATTGTATTTATGATTGGATGCGAACATGGTATACTTCCTCATAGTAGAGCTATCGCAGAAAAACCAGAAGAAGGAATGTGCGAAGAGAGAAGGCTTGCATATGTTGGAATTTCGAGAGCAAAAAAAGTTCTTTATCTTACTCATTGCGAAAAAAGATTTGGTTTCGGTAAATTCGGTAATAAAAATATGAGAAAGTGTTATCCTAGTAGATTTTTAAAAGAAGCTGGATTGATAGATGACTCAAAAGATAGAAATAAAATTTATTGCTAAGGATGAGGTGTAGAAAATATGAGTAATACAAAGATACTAACAAAAGATACAGACTTTTCGGAATTAGACATTCGTAAGATTGGATGGGATTTAGAATTCGATGACAAGCCTTATGATATATATGGCATTAGTAATTATTGTCATACTATCGGAGGAAAATATGGTAATAATGAGTATTGGTGCTGCCCTGCTGGGGAAAAACCTTGTTATGATAATTTAATGGGTTTTAACGGGCAGGCTCCTATATGGGGAATAGAGTACAAACAAAAGAATAGTTATCGGAATAAATGGGGAGAGACCTCTGTTCAGTTCCGAGGCACATGTATTATTACTAGGAATGGTAAGCCGTTTTATGGTTTTGGAGCTAGAGATATGAGTTATGGATTAGCAAAAGCTCAAGCCCTTCTAGTGGAGATACAGGAGCATTCTATACAATTTCATAATAGAAATTGGAAAGATGAAGTTATAGGTAGAAAAATTTACTATCGCAATCAGCAAGCTATCATTACAGAAATATATGACGATGGCGAAGGGATAATATGTGTTAGAATAGTTCCTGATAAAGAATATATTGATGTCCTCGAAAAACCCATACATATGACAGATGACCATGAACTTGAATGGTATGAAGAATCGTACAAGCATGGTGTTAAGGATGACATCTTAACAAAAGAGATATATTGGTATAGGCAGGATTGATAGATGGGACGAGAGATAGAACGAAAATTTATTGTTGATAAATACCCTGCTATTGGGATACATAAAAATAGTATTCATTATTGCGAAACCAATATAGAGCAAGGGTATTTCAGAGATGGGCTTACACGTATTAGAATAACGGATTATGGGATATACGGAGAAAATCCTCAAGCCTTTTTAACTATAAAAAGTAAAAGAAATGGAATCTCAAGATACGAGTTCGAATACGAGGTACCAGTTGAAGATGGCTATCATATGATGGAACTATTCTGTGAAGATGTCGTTCAGAAAACGAGATACAGATTTAAAGAAGAAGGTAAAATTTGGGAAGTTGATATATTCAAAGAGGATAACGACGGATTAATTTTAGCGGAAATAGAATTAAAGTCTGAAGACGAAGATATCGTTCTTCCTTATTTTATAGGAAGAGAAGTAACAGACGAAGAGAAATATTATAATAAAAATCTCGCCAAAAATCCATACAAAAAATGGAAGAGGCTCTATACTTCTTATTTTAATTCAGGAGAATGGGATTCTGAATATGCTGTATCTATAGCTGGCAAATCTCCACCTTGGTATAACCAAGCTGAATTCAAAGAGTTAGCACCTAAGTTTTGGTTTTTTGAAAAGTATAAGAGAGACGGAGATAAGGATTTTTATACAAAACAATACCACGAAGAAGTACTTAGCCACCTAGACCCAGAAGAGGTCTATAATAGATTAGGGCAGAACACTGTTCTCCTTTGTTGGGAGAAACCAGGCGAGTTTTGCCATAGGCATATAGTAGCAGATTGGTTTACTAATGCTTTAGATATAGAAGTAATAGAAGTTGGAGAAGAGTAAGATGAAAAAAATAGAAATAGAACAAAAAGTGATGAGAATTATTGCTGACCTTATATCAGTAGACGTTGAAGATGTGAAAATAGACAGCAGTTTTGTCGGTGATTTACATTTCGATAGTCTTGATGCTGTGGAGCTTATTATGAGTATTGAAGATGAATTTAACATTAGCATCACGGATGAGGAAGCAGAGAAAATGATGACTGTTAATGCAGTAGTAGCCCATGTAGAGAAAACTATTACTGAGTAGTAAGGAATAATATTTTGAAAATACCTCCTAAAGATTTTTTCGAGTTGCTTGAAGCTGGGGCTTTTAATAGAGATTTGCGTATCGTAGTCACTGGACAATGGTGCAGCTTCGTAATAGCGGAGATGAATTACTCGCAGCATCCTGCAAGTGGGGAGATGTCTGCTATGTTAACGGGAGAGCTACTGCCAGATGAAGATTTTGAGGGGCATATAGGAGGCTCTACAGCTGCTCGTCTAGGAGAGCATGACATCCCTTGTGAGGTCTTCTGCATTTCCGTAGAACATAATAAGCAGTCATACCCTGGCGAGTCTGCTCCTATGGGCAAGCGTATTAAAGCAGGTATAATCTTTACATACAGTAAGTATAGCTCTGAGTTAGGAGACTTCACAGACTCTGAGGGAGAAATACCAATAGGGGTTAAGCATATGATTGAGATAGAAAAAAATCCTAGAAAAAGAACCGTATTTGATATTTTGGATTTAGACTAATGAGAATAGATTATAATAAATTATTTTTCAGAGACACAAGTATCCTGGAATTCACGACTACCGATACTGGCAAGACATATAAGGCGTATGTAGCTGGAGTGTTCTCGCAAACTTTTGGAGTCTTTTCATATGAGTTAGGAGTCTATCATTCTGATTGGATGGACATCTATAATAACTTAGAATATGCAGAGGTCAAAAAAGACACACTAGATAGATGGTCAGATGGAATAGATAGATGGTCAGATGGAAAAGGCGTAGTAAAGACTAGGACTGCTGAGTGTCCCATCTCGATTGCTGTTCCTGTTAATGCTTATACTATAGAAAATATTCCTGGCAAGGTTTCTCATTTTCGACAGAAGAGAGATGCTGAATTTGAAAATAGATTTTTTGATTGCCTCGAATCTAGAGGCATAATTGAACCTCGACAACAGGGCAATTTAAGAGCCTTGCAAATATGTATAGAGTGGGATGAAGTGGAAGCTATTGACCAAAAATGCAATAGTGTTCAAGCAGATACGAGTATTTTTTCAAAAATAGATATTGATTAAAGAGGAGAAGCAAAATGATTGATAATGATTTATTACTATTTATAGAACCAGAAGACGAACCGTCCAAATTGCCTATTATAGATGAGTTTACGGAAAGAATGACTAAAGCTTTAAGAAGGGGAATTCCTGGGGCTCAAAATAAGAAATGGATACCAGATGGCAAAACTGATTATAAGGTAAATAAGCCTCCCCATATGCTAATAGAGATGCCTTGGAACAACTAGCCAAGGAGAAAACTTGTCTTCTGGTTGAGGTCGAAAGTGAAATATTCAAATTTAGCTTTGGCAATTATGGCAGTATCATCCCAAAGTACCACAAATATTGGAAGATCAGAGGTAATC
>SDBT01000284.1_pt1 | contig 76818 bp, 67 predicted proteins | sample 2277101 | NCBI WGS metagenome assembly SDBT01 (sample SAMN10404973, study PRJNA504765) | marine sediment metagenome | isolation source: marine sediment core GS10_PC15, 103 cmbsf | place: Arctic Ocean: Southern Knipovich Ridge | collected 2010
CAGAATGCAATGTCAGCCAGCAGGGATAATCCCGACTCATACAGCGAATAGGTGGTGGTGGGTTCAAAAACAACTGGGGTCACACTTTTCAGCCAAGGCAGGGGCAAGCCATAACCGGTTATCGATGCGCCTATACGGCCAGCAGTCATATCTGTAGAATATACCGCCGACAACAACGCAACAGCAACGCCACAGATGATTGATAGCAAGATTGTTTTAACGTTCATTTTTCAATACCTTGATGAATAATTATCTTGCGATTTGAATATAAGATTTTATGTGCATTGGATTAAAAATTTAGTATTAATAAATTAATCAATTGGGTTTGGTTTGGGTTTGGAGTTAAAATCTAACCCTTATTTTACGTGACGAGAACGGCAGCCTCAAAGCTCACTCAGGATTATTTTTCGGCAGAGACCGCTCTTTTGATTTTCCGCCTTTTTGTAGTTTGATTCCTTATTTCAATAATCTCCAAAATGTGCCCAAGAACATCGAGAGTGTCTGATAGATAAAAACTAGAGAACCCTGCTTTTTCAATCATGTTTTCAAAATAAATCTTTTGCCCAGTAAGGGTTTTACCTGCAAGGATAAGGACATTTCTAACTTCTGCTAATTCGGAGGGATGACCAAGAAGTGATGGATTATAGCTAGAAGTGTGAATTTTTTCAATCTTTTTATTTAATAATGCAGTCATTTTTTTTAGTTTTTCGACATCGACGCTCATAAATAAACATTGAAAGTAAGTGCTAAAATAGTTTTTTATGCCTTAGACAGCAACCTTGAAGCTCGCTCAGGATTTTTTAGCGAGCAAAGCAATTTCGGGTGTTTTATGTTAAATATAATGTTAGACAAAAAAAGCTAACACCCAAAAAAAGGGGGTGGGTTCAGTTAAGTGTGTCTGGATGAGGAGAACAACTAAGTCTGCGCGTGCATTCGACAAATGTTCTCGATTTATTCAGAAATCGGTTTAACGTTGGCGGCTCTCGGTCCTTTAGGGCCCTCTGTCACTTCGAACTCTACTTTTTCGCCTTCTATGAGGCTGTTTTTGCCTTGGATATCCGAGTTATGAACAAAGATTTCTTTGCCATCTTCGGTTTTAATGAACCCGAAGCCTCTATCGCCGATCCATTTCGCTACTGTACCAGTTGTCACGTATTTCACCTCTTTTGTTCGTTTTAGCTGTACTTTCTGCTTTGACTATATATAACTTGCATTTGCCCGCAAACCGATAGATAACCCGACAATACGTGCGGTTTTTTACTAGAGTTGCCTCGGTGTCACGGCTTCGCTCACTCATTGTTCATAGTTGACAGTAAATAAAATAGAAGAATTCTTAAGAAATCATTTAGCAGTATGATCTACTGTTTTTTCTTTCTTGATCTTTTTCTGATATTCCCATTTGTGTTCATCACGCCGATTCCCGTGTCTTTAAGCAACTTTTTAGTTTTTTTGTACAATGACGGTGGAACAACCATATACTTCTTTGCGGCTCTCGAACGATTGAGTTGCGGCACGGATTGGTGCAAATCTTCCTGAGAAGTGGCAACTTCCATTGCCCTATTGTTGGAAATAATGTCAACACCTTTACGTCTATGTTTTGTCTTAAACTTTTTAGCCAGTCTGTTCGCTATCTCATCATGATCATAACTCAATTAAAATTTCCCCCGTTTAAAGAGCTACGACTTAAAGCCATAATAGTTTTGTGCCAATCATGTAAAACTCATCATCCGACAAAGGGAAAATTCGCGCGCCTCAGGTAATTTCTATATTCAAAATATGCATTTATCACTACATTAGACTCACTGGAGACGTCTCATACTTCTACTTGAGTTATGTCTAATGATTTAAGACCCATTGAGTGAATTATTATGTTTTTGATTCGTAGAATTAATTCTATAATGATGTATGATCAATCAATATTGGAAATTAATAAAACTTATTAGAATTTGATAACAATTAACGATACATTGTCAACAAAGCTTTTCTAAAAGACAAAAATATACATTCAGAGAAATTAGAATACACGAAATACAATACTCACCATTAATAAACTATTAATATTTAAAATTTGCTCTAAATTCCGATGTATGAAGAATTATCGTGAAATTCTGAAACGCGTTTTCGCCCTAATTTTTTCTCTTTTCTTTTGAATTTTATTGTCTTTTTGAATTTCTGATGTTTCAAGGTAATTTTTTATTATTTCCTCATCATCTTTTATGTAAGCTTCTAAGCATTGATAGACTCTGTTGTAGAGTTTTACAACTTCATTGGAACATTCAAGATTCTTTTGAAAATAACCGCGTCCCCAACCTGAAATTCGGGTCTGTTGTTTTTTATTAAAGAATTTTTGAAATTTTACGACCTCTTGCTTTCTGTATAACAAGCCAAAATTTACAAGCTTTTCCAGATCAGTAAATATTTCCGAAGATATCACCTTTTTCTTTTTACTACCTAGAGCATATTTTCTTAACATAATCCCCTTTTCAACTAATGGAGAAAAAACGCTCTCTTCTTTTTGGATAATTTTAATCAACTCAACGAAGTTGGAAGATCCATCAATGAAAAGATGTGATTCATTGAATTTATCCTCTAAAATTTGATATATTGCTTTGCAGGTTATCACAAGAAGATCTTCAGGGGTTATTTCTTTTTCATGCAATGATTGAGTTGTTGTGTTTAGGAGACATTCGGTCAATAGAAATAGATAATAAGCATTTTCGTCTCCTCCAAATCGTTCCAAGTTGTATTCGAATTTCTCTCTTATTTTTGGCTCTAACTTCGAATAGAGGTTTAGTATTTCTTCTTTGTCAAAATTGATTTTTTGTTTTTCAAAAGAATATATTGCGACTTGTAGCCATGACAGCGATGTATTTATTATTCCATGAATCATGGGCGTATCTATAATAGGAATTCTTTGTCCTGATTGATCACAAACCCAAAGATTCAGGTTAGGGAGTTTTGCCTGATTTACATCGATAAAGATTCTCTCTACCTTAGTTTCCTTTCGTAGCTTTTCAGATATTTTAGGAAGGAGGTGTTTTCTCGAAGAGATAATTGAAGCATTAAATCGGTCCATGGGTGAGAGAATTGAATAGTCGAAACTATATACTTCTTTGAGTGTTACTTTTCCCATGAAGAAATCGCTTAGAGGTGTGAAATCTTCATCCAATTGCTCTTTTAGGAAATAATAGAGGTCATAGTCGTTCATGTTGAATATATTATCGATTTCTCCAATTGCTTTTTTAATTCCAATTTTTATAATTGCATTGCGTAAGCTTAATGCCATTAAATAGTTGCCTAATCGATTTATCTTGTTTTGATGGATTTTTGTTATTAGATGATATCGTCCTATGAGAAGTTGTTCAACAAAGGATAGTCCTTCTGCCTTTATAATACACCCAAAATCGGCGTCTTTTTCTAGAATTTCAGTTATTGTATTGATGTCCAAGGCAACAGGAAATCCACAATGCAGATTGTCTCGTAAGATGTAATCTGTCTTGTCAGCGTCAACAGGACTATTCAGGACAGAATCAAAAACATTGTTTCCATAATTGCCAACTGAAAATTTAGCGATGTCTTTCATGTGGACTACTTTAATATGCTTCTTAATTGTTTTTTCAAGATCTTTGTCTTCGATTATTTTTTTTCGGTCCAATATTCATGTGAGAATTTTTCAGTTGGAATATCTTTGAAGTCTTCCTTGAACATATTAAACGCTAATTCAATTGAATGTGAAAAAGGGGGATGGCCAACATCATGAAGCAAAGCAGCCAAACGGATCAATTGCGTGACATGCTCACTTATCCCTAATCCTTGACACATAAGAGATGCTACATGCATTGCCCCTAGCGAATGCTCAAATCTAGTATGATTAGCTCCGGGAAAAGCAAGATAGGCTAAACCTAATTGTTTTATTCCGCGTAACCGATTGATTATTGGAAGCCTTAGAACATCCTGCTCACATTCTGTAATTGGAATTGTTCCATATACTGGATCTCTAATTGAACTGACATACTTGATGGCCATTAATCTTCATCTCAATTTTAAATGGCAAATTAAACATTCAATATAAATTAGGTTATATTTAATATAACGCTATTTTCTAATCTAGATTGAAAAAAAGGAATATTCACGCCCAATAAATAGGAGTTTACGGAAGATATTTTCAAGCGGACTACAAATTAATTGAAGTTATTGTTTTCCAAACAAGGCTGACTTCACACCTGTTACAAACATTTATTTTTACATTGATTTTTTTCCTAATATTACGGGCGTTGAGTTTTCATTACGCAACTAATTTTCCAGTTAACTACTGAAATGAGTGATCCCGTTTTAATTTCAAGCAGATTTATTTGTGTGAAGGAAACATTCTATCGATTTTATTTGTTCATTATTTAATTTACTGAACCAAACCTCTTTTTTTAGGCGAACAACATCAGCAGGAACAAAACCAAGAACATAGTAAATATATTCTTTGACTATTTCTCATTCTAATGTGATTTGTTTTATGGTTTTAGTTATGTTTAGTCTTTATCAAGTCGGTGAGCATCTGACGGAATTTCCCGCTTCAACACTTTAGACTTAAACTCCTTGTCTGCCCTCTCAAACTCCACACGGCTCTTAGCTTCCTTTTCCTCCATCTTCTTTCTCTTGAACTCTTGAAAAGCGGGCAAATTAGCAAACTCAACAAAGTCATCTAGGATTGGCTCCAACGTATGGATAATCCCAGTGGCTCCTTTCAGTCTCTCTTTTAGGTCTGACATCTCACTTTGTAAATGGTTGACAGTCTTTTCAAGTTCCACGTTCTTCTCCTCAAGTGTTGAAGTTTTGTTCTGTACTATTTTTCCAGCCTCAACCAAAACACCAACTTCACTTTTTAGCTCCACAATCTCCTCCGTCATTTCAGTTACCTTATGCTTATTGACTCCAAAAACTGTCAGGTATGGCTCAACTTTGATATATTCTCTCAGAAACAACCCATTGCTTTTCTCCAGGTATGAGGCGGAAATGTTGCTTGAGTGTCCCATCATCGCCATTATGTAACCACTATCAACTTCTGCTATTCCACACGCAGTTCTAAAGAGATGTCTAAACCGTTTTGGACGGAAAGGACTGGCTTGTCTGTCTTTTGTGAAACCCATCTTTTTGGCTGACACTCGGAAGTTCATACCGACACCATGTGACTCAAGCCTTCCACCATCATCCTTAGCGAACAAAGGTGAATTATTTTCAGCGTTACTCCTTTCCTGTTCCACATACCTTTTCAAAAATTCAGTAGCTTCCTCACTGAAATAAACTTTGAACTCTGTTCCGTTTTTCTCTCTGTTGTCATGCCACAAGAACCGTTTGACATTAGAAATGTTGCCTTTTCCATCCTTAACGAAATCAACTTTCAACTTCAGTAAATCTGCTGTATCTACCCCAGTTGACAACAAGCAAATAGCAATTGTCTGATCTCTAAAATTTAAGTTTTGAACAAACTGCTGAATCAACCCATTTTTGAAAACGACTTCACCATTATTTTCATCATAATCATAAATCTCGGTCTTTGTGTCCCTTCTTGAAACTTTACTCACTCTTCGTTTAGGCATTCCGTAGCTCTTAGGAAAAAATACGTCATTATGTGTGTAAAAGCCTCTCAAAAAACTGATATTAGAACACGCTGAGTTCCATGACATTCCTTTATTCTGTTTGTCTTGAAAATATTTGTTAAGTCGTTGACTTGCCTTGTTTATGTCCTCCCTTGCTTCCTCCAAAAAGTCATCAGGACTTAGTTTTCCATCATCAGTATATTCCCAAAGTCTACCTAGCCTTACTCTTTTTGCACCTTTCGTCAATCCTGCCTTTCCTCTGCTAGTAGCCGACCTGTTTAAACTGTTTATCCAGTTCTGAACGCTTTCAAATTTGAGTAGTTCATCCCCTTTCAACTAAACCTACAATCCTCTGTTTTTTGTTATTTACTACTACTATGTTGTCCAAGTATAAAAATATATGTTAAAAAAGTAAGTGATTAATAACGTATACTCTGGCATACACTGAGAAAAGGGAAGTCATTTACAGTAACACCATCAAAATCGAGGGAAAAGAGATTAAGTTCAGGGCATTCTATCTGCCTGCACCTGCAGGATTATTTGAAGTAAAATTGAGTGTTTCAAAAGGGACTATAAAGTGGACTCCGCACTCTGCAGTGATGTTCGAAGATACGCTTGGATTGTTCCCGTGTCGAGTAAGTGGGAAGCCATTCGGGACGATTCAGAGATGGGTTTGTGAAACAGATAATGGAATCGTTAGATGTAATGTGGACTCGGAAAACGTGAACATGGTCTGGTACCTCAATTTCTACAATCAAGATTAATATGAGAAAGAAGTTTACATCGAAGTCACCAGTGTGGGACGCACAGAACTATAACGATTGGATATGACCGAAGTTTCATTAGCCCAGACACGACAAAAACAGAAAAACCTGACCGGTTCAGGTTACATCCTTTTTTCTATCTTTAAGATTGTATTAGCGGTCTTGAATGGAGCAGGTTTGTTAGTGGATTAGCAACAAACAAGCTTAAATTAGTCATTTCACATTTTCTCTAATCATCGTAAAGGTTATGAACCTCTTTTCATGCAAAATAACAAAATAGATTGGAGCTATTACCGTTGAAGAAATTTGATGTTATAATTGTTGGCGCTGGGACAGGCGGATGCTTGGCAGCTAAGACTGTTGCCGAAGCTGGACTCAAGGTCTGTATGATAGACAGAAAAAATGAGCAGGATATAGGCGATAAGGTATGCGGGGATGCAATAGGAAAACATCACTTTGATAACCTAGGCATAGCGCATCCCTCAGGAGCGGAACTGGATCAAAAAATAGAGGGAATCAAAGTTTATTCTCCGGATATGGAGACCGCCGTTAACGTCAAGGGTGAAGGCATTCACGGTTACTTGGTTAATCGCCAGCTTTTTGGTCAGAGACTATTGAAAGAGGCTAAGGATGCTGGGGCAACACTGATTGACTCGACAGTTGTTACAGAACCTGTCATGAATGATGGGTATGTTGTCGGCGTCTTAGCTAAAGACCTCAAAACTGGGAACAAACTTTCGCTTTCTGCCAAAGTTGTAGTTGATGCGAGTGGGCATTCAGCGGTTTTACGAAAGAAACTTCCTCCAGAACTTGGCATCGAAACGGAAGTCAAAAATGAGGACGTAGAGGTTTGCTACCGCGAAATTCGCGAGGTGAAAGAGCCGATTGCTGACATCGGGTTTTGCAAAATTTATCTTGACTTGCAGCGTGTTCCTGGAGGATATTACTGGATTTTTCCGAAAAGTTCAACCACGGTTAACGTGGGCGTGGGTGTAGCCATGACCGAAGGTTTTCCCAATCCAAAGGATCTGTATAATGACTTGATTTTGTCGATGCCTCTCTTCAAGGGTTCACGTGCTTTAACTGGTGGTGGAGGTCTTGTTCCAACAAGGAGACCCATAAGTCCCATGGTGGGAAATGGGGTAATCATTATTGGCGATGCTGCTTGTCAAGTTAATCCGATTCACGGCGGCGGAATTGGTTCCTCAATGATGGGCGGAGTAAAAGCTGCAGAATTCATCATCAGAGCATTAGAGAATGGGGATGTGAGCCGAGAAGCCCTTTGGTCGTACACGGGCGTGTTCATGGAGTTGTATGGTGCTAAACAGGCTGGACTTGACATCTTCCGTATGCTTCTTCAACGGTTGACCAACAAGGAAATGAATTATGGTATGCGGCACCATTTAATCACGGACGATGACTTGCTTAAAACTAGCATGGGCGAGGACATGAAACTGAACATAACTGAAAAGACTAGTCGGCTTTTCAAGGGGCTTGGAAGCTTGTCTCTTCTTAAAAAGTTGAATGTCACTGCCAAGATCATGAAGGATATTAAGGCGTTGTACAGGAATTATCCTTCTTCTCCTGAGGGGCTAATGGAGTGGGAGAAAAAGGTGCAGCTTTTAGTGGATAAAGCAAAGAATATGTAAATGAAAAAATTGATCCACAGTAGAGTGCGTAGAATATGCGTTTGGCAGCGTTAGTTACTGGCGGGAAGGACTCAATCCTTGCTCTTTATCGAGCCCAAAAGATGGGACACACCATCGAAGTTTTAGCTACAATGATTCCCAAACGCTCTGACAGCTACATGTTCCATTTTCCCAACATTCACCTAACAGACCACATTTCCAGAGCACTCGAAATTCCTTTGGTGAAAGCTGAAACAGATGGAATAAAAGAAAAAGAACTGGATGACCTCAAAAAGTTGCTTGCGTCCCTTGATGTGGATGGAATCGTGTCAGGGGCAATATTATCGGCTTATCAGAAGGAACGAATCGGGAGGATATGTGATGAACTGGGTCTCGGATCGGTTACGCCTCTTTGGCAAGAAGAGCCCCTAGACATCATGAAAGAACTGATTGACCTCAAATTCAAGGTGATAATCGTGGGAGTTTACGCCTACGGCTTCGACAAGAACTGGCTAGGAAAAGAAATCAACACCAAAACACTAGAGAAGCTTGTGGAGCTCCATGACCAGTATCAGATTTCTTTGGTGGGCGAAGGCGGCGAATACGAATCCCTAGTCCTTGATGCCCCATTCTTCAAGAAATGCATCGAAATAGTCCGAGCCGAGGCAACATACGAGAACCTTAGCGGCATTCTCGTCATCAAAGAAGCAAAACTCGCGGACAAAGACTGAAAAAGGTTTATTGAGCGTATTATGGAGACATCACCCGTTTTTACTCCCGCAAAATCCCCCTTTTTTATGTAAGGATAAATATTAATCCCAAACCCAAATAATCAATGAACTTATTGCAGAATTAAATGAACCAATCTTTTTGTATCGTAATCTCATATCCGACGATTTTTGAATGAACCTAAATCCTACAAAGACTTGACATAACCTTGTACAGTAACATACTTCTAATTGTAAATATAATGTTAATTCGGTTAGAGACAATGAAGATGCTGATTAGTGAGATTAAGAAATTAGATAATGGAACTCAAGTAAATTCTTGTTTTTGCATAAAAAGTCGAAATTCTTCAAAATCATATTCAAAAGGATTTATGTTTAATGTCATTCTTGTTGACAAAAGTGGTGAAATAGCACTCGCATATTGGGGAAGATCAACTGAAGATGCTGTACGTGCGGTATATGATTCGGTTAATGAAGATGATGTTGTTTATGTTTCTGGAAAAGTTGGAGAATACCGAGGAAAGAAAATCGATGTTAATGAAGGATATGGAGAAATCCGACCAGCATCACCTGCAGAATATGATATAGCTGATTTCATTGTTACTACAAATCAAAATGTAGAGGCCATGTGGAATGAAATTCTTGAAACAAAAGAATTGTTTGACAATACACATTTGAAAAATCTTTTGAATAACTTTTTTAGTGATATTGTTTTCGTCGATAATTTCAAGAAAGCTCCTGCTGCAAGTTTTATTCATCATGCTTGTGTTGGAGGATTATTGGAGCATACCTGGGAAGTTCTGAGATACTGTAAAGCTGTAGCCGAAGTTCATCCTTCATTAGATAAATCGTTGCTATTCGCAGGTGCAATACTTCATGATATGGGTAAGATTGAGGCATATGATGTTTCTACGAGAATAAAAGAAACCGAAAAAGGAATGCTAATCGGTCATATAAATATTGGAACTGAAATAATACTCGGTAAGATTTCACAAATGTCCACTTTTCCGCCACTTCTAAAAGAAAAATTGATTCATATGATTTTAAGTCACCATGGTAAACTGGAATATGGTGCAGCCATAGAACCAAAATTGCCAGAAGCTGCAGCATTGTATCGTGCTGATGAGATGGGAGCTAAAATTAGTCAATACATAAGAACAAAAAAAGATGCAGAAACTGACAATTTTAGATCAAGATGGAATAAGTACACAGGTTCGTTGTTTTTAAAATAGAATATCTCTTCGATACCGTTGGTAGTTTCTTCATACATGTGGGATGGGATTCGCACCCAAATTTACCAGTAAAATATTATTAGTATTTTCCATATGTCATGGGTTTTAAATTTCTAGAATCTGGCAATTCCTCGACAGATTTACCAGTTTTTTCTAGCCATCTCTGGATTATTCCCCAATAATGAACATTTTTATGACATTTACGACAATACAACATCATATTTTCAACTATATCATTTTCAGGGTTTCCATCCAAATGATGGAAATTAGCTCCATCCATTGTCATTGAATAAGCCCGATTGTTTTTAGAAATTTTAATAGAACCATGAAACTTCTTTCTACAAAAATCACAATAAACCATAAAGCTATTCTTTCCGTTACTAAAAGGAGCCAGCATATTTCTCTCTAAATACGCTCTTTTCACTTCATTATCCAATTAGATCAAATCCGTTATTCATTATTCGGATTTTTTCCTTTAATAGTTTAGGAAAATATTTTCTCTCGCAAACTCCCCTTTTTTCTAGGGTTAAATTTTAACCCCAAACTAAGACGTATCTACGGAAATGGCAGTTCTTTCCACGGTCGTGATATCACTAAGATCATCTCTGCAAAACTCGCCCTTTTTTAGATAAACTTAATGTTTTCGTGCGGTTTACCCAAGCATTAAAAATAAAATCAAATCCTAATAATATCCGGGTGAATAAAGCTGTCTTATCACATTGGGTATGGTCATAGGATTAGAACTTTAGAAGATAAAAATAAAGAATTAAATCCAAAATCGCGTAGCTTGAAAAAGAGTTATGCCCTGAATGCAAAAAGAAATTTAAGAAAATATTTAAAGAAAAATAAACATATGCGTTTTTCAGGTCAGAGAAACATCATTCATGTTTTCAGAGAAACCGAAAACAACGACAAAAAACGAAAAACTGGGAGCTATAATATTGAATATGTCGGAGATTGTTTTAGAAATGAGAAATGGAAACTAGCCTTTCAGATCAAAAACAACCTCACTCATAATTACTCTTGAAAGAACATGGATTTTCTGAGGGTTCAAAATGTGGATCTTTCACAGCGAGCTGATAGATTACATCCAACAACTTTGGATTTTGTGGGAGACAGTTTTAGTTTCATTTTACTCTCTACTACATACTTTTACGATCAAGCGCAATTTCTATATTCTAAGCCTTAAGAAATAGAATGTAAGATATACAATATTAACGGGGATCAAGATTTGTCTTTAGATTCTGATCTTAAGAAAGAAGACCAACGAAAAAAAGTTTTACCAATACAGCGTGTACTTGGTACGTTAGGTGATAAAATAATTCAACTCCCAATAGGGCAACCTAAATTTGCTGATAAACGATATAGTCCAAGAGATTTTTCAACCAAATTTTTTTCTTCAATTTCGAGCATTGAATACGATTCCAAACTTTCTTTTATTGATGGAGGTAACGCTCCAGTTTATGATTCCCCAAATGTTACGGTTCACCTTTCCAGAGTATATTTTAATTTATTCAAAAATGAAAAAAGAGTTAATCCTAGATATCTTCCTCAGAGAATGGAGTTCTACACAATATGTTATACAACTGCCGAAGAAGATCGAATTTTCTATGAGACAGAACTTGTACCTATCGTCCAAGATTGGACAAAGTATTTGCCTGATGTTAGGGGTATGAAATTTGATACTTTTGATCCATCTTTAATGTCTGGACGTTTTCGGGTGCCTATAAGACGGATAGCGGAAACCGTGAGGAGGTTTGCAGAATGGAAACTGGCAGGTTTAGTGATTGAGCATGAATTGGATGAAGGTGATGCGGTGATTCGAGATGGGACATTACAAACATCTGTTACTAATGAAAGAGTATATTCGAATGAAGCGATGAATTATGCAGTTAAAAATAAAGTGGTTTTACTTGGGTTGGCTAAAACTTCGAGTCTTTTCACTTCTACTGGTTTTCCTCTTTTTGCAGCAATTTCAGAATTGGCTGAGGACTCAGATTTTGGGAATGATGCGTGGTATTATTATCCTATTGTTGACATAAATCAACCAGACCACAGAGCTGAAATGTATGCTGTGAAATTTCACAGAAATTCGGACTATGTATTTAGGCTTGAATTCTTAAAGAATCAGGCTACAATGATGAAAAAAGCTGAGATTGAAAAGTATATTTGCTCTCTTGCACAATGCGCAAAAGACGTTAGCTTTCCTGGATATCCCTATGGCCTTATTGATGCAGATAGATTCGCTAGGGTAAGTGGAAATGAAACTTGCGCTCAAAATCTGCAATTCCTCTCATGTGCTAGCAGTTCGGGTGTACTTAATCGCCTTAAACGGTGCTTGAAAACATCTGATGCTCATGAAATTTTAAACAAAATATAATTGGTGAATAAAATGGAAGTTGTTGGAAGTGTAATAGCCGGTTCTCACGGTAAGTTAATTATTAGACAAAAAAGTGGTTCAACAATCGAACTTGGGGAACTTTTGAGAGTTGATCATGAAAATGGAGGTTATTCCATACTACAGGTTAACGATTTGAAATTTGCAAGCCAAATTCAAGACAAACAGCTGGAAATGATTTCGGGAATGAAGCTTGAAGGTTACTCGTCAGATCTAGAGTTTATGGAACCAAACCTGAGAAACTATCTGATTGCCACAGTTAAAGCTGTGCTAACTCTCAAAGATAAAAAACAAAAAATCCCAAAAACACTTCCTCCATTTTTTGGTTCTGTTAAAACGATAACTGATGATGACTTAGCTTTCCTCACAAAACCTGATAATCCTGTATTTGTTGGTAACGTGAGAAGTGGTTCAAAAGTTTTGAAAATGAAAGTTTACCTAAATGGAGAAGATATGTTTAAGCATCATGTTTTGATTCCAGCCACTACTGGAAGGGGAAAAAGCAATCTTGTTAAAGTAATGCTTTGGAGTACAATTGCTAACAATAAGTTTGGAGTACTTGTTCTTGATCCTCATGACGAATATTATGGACGCCATGGTGTTGGATTAAAGGATCATCCTACAGCAGACGTCAATGTTGTTTATTATTCTCCAAATGCACCCGCCGGTGCAAATACTTTGTTGATAAATTTGGGATCAATAAAGCCAAGTAATTTAACTAGTCTAATATCGTTCACAAATACTCAGAAGGAAGCATTAACTTTCTATTATAACGACTCTAAAAAGAATTGGATTGAAAACATTGTTAGAGGTACCGAGATCAAAAAGGATGCAATAGCCGCCATTACTCTTCAAGTGATCCAAAGAAAATTGAACAATGTTTTAGGTGTATTCATTCGGGACGGAGATCTTGTGTGTCGTAACCAAATCTTTAGTTCTACAGCGGGGGAAACAACAATATCCGATATTGTAAAGTCGTTGGAATCTGGGAAAACTGTTATTATTGACACCTCAAGATTGCTGACTCAAGCTGAACTTCTGATAGGTAGCATGATTGCTGGAAAAATATTTTGGTTATACCAACAATACAAATCTAAAGGTGTACTTGAAGACAAGCCGATTGTTTCGGTGGTCATTGAGGAAGCACCTAGAGTTCTTGGTTCAGACCGTTTGCAATCAGGAGATAACATCTATAGTACTATTGCTAAGGAGGGACGAAAGTTCAGGATTGGGCTTATTGCGATAACCCAGTTAACCAGTGTAATTCCTAAGGAGATCTTGGCGAATCTTAATACTAAAATTATTCTAGGGAATGAGATGGCAACTGAAAGGCGAGCGGTTATGGAAAGTGCATGTCAGGACCTTTCAAGTGATGATCAAGCAATTTCCAGTCTAGATATCGGTGAAGCTATCGTAAGTAGTACATTTACAAAATTTGCTGTTCCTGTTCATTTCCCAAAATTTGAGGATATAGTAGAAACGGAAACTAAAACGAAAGAGCCTGAAAAGATAATTTTCAAGTAGGATTAAATTATGTTCAAGTTTGCGCATCTAGCTGATATTCATCTTGGAGCTAACCGTAATCCCATTTTAGAGGCAATGGAGATTGAGAAATTCAACCAAGCGATGGATAAGTGTATTGAAGAACAAGTTGATTTTATCCTAATTTGTGGCGATATTTTCCATATTGGTATACCTGATATGAGTGTTGTGAAGAATTGTGTGCTTAATCTAAAAGAGGTGCATGATCATGGTATTCCTGTCTATGTTATTTTCGGTAGCCATGACTATAATCCAAACGTAGATTCGATAGTGGATATTCTTGAAATTGCCGGTCTAATAACTAATGTTGCAAAGGGGAAAGCTGTAGGTAACGGAAAGCTTGGTTTGGAATTTCTAAAAGATAAAAAGACAGGCGCAAAAATCGTTGGCATTAACGCGCGTAAGGGAGGAGTAGAAAAGGTCTACTATGAGAAATTGGACCGAGAAAGTCTAGAGAAAGAAAAGGGTTTTAAAATCTTTTGTTTTCATTCAGGTCTTTCTGAATTCAAACCCGCGCACATGGCAGCTATGGACACATTACCTGTTTCGCATCTGCCAAAGGGATTTGACTATTATGCTGGAGGCCATATTCACGAGAGAATAGAAGAGAAACTTCCTGGATACAAAAAAATAGTATTTCCAGGACCAATATTCAGCGGGTATCCCCGTGATCTAGAACGTACAGCCAAAGGTGAAACAAGGGGATTTTATATTGTCAGTTTCAAAGAAAAAATAGAGTCTCTTGAATTTGTAGAATTATTTGGTCCAGAGAAACTTAAGTATATTGAAATTGATGTTACCGGAAAAAACTCAACTAAAGCAAATAGTGGCATTGAAGCTCAATTGAAACAGGTTGAAGTTAGTGACAAGATTGTCCTTTTGAAAATAAAAGGAGAACTTGAAGGAGGAAAAACATCTGAAATTAGGGCTCAAGATTACAAGAATCAGTTAATCGAAAATGGCGCTGTTTTTGTTGATGTTAACAGGTATGGATTATCTTCTAAGGCATATACGGCCGTCAAAGTTTCTGGAGAAGATAGGGGCTCGATTGAGAAAAAGCTGCTTCGAGAAAATATTGGAGCTGTAAATATTTCAATCCAGAGTTTGAAAGGAGATGAAGGCTCAAAGGTTGCAGAAACGCTTCTTGACCTGTTGAAGATTGAAGCTAAGATAAGTGAGACTAAACGGGATTACACATCTCGCTTCATGGAAGCAGCTATTAACTTATTAGGGCTAAAGGAGGTTCTTTCTTGATTCTTAATTCCTTACATTTGAAGAACATTCGCAGTTATGAAAATCTGGAATTAGACTTCAAGACCGGGACCTCGCTTTTTGAAGGAGACATTGGCTCGGGCAAGTCAACTATTTTAATGGGTATCGAGTTTTCGCTGTTCGGTTTAGGTAATATTCGCGGTAATTCTTTGCTGAAAATAGGTAAAAGTGAAGGTGTTGTTAGACTAAATTTTACTGTTGATGGCCAAGAATATGAAATTCAACGAAAGCTTGTGCGAGCTGGAAAGCGTGTTTCACAGGCTGGAGATAGCTGCTATATTAAGACGACTGAAGGAAAGCTGCCTCTGGCTCCATCTGAACTTGCAAAAAGTTTTAGAGATATTGAATTTTAACGAGCCTCCCAATCCAAGGGCAAAGAGTGTTATTTTCACTTATGCGGTTTTTACGCCTCAAGAAGAGATGAAATCTATCATAACTGATAAGCCTGAACAACGATTGCAAACATTAAGGAAAGCATTCAGGATAGAAGATTACAAGATTACAGCTGATAATGCGTCTACGCTCTATAAGGAGATAGATAAGAGAGCAGAAAGATTAGCGGGAGCTGCAACTGGAATAGAAGACGATGAAATTCAGAGGATTAAATTACACTCGGATTTGGGTGAAGAGAAAAAGAAAATAAAACCACTTGAGGCCCAAGAACAAAAAGAGACAAAAGAAAGGAAAAAAATCCAAAAAGAGCTTGGGGAAAAGAGGAAATTAAGGTTAGAATTAACAGAAGTGGCGGGTAAACTACCTACTATCCAAAGACAAATTGTTAAAACCCAAAAAGAGATTCAAAGACTAACAAACGTTATTCGAAAAAGTGAGGAATCCACTACTAAATTAACTCCCAACATTGATGCCCTCAGAAATCTTAAACGACCAACAGATAAGACAATCGAAGAAATTGAATTCGAAATTAAAGCTATTGAGGATAAGAGCAGGACACTCCAAAAGCAAGAGGGTGCCTTAGAAAGTAAGGTAGCAGACTACACAAAAGTAAAAGAAAATGGAATTTGCCCTACATGTGATACGCCAGCGAATCCCGAAGAATTCACAGAAAAAATAAATGCCAAAGACTCCGAGCTTAAAATATTAAATTCTGAACTGGAATCTCTGGGAGAAAAGAAGAATCAATCTAATCAGCTCTTAAGAAGTCTTAGAGAATATGAGAAAGCTATTACAAAACTCGATGGACTTGAAAAACAGTTAGGAATGCATGAGGAATCTATCAAACAGTCAACAGAACAAATTGGAAAGTTAACTGAACAAATCAAAGAAGATCAAGATTTTGTTGTATCAGCTAAAGAAAAACATGAACAATTAAGGGAACTTGAAAATTTAATTAAAACGTTAAGGAATCAAGACGAAAGCAAGGAATCCACTATTAAGAGTATATCAAAAAAATTATCAACACTCGAAGAGCGGATAATCCAGTTTGATGATAAAATCAAAGAATTGGACAAGAATATTGACCAAAAGAAACTATTTAGAGATAAATCCAACAAATTAAAGGAATATGTCACTTGGATACGAGACTATTTCATACCCACAATTGAAACCATTGAAACAAGTGTTTTAGCTAGTATTAATGAGCAATTCAATGAGAAGTTTCGTGAATGGTTTAGTATGTTAGTTGATGATGCGACTAAGGATGCACGTATTGATGAAGACTTTACCCCAATTATAGAACAAGATGGCTATGAGCAAGATCTCAAATATTTGAGTGGAGGAGAAAAAACTAGTGTAGCCTTCGCTTATCGGTTAGCGCTTAATTCTCTTGTCCAACAAGTCTCGGTTGGAATGAAATCCAATTTACTTATACTGGATGAACCTACTGACGGATTCAGTAAACCACAATTACACAAAGTTAGAGACATACTAAACGAACTGAAATGTCCACAAGTTATTCTTGTCTCCCACGAAAAAGAACTAGAAAGCTTTGCCGACCATATTTACCATATTGTAAAAACAAATGGTGTATCACAAGTAACATATTAAAAAAAATCTTAGAAAATAGAAACTACATTGTCGTATTTCGAGTTGTGCAAAGCGTTTTTCTTTTAATACGGCCATTAATGTCTGTGCGCCAAATGTTATATATCAAATCTTATGAGTCATATTTGATTTAAGATGAAAGCAAATTGTGTTAGTTTTTTTGTTATTGTTGCTTTAGTGAGTTTTCTTTGCATTAATGCTACAGTGAGTGTTACGTTGGCATCGTCAAGTAATTGGGTTGAGGTTGCTAGGTACCTGGAATAACATTCTACAACAGTGAATGCGAAGAATACTTGAAAAGATATCTTGCCTCAAGAAAAGACAACAACAACAACAAATTATTCCTGACAAGCTGGAACCAATTTATCCAAATGTGGAAAAAAGTCAGCAACGCAGCAGAATTCAAAATCACACCACAAGTATTACGAAAATGGCATGCTACAATGCTTGGAGAATTGATGGTTCCTGACCGATTTGCAGATATGTTCCAAGGAAGAGCACCAAAAAGTGTTCTGGCAAAGCACACTAGGACCCGATACTTTCAAGTTGTGAACAAAGAAGCGATAGAAAAAGCCTTTAAATTATATAAACGATGGGTAAGTTACAGACTGGGCCGATTGATTCCATATGATAAAATCCATTCTGAAAAGCTAAAATCTGATAATCGCTTCATTGAAGAATGTAAATTCTACGGTTTGACACTTCACGAAGGATTTTACGCTGTTGCTGCATGCCCAAAGATAGGAACTCAAGCCGTCACTGATTATTCAGGCAGAAATCAAGGACTATTTTTATGGAGAAAAGAGAACTATTAACTTGATGAGGTGGGTTGGTTGACAATTTTTTATCTTTTGGATGCTGCTGTTTCAGAAAAGGAACAGGGCATAAAGCTGACTTTTTTTAACCCATCGAAAAATAAATGGAAAGAAATTCTGGACACTGATTATCGACCGTATTTTTTCATTCCTTATCCTATACCTGAAGACGATTTGAAGGTAATACAAGAGCTCGAATTAGAAATAAGCGTGGTAGAGAAAACAGATCTTTTCACTAGGCAAACAGTGAAATTGACTAGGGTCGAAATGAATGATTTCTATAATACTTTAGAAGTCTCTAGAAAGTTTTCAAAATCATGGGAAAAAGATGTTCCCGTGGTTTCAAGTTACATGTACGATAACAATCTAGTTTTTGGGGCTCAATATAAAATTAAAAGCAAAGATATCGTTCCTCTTTTAGGTGTTTCAAAAGAAGACTTGAAGACCTTTAGAAGGGCTTTTTCAGAGATAAAAAAAACAAATCCTGAAAAATATAAGCTTTCAAAAAGGCTGTTTATTCTTTGTTCTCAACCTGTTCCTGAAGTTTCTCTTGAAAGGTTTGGAATAAGAAAAAAGGTTGATTCAGAGCAACTCTATTTAATGTTCATTTTAGCGAGATTAACAAACTTGCCAGTTCCCAAAACTTACCATAATCGAGGTGTAAGCACCTGGATAAAATCAATTCTTCACAATTATCTAAGAAAGAACAACATTCTGATCCCAACTCCAAACGAGCTGAGAAAAGGAGAAACTGTACATTCAGTCAAAGGTGCACTTACATTAACTCCAGAATCGGGAGTTCATTTCAACACGGTAGTCGTTGATTTTGACAGCATGTATCCAAGTCTCATCGATTCGTACAACCTTTCCCATGAAACAATAGACTGTGCTGACGATGAATGTCAGAGCAACAAGGTACCGGGACTTGACCATTATGTGTGCAGTAAAAGAAGAGGCGTTTATTCTATACTAATTGGCTCATTAAAAGATCTGAGAATTCATTGGTTCAAACCACGATCTAAAGATAAAACTATAACAGAAAAAGAGTGCAGACTTACTGAAGCTACTTCCAAACTTCTCAAATTAATTTTGGTTTCAAGTTATGGCGTAGTGATAAAAATATACGGTTTATCACGATCCTCTTTAGGAGAATCTATCACAGCTTATGGTCGATATAGTTTGAGAACGGCATGCAAAATCGCAGAGAAAAAAGGATTACATCCCATTTATGGTGACACAGATTCTCTTTTTCTAGACGATCCAACTGAAAAAGAAATTGAATGGCTAATCAAAACAGTAAAGAAACGTCTAAAGCTAGATCTGTCAGTTGAAGAAAGATACCGATTATGTGTTCTTCCTGAAGCAGCAAAAGCCTATTTTGGAATAAGAAACGATGGATCGATAGATATCAAAGGATTAACAGCCATCAAATCTAATTCTACAGATTTTGTTACCAATGTCTTCAACGATTGTATTCAGGAATTAACAAATGTAAGAAATAAATCGGAATTCAATAAGGCAAAAGTTAGGATGAAAGCAATTGTGCAGAATGCTATGAACGATCTATTGTTAGGAAAAGTTCCGCTTGAAGATTTGGAGTATGCAGTGGTAATTCATGATGACCCTAAAGAGAAAATGAAGGGAAAGTCTCTTCATCAGCCATATCAATGCGCAATTCAACTTTTGGACTCGGGAAAAAGGGTGAAAAGGGGAGATGAAATGCGTTTCATAAAAGTCAAACCTTTCAACTATCAAGGGAGAAGATTTACCGTCAAGCCTACAGAATATGTGAAAAAGTCCAGTGAAATAAATGTCATTGATTATATTAGGAATCTAAGAAATGCACTTAATCAAACTTTTAAACCAATGAAAATAACAATCAATGAATTTGAGAAAGGGAAAGGAACGCTTTCTGATTTTCTATGATAGTCATACTTTAAGTTGAAACGAGAACGAATTGAGGTTTGTTTGAACTGTCAACGAATGCTTTCTTGCAACATGATTGGTAAGTTCGAGGAGTACATGGGTTCTTGGAGAATGATGAAACTTTCGTAATTACGAAACTTAATGACTAATTTCTTTGTATTTTTTGTTTTTAATCATTAGCATGGATTTTTTTGAATGTTCAAATTGGGTTGGATCTTTCACAGCGAGCTGATAGATTACATCCAACAAAGGGGGAGTTTGCGGGAGAAATCTCCAATGTGGGTGGGGTTCATAATCTTGGGGATGTTAATTATGACTGAGGTGTATTCCTAACATCAGTACCGTATGCTCATTTCGTGTAAATTCCTATGAAGATAGCCTTTGGATTTGAGCGCTCTGCTCAATCTCTCAAACTGTCTTTCCATGGCCTCTTTTTCCGAAATCATATTTGGTTCCTCAGTTCTTAGAGCGTAGCATGGTATTGCTGAATGGATTTGACAGCTGATTTTCCCGCACAATAAGCAGTAATACCTCTGGCTGCGGCCATAGCAGCTGTCACTGACGTGATATATGGCACTTTATATTTTATAGCCGCCTTACGTAGATAAGAATCATCATACTTGCTCAATTTACCTGAAGGAGTATTTATCACCAGTTGTATCTCTTTATTTTTAATAGCGTCAGTGATATTAGGTCGTCCTTCATGTTCCTTGAGAATATGTTCAGAAACAATGCCATAACTGGCCAAAAAAGCATGTGTACCCGCAGTAGCCCTTATCTTGAAACCTATGTTAATGAATTGTCTGGCTACTTCTGCCAAAGAGGAACGATCAGGCTCAGCGACAGTTATCAGTACAGTTCCCTTGGTCGGCAACAAGTTTACTGCCTCTTGAGCTTTCCAATAAGCCAGACCGAAGGAATCAGCGATGCCGAGCACTTCACCGGTAGATTTCATTTCTGGCCCAAGTACAGGGTCGACTTCCGGAAACATATTGAAAGGAAATACAGCTTCTTTAACTCCAATGTAAGGAATTAAACGCTTTTGCAGATTCAAATCCTTTATTTTCTTACCCATCATCAAACGCGTGGCTAAATTTGCCATAGGTATATTGCACACTTTAGATACCAACGGAACTGTTCTGGAGGCACGCGGGTTTGCCTCAAGAACATAAACTATGTCATTGCAGATAGCATATTGGATATTCATTACGCCAGTTACTTTAAGCTCGCTAGCGATACGCCGCGTATATTCTTCAATAGTATCGATATGCTTCTTCATTATAGTAACAGATGGAATTGCACAAGCTGCATCTCCGGAATGAACACCGGCATATTCGATATGTTCCATAACTGTCGGAATAAAGACGTCACTTCCATCAGATAGGGCATCGGCTTCGGCCTCGATAGCATTCTCTAGGTAGCGATCGATGAGTATATGACGGTCAGGCGTGACACCGATAGCTGCCGTTACATACAATTTCAACTCATCTTCATCGTGGACTATCTCCATGCCGCGGCCACCGAGCACGTAAGAAGGGCGTACGATAAGCGGGTAGCCGATACGTTTTGCCACCACCAATGCCTCTTTAAGATTTATGGCGGTGCCCGACTCCGGCATTGGAATGCCGTATTTCTGCATCATTTGACTGAAACGACCGCGGTCAGAGGCAATATCAATCGAGTTAACCGATGTACCCAGGATTTTCACACCAAATTTCTCCAGTTCAGCGGCAATATTTAGTGGTGTTTGTCCGCCAAATTGTACGATGACTCCAATAGGTTTCTCTTTTTGGTAAATACTCAAGACGTCCTCAACGGTCAGCGGCTCGAAATATAGTTTATCTGAAGTATCGTAGTCAGTAGATACCGTCTCAGGATTGCAGTTTACCATAATAGTCTCGTAACCCATATCGCGCAGAGCAAAGGCGGCGTGGACACAGCAGTAATCAAATTCGATACCCTGACCAATACGGTTAGGCCCGCCACCTAAAACCATCACCTTCGGCCGCTGGCTAACTAAGTTCTTATCCGGTGCATTATACGTAGAGTAGTAATACCTAGCATTTTTTGTCCCGCTGACTGGAATAAAATCCCATGATTCCAATAATCCTAGCGCAACACGTTGTTTGCGTACCTCCGCCTCATCTACGGCGAGCAATTTGGCTAAATATTTATCAGCAAAGCCATCTTTCTTAGACTGAATAAGTAAATCACCTGGTAGTTTTCTGCCTTTGTAACTAATGATTTTCTCTTCTTCTTCTACCAGTTCTTTCATTTGCTGGATGAACCAAGGCTTAATAAAAGTTTTCAGATAAAGCTCCTGAATATCCGCACCTTTGCGCAGGGCTTCATACATAATAAATTGCCGTTCACTGGTAGCGTAAGTAAGCATTTTCATTAATTCTTCAAGTGGTCTTTCATTGAAGTCTTTAGCAAATCCCAGCCCGAACCGTCCTATCTCAAGAGACCGGATAGCCTTCTGGAAAGCTTCTTTATAATTTTTGCCGATACTCATAACCTCGCCGACAGCGCGCATTTGGGTACCAAGCCGGTCCTCTGCGTCACGGAATTTCTCAAAAGCCCAACGGGCAAACTTAACCACTACGTAACCACCAGAAGGGGTGTATTTTTCCAAGGTACCCTCTCTCCAATATGGTAACTCGTCCAGAGTCATACCGGCGGCTAATTTGGCTGAGATTAGGGCAATAGGGAAGCCGGTGGCTTTCGAAGCCAGGGCAGAAGAACGTGAAGTGCGCGGGTTAATCTCAATTATCACTACCCTTCCGGTTTTGGGGTCGTGTGCAAATTGTATGTTAGTACCGCCGATAATCCCGAGCTTTTCTACTACCTTGTAAGAATACTCCTGGAGCCGTTTTTGCAGCGATTCACTAATAGTAAGCATGGGAGCAGTACAAAAAGAATCGCCGGTGTGGACACCCATAGCATCTACATTTTCAATAAAACAAACGGTAATAATCTGGTTCTTGGCATCCCGGATGATTTCCAGTTCCAGTTCCTCCCAGCCTTCTACCGATTCTTCAATTAACACCTGACCAACCATACTGGCAGCGATACCGCGGCTTGCAATCACGCGTAGCTCCTCAACATTATATACCAGACCTCCGCCAGTACCACCCATTGTAAATGCCGGCCGGACAATTACTGGATAGCCAAGCTCGGTAGCAACTAATTCGGCATCCTCAACACTGTAAGCAATTTTACTCTGAGGAGTAGCGATACCCAGTTCTATCATCGTTTCTTTGAAAGCCAAACGGTCTTCGCCGCGATGGATAGCTTCCAAATCTACGCCGATTACCTTTACATTATATTTGTCTAGGGCTCCACAGCTTGACAGACTCGAACTGAGGTTAAGTCCGGTTTGTCCACCTAAATTGGGTAGTATAGCATCCGGTCGTTCTTTCTCGATGATTTTAATCATCGTCTCAAGATTAAGGGGCTCGATATAAGTGACATCCGCCATATCGGGGTCAGTCATAATTGTTGCTGGATTTGAGTTAACTAACACAATTTGGTAACCTAACGATTTCAAGGCTTTACATGCTTGGGTACCAGAATAATCAAACTCACAAGCTTGACCAATAACAATTGGTCCGGAACCAATAATCATAATCTTTTTAAAATCATTACGTAAGGGCATAGTCATCTCTCCATTCGATAATATTAATCTCTATTTATTTCCGTTTACATTCCTTGCCACAGATATGCAGTACCATCTAGAAATAACTTTAGTGGAATTGATACTAATCACTACGAATCTGCATGCGTGTGCGCGTTTCACACGTTAAGGGGAGTGTAGGTAAGAGAACAAGAGAGAATAATAACAGGGGAGAAAAAATATGTAGATGTGTGAATACAAGTTTGGGTTTTTCTATGTATTCTTATGTTTCGGGTATGTGTCGCTTTTCTTGTCGGTTCATTGTGGTTCTGGTTTGTCGTTTTTAGGCATAAAAAACATTATTTGTCGTGTTTTTTTAATATATTAGGTACTAAATTTTTTAGGTAGATTAAGTAACAATAGATTAGGGAGATGGTTATATGCCAATGGCTTTTGTGATGATAAACACGGAGTTATGTTCTGAAAAAGAAGTTTTAGATGAGATAAGGAAGATTGATGAAGTCAAAGAATCTTACATGGTTTACGGTGTTTACGATATAGTAGCTAAAATCGGTGCAGATACTATGGTAAAGTCAACGAGATTGTTACTTGGGTGAGAAGGCTCGATAAAATTCGAGCAACCATTACCCTGATCCTAATCGAGGAAGAAAAGTAAATTACCCCGTTTCTATGCATTTTAAAAAAAGGGGTTTGCGGGAGATATCTCCACTCAGCGTTAGAACTTCCTTTTTGTGTTTAGTGAGTTCTTATAGACCAGAACTGAAGAGTCTCAGACTAAAAAAGGAGGTATGGATACCAAATAGAGAAGTGTGGTAGCCCGGGGGAGACTATAGCTCAAGCTAGAAAATGTTACCCACATTTTTTGCGTCCGTCAATGAGATTCCAATAATTCATAGGTCGGTTATGTTTTACAAAAATGGTGAAAAAGGTTTATTAACGGTATTTTGTTTCTTAGCTACAAGTTCCTATGGGATGTGACCCTTCTAGGGTTGAACCGAAAGAATGTGAGGAATACAAAGATGGCATACAAATATATTGCAAAGGCTTGGAAAAAGCCGAAAGAATCATATGTTAAGGATTTAATGTGGCAAAGAGCCATAATTTGGCGCAAACAACACGCAATTGTAAGAATCGAAAGACCAACCCGACTAGACCGTGCAAGAAACCTTGGATACAAGGCTAAACAGGGCATTGTCATGGCTCGGGTTCGCGTTAGACGTTCAGGATTCAGAAAAACTAGACCAGTTAGCGGTCGCAGACAGAAGCGGATGGGTGTCAACAAATTCAAAGTCGGCAAGAACATGAGATTGATTGCCGAGGAACGTGTTGCTAGGCGTTTTCCGAACTTGGAGGTTCTAAACTCTTACTGGGTCTGGGAGGATGGACGATTCAAGTGGCATGAAGTTATACTGGTTGATCCAGTGCTTTTGCCTAATCATCCAATAGCTTGTCAAACAAGGCGCGTGTTCCGTGGCTTAACCAGCGCAGGCAAACAGGCGCGTGGACTCCACAACAGAGGATTAGGCGCAGAGAAAGTTCGACCAAGCAAAAAAGCAATCCTAAAACGAAGAAACAAACATCAACGCAAATAAGTAGGGTGCAGCCACAGTTTTTTGAAAGGGCGCCCAACAAATTTTTCTTCTTTTTGGTCTAATATTTCTGTTTCAGATTACTTGACACATTTATATCAAGTGGCTGTAATAGAGTTTTGATGCAAGGGTGAGGTAGGTTTTGTCTCAGTTGCCTGTAGCTTACGTGGATGTTCGGTTCTGTGCCCACGCCACCGAAGATGTGGACAAGGTTGTTATGGCAGTTCACAACATTTTGCCAAGCGACAAACTTGAAGATATAACATTTAACAAAAGTTGCGTAGAGGGGCATTATGGTAACCCCATAACCTTTTTCGAAACGAGAATCAAAGACAAAGAAACGGTTAGAGCCTTAGTTGAAAATCTTTCAATTAATCTCAGCTCATTGGATAAGAAAGAGTTGGGCAGAACAATAAACCGGTGCGTTGAGAAAGGAAGCATCTACATCCGACTGGGCAAGCAAGCTGCGCTCCAAGGCAAAATCAAGTTCGTCACATCTGACCCCATCCGCATACGCATAAGATTCAAAAAATCTAAACTAGAAGACGTAACCGAGATTTGCAGAAAAATCGGGATGCTAACATGAGACGCTTTGCTGACCTGCATCTCAGGGTGCCACTCAAAGATCAATCTCAAGCAGAAAAAATGATATGGAAAGCCTCCGAGTTAGGCTATAGCCTAGTCGGTATACCATTCTCACCCGATGCAACGCGAGAGCAAATCAATCGAATCAAACACATCTGCAGTGACGCCAAGGTAGATTTTGTAGCGAGAACCAATTTTTCTCCCAGAAACTCCAACGAACTTCTCCATGACCTGCGCCGCTTCAGAAGAAAATTTGAAATCATAGCCGTAAGATGTCACACAAAGGACGTTGCTAGACAAGCAGCTAAGGACAGGCGAGTGGACCTCCTCCAGTTTTCGGTCACAAATCTCCGCCAAAGATTCTTTGACGAACAAGAAGCTGAACTTGCTTCGCATGCTCTATCATCTCTTGAAATCGAATTGGCTCCCTTACTGCAATTAACAAGTTTTTCTAGAGTCCGCCTTTTATCTAATCTACGAATGGAAGTGGCGACGGCAGAAAGAGCTACGGTGCCAATCACATTTTCTAGCGGTGCAACAAACGAGCAGTTCATGAGGGGTCCCCGCGACTACGTTGCCTTGGCGGTCCTCTTTGATTTGCCCTTGTCCTCTGCATTGAATGCACTGTCAGAAACTCCTCTGATTACTGTTGAGCGAAACAGACGAAAGTTGAGTCCAGATTTCGTGGCTCCTGGAATACATGTTGTAGGAAGGAAAACAGGTGATTAAACGAGAGAAGAGACGCTATTTAGCTCTAGAAGTTGTGGGCGAACAACCTCTCAATGAAGGGGTAATATTGGATGCTGTTCAAGCATCGGTTCACAGGCTCTTCGGCGAGTATGGCGCCAGCAAAACTAACCTCAAACTAATAAAGTATCCTCCAGAGAAGCGTCAAGTGGTTGTCCGCTGTTCCCACAAAATGCTTGAAGAGGTCAGAGCCGCTATTGCCTCAACCGTTGATGTGAATGGTAAAGCTGCAGTTATCCATGTTGTTGGCGTCTCCGGAACTTTGAAGGCACTGTCCAAGAAAACTTAACATAACTTCAGGTCTTTTACGTGTTGCAGGATAGCCTAAGTCTCATGTACACACCTGCTTTAGTCAGGTTCTGGTTCTAGCCAGTTTTTAGATTTGTAAATGGTTTTACCTGCAAAATCTATCTTTAAACAGTCTACGTAAGGACACATCTCTACGCATCTAAAACAGAGCAGACATTTAGTGGAGGTTACGTTTCCTCCCTTTTCATCGTATACCTTATTGACCTGCGTTGGGCATACTCTTTTGCAAATTCCACATTTTGTACATTTCTCCTCTACTTTGTTTAACCGAAGAATGGGAATCCACTTGAAGGGCAAAAATCTATTCAAGATGGAAAGTGTCGCCCCTACCGGGCAGAATCGGCACCAAAGAAGCCTAACCATAAATGAGCCTGCAGTAAATGCGATGAAAACAAACAAGGTAAGCGAGATAACAAATGGACCATTAAAGAATTCTATTGTTGCACTGAGTTGAGTAAAAGAAGCGCCCCAACTGTTGAATCCTAATGCTTCTCCTATTGGCGTGATCAAGGGTTCTATGGGAATCAAGAACACTATGATCAACGATTTGAAAGGACCCATAAACATTATTACAAAACGCCATAGGTCGGGACTAAAAGGACCTAAGACAACCGCTAGGAGAAAAATGACACCTATGATGACATATCTAAGTACGTTTAGGTCCTCGTTGAGTTTTTCAGGAAGCTTCCAGTAGCGTATTTTAAGAGCTTTTCGAAGACGTGTGAGCAGATCCATATATAACGCAAACGGGCAGAGCCATCCACAGAAGAAACGCCCAAAAACAGCAGTCATTGCGACGATTAAGACAAAGACAAGCGTTAGCCTTTCAGCTATAAGTGCAGTTAGCCCAGCGAGTGTAGGAGAAAATGGGATGGGCCATATAAGCAAGGCTACAAAAATTGCGATCGAGGCTACTATCTGGATAAAGAGCCGTAGTATGCTCAGTTTTCTGGTCAGATTTCTTATCCAAATTAAAATTGCCAATGTTCCAGCTGCTACTAATGCTGCAGTTATTGTTATCAGCAGTATTTCGCTTATCAGCTTCATCATTTGCAATTCTTTCCTTTGTGTCTAGGGGATGGTTATTGTTCTCCAGTTGTATTTCGATAGGTATGCTTGATGGTCTACATCGGATGGGTAGCTTTCTGTTGGCGGATACGGGAAACCACTCATATCTTGGAAAGGTAATGGATCCACTGTAAACCCAAATCCGAAGCCCCAATTTCCATATTCATCTTTGAACCAAAGAGAAACAAAGAAAAAGATGTCCCTTTCCATGCCTGATGGAGGAGCCCCAAAATCGTCAGGGAATTTGAGAGAAACTTCGTCTCCTTGCCTTCCAATTACAAATTTGTCATCTGCATTGAGCACCAATTCAGTTACGTCGCCGTATCTTGTGAAGTTCCCTTCAGACTTTGAGGTTGTAGGAAATACTGGGTAAAGATATGCCTCTGGGTCAATTCTGTGTGTTATCACTTCTGTTTGCAGGCTTGTGTCTACTCCAATATAATCAAAAGTTACATTCCAGAAATTATTGATTCTAATGGAGTAATCGTCTGTGGGGAAAAGACCTGTCAAATCAACAACAAAAGTCCTAGGAACCCCATCGGGCGGTATTGGAAACTGCCTACTTTCCTGAACACGCACCCAATTCCCACTCGCATCTTTAACCTCCATGTAAGGGGGTGGTGTGATTTGTGTACCATTTGGCACAGGCTGCGCGAAAAAGCCGTCGATCCAAGGGTTATAGTCGTCAGCTGAACCCCAATCAACTATTCCTCTAACTACAAGCTTGATTTGCTCTGCATCAGACAAATCGCCCAAGTCTAATGTTAATTGGTTCCATGAAATATTGTCCCATGATGGGCTAGTAATTCCGTCACCTCCGGATGTGAAAACATCATCCATCTCAGAGATAAGAGGCAGTACATCCTCACCATTTTCATTAAAGGCAGAAATTGGCGTCAACCGATCTTTGCTTACAGTATAAATTTTACCCATATATTCCGGATCGAGGTATTGCTCGACCATAGTTGAATAGACGTCTACATCCGCTGGGTGATCAACAACCATCAGGTAAGCTGCGTCTAGGTAAAAGATTTCGTCCCAGTTCTGGGTCAGTTTAATATCATAATATTCATTGTTTCTTGGTTGTAATTGGCTTTGGTCTAGTTTGATGTAGTCCCATGGATTATTTCTCCAATATACAATATCCCAATCTGGGTCGTCACTAATGTAATTAATGTAACCTAGCCAGCCGTGGTTTGAAACCTCTGCCACATAAACATAACCTGTTCCATTCCACGTATATAGAGAAGGACAGGATGACCCGTCAAACTGGTAACCAGCAGCAGCTGATACATGGCCTTTTGAAAGGTCCACTGTTCTAGTCAAACTTAAAGAACCATCATTCCACGTAGTAAAATTGAACCAATCGCCGTTGTGGAGGATAGACTGCGGCACAGTAATAGTGTAGGTTCCAACCTCCATAAGTTCGATATACGGTGCAGTGATATTGACGCCGTCCAAAAGGAACGTCATACCTGAATACCCTGTAACCGAAAGAGTGTGAAAGTCGTTCTCGACGACTTTGAAGTATCCAGATAACATGTTGGTTTGATCGCCAAGATTTATCAACTTAACAGGGTAACTTCCAGTCGCTCCGGCTGTAATCGTGATTTCAATTTGCTTGTTTTCTTCGCCTGCATCCAACTCAAACACCTGGGTGGCTGCAACTTCGCCGCCAGCAGTAACCCTTACCTGAAGGGTGCCCGGTTCATCTGCTAGGTTATCGGCTTTTGCTTTTATGGTTACAGTATCCCCCTGCCAAACTTCGTATGGACTTACAAACATACTGTATACTACTATGCCTTCTGATGCCTCAACAGGGGCTTCAACAGTGTATGATCCAGACTGTCCGTCAAGTTCTACGTTGTATGTGCCTGCATTTGTATCAGTCACTTCGAATTCTACAACTCTAGTTGCACCACCAGATAACTCGACAGCTATTGTTTCTCTAATAGTGTCATTAATTGTGAGGTCCACGGAATAGCTGCCGCTTTCCTCTCCGACATTAGTCACCGTAACTGAAATATCCACAACTTCACCGGCTAGAACTGAGTTTGGATTGATCTTTAAGCCGGTTATTTGGAACTCTGCGGGTTTAGGTGGTTCAACCTCAGTGGTGATTTCGAAGGATTTAGTTAAATCGCCTACCTTAACCACGTAACTGCCTTCAGCTTGTTCAACAACTTCAAATTCTTCAGTTGTTGTTTCTCCGCTGCCCAGCTGAATATTTCGTGTTTCCCTTTTTTCGTCATTTACATAAAGAGTTATTTCAAAATTGCCAGCCTCGTCTCCAGTGTTGGTTGCCGTGGCTGAAACTATTATTGTTTCTCCGACCCCAGCTTGGATTCGGTTTGTTCCCAGATTTGTTATTTCCATTTTAGCGGGTCTGGTTGGCGCTTCAGACGTGACTTTTAATGATGCAGATAAATCGCCGATCTGGACTGTGTGGTCGCCTTCAGTTATTCCTGTCGCAGTAAAGTCTACTATTACACTTTCCCCCCCTGAAAGTTGAACCGTTTTCGCTGCTATTGGAACATCAGCAATAGTCACGGTTGCCGAATAGTTACCCGCTTCTGTTCCAACATTAGTTACGTTAACCGAAATTTGCACTGGGTCCCCAAATTGGACCCAATCTGGGTCAAGAGTCAAGTCAGTTAATTGGAAACTGGCGGGTTTAGGAACTAGCGATTGTACATATATGTAACTGGGAACTGTAATGACCAGAAGAATTAAGGTAGAAACAAAGATGATTTTGAGTTTAGTTCTGGTTGATCGAGAGCCCAAGGGGTATCCACTCACAAGATTGGAATTTTTCATCCTTACTTGGATATTTAAGACCTTCGGAAAATCTGTTTCTAAAGCATTATCAGAAGAGCAGACTATTCACTTATCGACCAAGCGAGTTGCATCCGCGACTGAAATAATTGCGCGGATCAAGTTTTTTAATAAAAAATAAGCGTGAAAAAAATGGGCAATTTAGAGAGCGGGGGCTTGACAAAATAGGCATGGTTATACACCCTAAATGGTGTATGAAATTCTGCCAAGCACATCCTATTTCCTGTGAACAGCAGAGTTATTCGGGCACACAGAATTCTTCTTTGTCATCGTATGGCGTCTCTTTTTTTCCTAATCGTGAAGTAACGAAGCCTACAAGGATACCCATTACTATTGCAAATATTACGGTAATTATGATGCCAGCCATTTGCCACAAAGGTGATGCTACTAGCCCAACTGCAACAAGTCCACCAAATAGACCAGTCATTCCATGTAGATTATGAACGCCGCAAGTATCGACTCCGCCTGTTGCTTTTTGCAGCCTCGGTTGAATAATTGTGTAACCAACTACACTTATCATGCCCGCAACCAAGCCAATCAGCATACTCCATCCGGGTGTTACGTTTGCAACCGTTGCTCCGATTGCTACGCCACCGGCAAGTGAAGCGTTCGCTATGTCTGCGATCTCAATTTTGCCCCTGATTAGGACACTGAACACGTAGGTGGAGAGGGTTGAACCACATAACGCCAGAATCGTGTTAATCGCTACAAGGGGAATTTGATTAACTGGTACTAGTGCAGCACAAAATGATGGCCAGAATATCCAAAGCGCTGCACTTCCAAGCATCGCAAATTCGTTACTTGTTTTTGATGTCTCCACACTGGTGGTACGTTCTTTTTTGGTTGTTAACATTGTAATCATTCCAAACGCAAAGTATGCACCGAAAGCGTGAATCATCACTGATCCTGCCGTGTCTAGGAATGTTCCAGCGGGTATTACTGAACCACTGAACAAAATCCACTCATTAATTGCATATACTGGCGTAAACAGCAATCCGATTAGTAGATACTGTGAAGTGTTGATTCTGCCAAGTGGGCCACCAATGGCAATAAGTAGACTTGCAGCCGCAAACTCTGCAAACAGTAGCATAGATATGTTTGTTATTGCTAGGTCTGCACTTGCGCCCCATAAGTATGGTCTAAGTAGCATGTATAGGGGTAAAGACAAAGCCACAACAAGAAAGGTTGCGGTTATCGATGTGTATCCATACTTTTTTACGAACACCATAAGGAATCCGAAGCCCATCAGAAGCATAACTAAAATGTGAATTGCTTTCTCGTACATGAACTCGTTTTCAGCAGCAACCATTGCAACTTCTGTTCCATACTTGTTTAGTTGAGGTATCATCGCAACTCCAATCGCTATTGAGATTATCAGAAAGATAGCAGCCCACGTTTGCATTCTATTTTGTTTTTCTGTGAACATGTATTATTTCACATCCATTCAACAAATCAGCAAAATACTACAAATTTATATATAAATATTTCTTTTAAATGAACACATATTAATTTAATATTTTTTAGATGAACGTTCATTCATCAAGTTATCAAAGACGCATTAAAAATGGAAATAAAAACAGGATCTACTCAATCCATACCGCAATAAGAATCAAAAACTAAACCTCAAAAATGCATCCAGCTTAAAAAATGAAAGCATAACAAAATATACACGTTTATGACTCACGATCAAACAGAATTCTGCCGTCGTATCCGCCCTCCTTTAAACAACATACAGGCATCATCTAAACCAGAGCATAATTGTAGACTAATAACAGCTGATTGTTGAAAACAGCTTTTTTCTGGAAACCATAGAGCAATTTGCCTATTCTGATTGTGTAGATGTGAAATTGCTGATTCGCCCAAAACTAATCTTTTTTAGAATAATCCCGCACTCTTTGTTCTGCAGTTTCTGTATATGATTTGTCTATCTCAAAGCCGATGTAGTCAACGCCCAGCCGCAAGCAAGCAACCGCCGTGTTCCCGATTCCCATAAACGGATCTAAAACAAGCTTGGTTCGCTCTAGCCCATGAAGCTTGATACACATCATCGGCAGTTTAGGCGGAAACGCAGACGGATGCGGTCTCTGCTTTTTTCGCGACCATATAGTTTCGTATGGAATAAACCAAGTGTCCCCCCTGTCTCGTAGGTCCCGAACCGCCCGTTTCCACCGTCCAACATTACTCTTATCCTGATAGGGCACACCAACCGCCAGCTTGTCAAGCCCAACATTTCCGTCTTTAGTAAACTGAAAAATATACTCATGACATCTGTTCACAAAACGTGCACTGTTAACAGGCTTAAAATGTCCCACAGCAATGTCCCCCTTGATGTTTGGGTAATTGCCAACATCCTCTTTGGGTATAGCAATCGATTTTATCCAATGAATAACATTTTGCAAAACAAAATGTTTTCTGAACCTAAACGCTAGCTCCCAAGCAACCCAAGGGTCCTTAGATTTATACCCAACATTCACAAAAAAAGAGCCACAGTCACTAAGAACACGCTTACATTCCTTCGCAACCGTTTCCATCCACTCAAGATAATCCGCTCTAGAAACCGAATCATCATACGAATTATAGGCTATCCCCAAATTGTATGGCGGAGAAGTCACAATCACATCCACTTCCCCATCCTCAAGAAACCGTCTCATCCCCTCAAGACAATCCATGACAATTATCCGATTCTTCTCACACCGCCCCAAATCAACGCCAACCTCTAAACAACAAACAACTAAAAGACGTTCATATTAGGAGACTAATAATACTTCATTGTTGAAAACAATGCTTTTTCAGAAAAACCAAGAAGCATTTACATAATATTTCCTATTTGTGCTTCTGAATTGCCCATGACCCATCGCAAACAGCCGAATTCAAACGGAATCCTTCTCTGCAGCAACCAAACTTCAAGTTATATTCTTCAGCTAACTCTTTCGCTTTTTTCATCAAACCAAACCGCAGGTTCATAGGCAAACATAATGAACGCCCAATTCTTTCACGCTCACCGAAATAATGTGGCTTCAATTTCTCTGCGACTTCCGGAAACACTGCGCTAAATCTCCGCCAATTGTCAGGCTTAACCTTGTATGTTGAACAGGTGACCTGCAGAGCACCTAAATCTGCAACAGCTTCAATAAGCCCAGCCAAATCATCATTCACAAAGGGAATAACGGGGTCAATTCTCACGGTAGTGGGAATGCCCGCATTAACCAACGTTTCTATTGCCTCAAGTCGCCTAGAAGAAACAGGAGCACCGGGCTCAAGCCGCCCAGAAAGCCCATCATCAACGGTGAGAACAGTAACTGAAACCACACAAGGAACTTTCTGTAAGATGTCTATGTCTCTGACCACCAAATCAGATTTCGTGACTATCTGAAGCCTGCAACAGCTTTCCGCCAATATCTCCAAACATTTTCGGGTCAAACCAGCTTTTTGTTCCAGCTGCGGATATGGATCAGAAGAGTTAGATATTGACACTAGCTCGCCATTCAATCGGGCAGCCTCCCTCTTTAGCCTAGCCAGCAGGTTCTTTTTTGGTCTACAATCATGGAAACGGGGTATGTACGATGAAGCATAGCAGTAGAGGCAGCCGTGATCGCATCCAGTGTAAGGGTTAAAGGTCAGTTTATCTGGACACGTACACAACTGTGAGTTCCAAGGGTCAAAAACAGTAAGCAACATAACGAATATTTCACACATTTAGTTAAATGACTGTTTCCTACTAGTACTTTCCGTCTTGGTTCTGGTACATTAATAATCGTATCTCAGATTCTAGGATAAGAGAGACTATATTAAAACGTTCCAAGTGGTACTTTCGTACTCTGTTATTGGTTGTACCTTATAACCAATTAGCAAACTGTGATTTACAAGAGATAATCTAATGTTACTGTTTTCTGTTGAGAAAAAGAGGGAAAGACATTGAGTATTTTTTTGTTCAGATGATAAGAATGGTATAGACGTTTTGATGTAGAATTATTGATTTTTGCGAAATCTTCTTAGCAGCAAATAACTTGCTGTAAGAATAATGACTATGGGTATGATACCAGGTAAAATGCTAATTGGTACGAATTTGCTTTCTGTAGTTTTTTTGTCTAATATGAACTGGCTGTTTGAATCGGTTTCATATTTGTTCAAGTAGGGGGAATAGGTTTTGATGGATATTTCTTCAATTTTTGGGGAAAATTCGATTATTCTAAGCCATCCGTTTCCACCATTGGGTCTGTCTTGATAATCAGAAAGCAACTGGTGAACAAAATATCCGTCTTCTAAACTAGTGATTCTTACTTCGTTTTCGTAATGTCCAGAAATAACAAGGAAAATCTGATCGGCATGCGGTTTCACTAGTTTTTTCCACATGTCTTCTCCAATTTTTGATCTTGAATTAGAATAATAATAATATCCGTGTACATAATCGTGTGTTGTTACAATTACCCTTCTGCGGGGATACTGATCAATAACCTCACTAGCCCAAGATAATATGTCGTCAGATGGGTTGAATTGAATGTGAAATATTAGGTAGTCGTCTCCTCCAGCTGAAAACAATTGATAATTGTTCGTATTGATATTTTGGTATGCACCCCCATACCAGCTTTCGTTATTGAATCTGTCGAAACCAAAATAATTGTTATAGTTGATTAGATCACCGCCAGATTCTGCGCCATCATGATTTCCAGGCAATACGCCAAAAGGCAGATCACCATCTAACTTACTCATACTAGTGTTTGCATTATCCCATTCCTCTATACTCTCATAATGGTCCACCAAGTCTCCCAGATGCGTTACAAAAACAATGTTCATTGATTCTTTATTTTCAATGATCCATTGGGTTTGATTATCAAAAATCCAAGGATAGTTGTCAGAATAGTACTGAGTATCAGGTAAGACAACTATAGTAAAATTTTCAAAATCATCTGCAGAGTAAGTCAAAGATTTCTCTTCTGATGTTATAGAATTTGGTGCTGCATCAATGCTTAATGCCAGATTAAACATTAAACCTGCGAAGCAAAGAGATAACAGAAATCCCGTTTTCAAAATGAGCTTAAAGTCCATTTGAATCTTTGATAATCCACATTATATTCGCTAATAAACTTTCAGAGATTTTCCCTCATCCAGAAATAACCAGACAGGTAATAGTTAGACAATATATCGACTAGGGTCCAGATAGATTAATATTCTTCAATGTTAAGAAAAGGCTGTAGCCAATCAATACAAGTAGCTCCATTATGGTCTCTTGACCCTATGACTAGGATTTTCGGTTACATTTTCAAGACCAAATATTTTTCTTTTTGTTTTTAGAGTTTTCCAGTTATCGGACAGTCTCTATGTTCAATCATATTAGCTTTGAGCTTTGCTATCCATCACATTCACGTGAACACAAAAAGGAGAAACACTTCACACGTGGACATACAATGTTAGGCGATACCGATTGTGTTGCCAACCCCAACAACTAACACAGTGCTCCCTTCTTTTGTTCGCTCCCGAATAACCCGCCCAAGCCTCTTAAGAACAACATCAACAGAATTATGCACCGCATCCGTCATCGGCGACAAAACCTCCTTCAGCGACTGCCGGACAATCATGGCATATACTGGAACCTCATATTTGGTGGCAAGCTCCTCTATCTTGAACCTTTCAACTCCAACCCCACCAATCGCCGCCCCCACACATTCCACAACATACCCTGAATCTTCACCCTCTAACTTAAGCCCAGCATCAATCATCACAATCAACGACACTTTACGGTCATATTCCTCAATTAGTTTAGCCACAGCATCACCGGGCTTCCCAACATTTCCGCCTGGACCCTTAGCCTTCGTAACAGCAACCGTTCTGCCTTCAATGTTCACCTCGGCAGCAACCATGTCCTTTGCCACCTCACGTGGACTAGCATCCGCCATCAGTTTAGAGGCAACTAATGGACCTACCCCGTCGCCGATTGGCTTGCCCTGCTTGAAAGCGTCAATAAACGAAAAATAGGCTTTAGCCTCTTCCATAATCATAGGAAGATCCATCTGGATTTGCACCATACTAAACATGGGTCCTCCCTTTTTTCCCGCCAGATAATGATGCCGAACAGTACGATAAAGCGAGTTGAGTCCCCGTGCTGTTTCTACTAGATTCTGCAAGTTTTGAATCTGGCTCTTGCCCGCAGCAGGCGCTAACGCTTTCACTTCGTCTTTGACTCGTTCATCAGCAGCATCAACCAAACACTCCAATCTTTTAACTACTCCAGACGGGTCCATGCTAGAAGGTCTAATAGAAAAGAAGTGAAGAAGCGTGTCAAGTCTAGGCTTTGGGTCAATTTCAGGTTTTCCTAACTCGATAATCGCTGAGATAGCCTCTTCTCTAGCTTTGTCACGCATATGCTGCAGCTTGGTTAAAGATTTAGATATCTTACCCAACACTAACTTGACCTGTATTTTCTGAGAGAAAAACGAGAAACCGAAAATAAACACAACATAAACAATGTTCAAAACGTAAGACAGCATGCTTGAATCCAAAACAGTTAAGCATCCTTCTTTTCTGATTCTCCCACTGAATCAGAAGTATATTCATGTTTCTGTTTATTCAAAGTAGCCAACCTGTTATCTGCTGTCTGCAACTCGCTTTGCAACATCTTAATCATATGCTGGATGCGGTTACGTTTCAATTCAAGAGCTTCTAGCCTACTCTTGGGTTTTTCTTCAAGGAATGGCGAAAAGGGATTTGGAAATCGTGGCATTGGCAATGCCTTAGGTTCCAAATCTAGCACAGTTCTTGAGTACTCTTCGAACAGGCTGTTCATGCTTTCAACAATCTGACTATGCTTCAAGAGGGCTCGGTCAAGAATGAGCTTTCCGGCTTCAGTCATTTCGTAAATTTTGCGTTTTCTTTTCTGAGGACCCCATTCACCCTTTATGTATCCTGCATTTTCTAGGCTCTGAAGTAGTGGATATGCGCCTCCAGCGGTTGGTCTCCAGAAGCCCTCGGTTCGGTCTCTGACTTCTTTCATCAGTTCGTATCCATGACAAGCTTTTTTGCTCAAAAGAATTAAGAATGCGATACGCATGTAACCTTTTTGAGCTTCTTTAAGCCATTTTGCAACCGTCTTTTCTTCGTGTTCGATATGCATGGTTTCCATTCTCCCTAGATGTAATGGTAATATTTATATTTTGGTGCGATATATTGCAATAAAATATATTGTTGTGATGGTGAGGACATATTGGAAAACGATGTTATGATTGAATTGAAAAACCTCACGAAGAAATTTAATAACTTCACCGCCGTGGATCACATTTCGTTTGATGTTAAAAAAAGTGAAGTATTCGGTTTACTTGGTCCAAATGGTGCAGGTAAAACCACGATTATACGAATGCTCTCCACATTAACTAGACCCACAGAGGGCACAGCCACAATCGGCGGATACGATATAGTAAAGCAGGACAACAAAGTTAGGCAACTGATCGGTCTAGTTTCGGAAAAGATGATAATGTACGACCGGTTGACAGCGAAGGAGAATCTGCTGTTTTTCGGAAAACTCTACAACATACCAAAAAATACTCTTAATGAAAGGATTGGTGAGTTGCTAGAGCTGGTTCAACTTACCAAGTGGAAGGACTCCAAAGTGGGCACGTTTTCGACTGGAATGAGGCAAAGAATGAATGTGATCAGAGCTTTACTCAACATGCCCAAAGTATTGTTTCTCGACGAGCCCACATTAGGGTTAGACCCTCAATCGACTGTCGAAGTTAGAGAGTTTATTAAGAAAATCAACAAAGAAAACAAAACAACAGTCATACTTACAACTCACATGATGAATGAGGCTGACCGTCTCTGTGACCGCATAGGCATCATAGACAATGGACAAATCACTGCGCTTGACACGTCCACAAATCTGAAAAAGCTTATTTCAGAAGATGATGCAACTGTGCTGAAGCTGGAGATTCCAAATCTCACCAAAAAAATGGTCACGAAGATGGAGTCTTTGGAATGTGTCAAGTCAGTCACTCAGGAGAACGCTTCGCACATCAAGATTCACGCAACCGGCGACAAAGCATTTGACGCCATAATTGATGCTGTAAGAGCAGAGAAGGCAAAAATAAACTCGATCGAGAAGCTTCAACCTACCCTTGAAGATGTTTTTTTGCACATAACTGGTCGGGAAGTTAGAGATAGGGCAGACAAAAAAATAGCCTTACCACATGGACCTAGAGGTTTTAGGCAAAAACGGAGGATAAGGTGATCAAAATGGGTGCTAAAAACATAATCTCACATAGCTTCAGGATTGCCTGGAAAGACTTGCTGGAAGTGTTTAGGAACCGAATGGGACTAGTTTTACTGATATTAATGCCGATATTCATGATGGTTATGGTTGGTTACATATACCCATCTGATAACTCCCTAAGCAATGTGACCGTTGCTTTAGTAAATGAGGATGTTGGCTATGGCGGTTACACAAATGCCAGCTCAACTTTAATCGCAATTTTGGAGAATGCAAACAACAGCACAGATTTGATGACGCTCACCACTGCTTCTAGTTTTGATGAAGTAAGAGAGATGATTCAAAGGGGAGATGTCGACGCGGGCATAGTAATATCTAGCGACTTCAGTTCAAGCATAATGAATGGCCAACAGGGAACAATCACGCTTGTAACTGATCAGTCTAATCTCCAAATGTCAGCGTTGCTACAAGCTGTCCTGCAAGAAGTGTTTGACCAACTGGGAACTGGTTTAGCTCAACAAAACCTTGAGCAAAGCTTAGGTGTTGACCCAAGCAATTCGTTAGCGGTCATACAGCCATACAACGTTAAAATAGAAGGAGCTATTGAAGGCACGTTCACTTACTTCGATTTCGTGGCACCTGGAATAATAGCAATGACAGTAATGATGAGTGTCATGACTGGGCTCCCTGCAGCAATTTCTGAAGAGAGGGAAAGTGGCACGCTTGACGGAATGATGGTGGCGCCCATCAGTAGGCTCTCAGTAATACTTGGAAAAACCCTCGCCCAGATTGGTAGAGGTCTACTACAAGGGTTAATCATTATAGTAATTGCTGTAGCATTGTTCGGTGTTACTATTCACGGAAGCATACTGTTAGTGTTCGCGTTGCTGCTGTTGTGTGTGTTCAGTTTTGTTGGTTTGGGTATTGTGTTAACGTCGTTTACGAAAGACCAAGAGACAGCCGTGATGCTAATGACTACAATAATGTTCCCAATGATGTTCCTCAGTGGCGTGTTCTTCCCGACAGAGCAGATGCCATGGTTCATGCAGACCATCTCAAAGTTTCTTCCACTGACCTACGTTGCCAACGCTCTAAGAAAAGTTATGGTTCTTGGCGCAGATATATCAATGATAACAACTGAACTCGCGATACTGATTGGCTTTGGAACAGTTATGATAGCAATAGCGGTTCCAGTGTTCAAAAGAGCAATGACCCAATAATAGGAATGATATAACATGCCATCAATCGAAGCATCAAATCTTTCAAAAAAATACGGTTCCTTTACTGCAGTGTCGAACCTAAACCTCAAGATTGAGGGTGCAAAATGCGTTGGCTTCCTAGGACCTAACGGTGCAGGAAAGACGACTGTCCTCAAAATGTTTACTGACTTAATCAGGCCGTCTTCTGGAGAGGCCCTGATAAATGGTGTAAACGTGCGTAAGCAAAAGAAAAAGGCGCTTGAATCGGTGGGCGCGCTCATTGAGGTGCCCGAGATTTATCCTTCACTAACAGCACGAGAGGCATTAATGATGATTGCTGAGATTAGAGGCGTGCCTAAGGCTGAGCGGAAAAGGCGAATAGAAGAGGCTGTCTCCGAAGTCCGAATGAGTGAATGGATCGATAAGCGCGTTGGCAAGTTCTCTAAGGGAATGAAGCAAAGAATCTGCGTTGCCTCTGCCATACTCAGCGACCCTTCTATTGTTCTTTTAGATGAGCCTACCACGGGGCTTGACCCTCGTGGAATGAGCGAAGTAAGGGACATCATAAAATCCCTAAAGAACAAAAATAGGCTGATTTTCATGAGTAGCCACTTACTTAGCGAGGTTTCGGATGTCTGCGACGAGGTTGCCATTATAGACCATGGTAAACTAATCGTTTATGACACGCTTTCCAATGTGACTGCGAAGGTTTCGGGCGGAGAAAATGTTGTTGAAATTGGGCTGCGAAACACCGTTGATGTAGAGTGGCTAAACAAGATAGCCGCAAAACTGCCCTATATTGTCAAGGCTGAAAAAAGTGATGGTAATACCTTCAGAATAGAATTCAGTGGTGGCTTGGATATCCAAGAAAGAATTCTTGCTGATTTGGTGAAAATGAAGATCGGAATTGTTAGCTACAGACCCTCTTCTTCGGCTCTCGAAGGAGCATATTTGAGTCTTGTAAAAAGTACGTTGTGATAAACATGACTGAAAAAACAACTCTTTCAAAAAATAAGGTGCCAAGCAGCCTGACGCAAGTCGGCATCACTATGAAATACACGCTTCTAGACTACATAAGATCACGCAGATTCTACATAATGTTAACCATAGCAATCGTAATCAGTGCTATCCTCACTTTTGTGGTTGGGTATTATCGTCCAGAAATTTTTCTGGCAACTGATTTGTCGTTTTATTCGGGTTGGTGGGGAAACATAGCGATTTACGTGATAGTGCTTTCAGGAATTTTCTTTGGTGGCGACGCCATTTCTGGGGAATTTCAGAACAAGACAGGTTACTTTGGAATCCCTAACCCTATCCGAAGGTCGTCTATATACATAGGGAAGTTGTTGTCAGCTCTCGTCGCATCTACAGTCATATTAGTCGTGTTCGCGACAATCACTGTGGGCAACGGATTATACTACTTCCAAAGCGTACCCTCTGAATTCGGGCTGTCTTTGCTTTTCGCATGGTTCTATCTTATAGCAGTTCTAGGATTCACGTTCTTCTTCAGTTCACTATTCAAAAGCAGTTCTATGTCCATTCTCGTAACTGCCATCCTATTCCTTTTTGCGTTTGACATAATTCAGTTTTTCGTTGCCAGCTTTGGCCAGATTGAGCCTTGGTTTATGCTATCTTACGGAGGGCAAATAATAGGAAACATATTGACTGTGCCTTACCCACTGCACAAGGTTGTAAGCAGCTTTGGCCCTAGAGGAGGCGCAGGACCAGGTATAGGCGGAATCTCTTTGACAACGTTCAATGTGCAAATCCCGGTAGGTCTGGCAATTATAGGAATTTACTTTATAGTCACCGCAATTTTGGGTTTGGTGCTCTTCGAAAGAAAGGAGTTTACAGGATAACTAACCCCAAGAATGTGGAAAAATATTTTGGATAAATAAGTTCATAAGCAAAAGTCAGATGCAAAAGAAAAACCATTAATGTTAACGGTTTCAAAGATTGAAAACAGTTCCAAACAATAGTGACTCCATTTTTTCATGACAACTTAATAATACGCCAAGGAAACGCTACGCGACAGGTAAACTTCCCACGAAATTGCAGTATACCTAGAGTCTGCTGATTTTTATTTTAAAAAATAAAAAAATTAAAAAATGGATAAGGGGCACTCGGCACTGAATTAGCTACACGAGTGACAGTTTCGGCAGCTTGTTTAAACGGTGTCGATGAACTTGTTGGCTTTAGGTATTTCTTCAGGTAGTCCTCTTCGTTTTCGTATTCCGGCTATGACTTCCTTTGATATGCTGTCAGGAACTTTTTCCCAATGATCGAATTGTGTCTGCCAGAAGGCGTGACCAGAAGTTACAGACCTCATGTCAGCGGAGAGACCAAAAGTCTCGGAAACCGGAAGGAATCCAGTGACATTGGTTACTGGTCCTTTCTGTTCTGAAGAAGTTACTCTTCCTCTCTTGCGGGTTATTAGTCCTGTTACTTCGCCAACGAATTGTTGAGGAACCGAAACACCGATTTTATAGATGGGTTCAGAGAGAACCGGTTTGGCGGTAAGGAAAGATCCCCATAAGGCTCGTTTCATTGCTGGCATAATCTGTGCGGGTCCACGGTGTACTGGGTCTTCGTGCAATTTTGCATCCAAGAGCTTCACTTTAATTCCTCGTATTGGCTCATCGGAAAGGGGACCGTTTTTAGCTGCCCACCTGAAACCTGAATTAACTGTTTCTTTCACTTCTCTGAGGTATTGGATACCTTTAGTCATGTCCACCAGAATGTTTTTGTGTTCTTCTAGAGCCCACACGTTTTTAGCTTCTTTAGCAGACCATCCTGCTTCCTCACGTAAAGTGATGTTGATCCGTTTGTTTCCCATTGCTTCAAACAGTGCACCCTTTTCCATTAGGTCAATAACAGTTTGGTCGAGAGGTTCCACTTGAATCCAGAATTTGCTGTGTTTGTTGGGGCTCTTCGCCATCGCTACTACGCCTTGTGTAGATGCGGTTTCTCTATAGACAACTAGTGGCTTAGACGTTAGAATCTCTAATCCTCCACCATATTGTTTGAGGAACTTGACGGCTATCTCTAGGTGGAGTTCACCCATTCCGCTGAGAAGATACTCACCCGTTTCTTTGTTGATGCTGGTTACCAAGTTTGGATCGTCGATAGCTAAACGGTCCATCAATTCTATGAGACGAGGTAATTCCCTAGGATATTTGGGTTCTATGGCAATGGTGATAACAGGTTCGGAAACGTATTTTATGTTTTCAAAGGGAATCATAGCGCCCTTATGGCTAACACTGATGAGGGTTTCTCCTGCTCTAGCAAGATCCAATCCCAACACTGCAGCTATGTTTCCGGCACCTATCGTGCCAACAACCTCTCTGTATGCGCCCATATACATAGAGACCTGCTGAACACGGTAATCTTTCTTGGCGCCAACCAAATAAACTCTATCGCCCTCGTTGATGCAACCCGAAAAGACACGTCCTGTAGCAACTAATCCCGCATGCGGGTCCATCTGGGCAGAAGTCAAACAAATGACAGTGGGTCCAGTATTGTCACAGTTAATCATAGCTTTTCCAATCTCGGAGTCCAAGTCTCCCTTCCAGACTTTCGGAACACGATACTTCTGGGCAACTATAGGATTTGGAAGATTCCTGACGGCCATGTCCAGTATTGCACGGTACAGCGGAACAGTTTCTGCAAGTTCTTCTTGACGTCCATTATGGTAGGCATCCACGACGTCGCTGAATTTTATTCCTTTCTGCTGGGCTAGGTCAAGCGTGAAGCCCCATTTGTGCAAAGCAGAACCGAAGGCTACGGTTCCCTTTGTTGGGTCGACTTTCCATTGTTTTATGTGGTCTTCCTCGCCGTATAACGAAATCAGGTTGTTGAAGTCCCTGATTATTCGAAGAAGCTTAGTTTGCATCTGTTCTGCATTTAATTTCAGTTCTTTGATTAAACGGTCGACTTTGTTGATGAACAGAACAGGTTTTACTCGTTCGTTAAGGGCTTGACGAGTGACGGTTTCTGTTTGAACCATTACTTCTTCGACGGCGTCTACGACTACGACGGCTCCGTCGATTGCTCTTAGGGCACGTGTTACTTTGCCTGTGAAGTCTACGTGTCCGGGAGTGTCTATGAGGTTAACAACATGTGATATGTTGTCGAGCTCGTGTAGAAGAGAAATGTTGGCTGTTTTGATTGTGATTCCCCGCTTCTGTTCTTCCTCTAGATAGTCGAGGGCTCTTGCTGCTCCTGCGATTTTAGGTGACAGGAGTCCTGCTTCGGCTAGCAGGGAGTCGGACATGGTTGTTTTTCCATGGTCGATGTGGGCAATTATGCCTATGTTCCTGATGTCTCCTTTGTTGCTCATGAGCCTTACGATGTCTTTCGTTTGCCTAAAATTGGGCACTTTATTGTTTCTCCTGATTGTTAATGGTCAGCATGCTAGACTAAAAGCATACCTATAAGCATTATTGCAGCGTAAGATTAATTCTCACAGACAACAGCAATACTTCCCGTTTTTTCTGAAAATTCTGGAAACATAAACTTGGCACTAAAAGTTGTAGCATTCATATTAGGGGACTAATAGAGGTACATTGTTGAAAACAGCCTTTTTCAGGAAAAGAGGGAAAACATATCTAATGCTGCTGAGGTTCTAAATCAATCACGTGAACAACATGAACGCTAGAGAAGGCGACCTCATAGAATCAAAGGGTAACATCGTTTTTGATGTTAAAGGATTAGTTCATCCCCCCAATAGAGTGGTAGCTTTCATCCGTTATGTTCCCGACCCAAAGGGTAACCGAGAAAGAGATGGAAAAAGATACACCAAATTTTATGCCCTCTCCAAACGCTACGCCCTGCTAAAGCGAGATTACCCACAATATCTAGTAAACGACCCCGTCTTTAACACACTACTCTGCGAAGTCCCATTAGAAGACATAAAACAACATTACCGACCAGCTCAGGGCTTACATGACCTCCGAAACAGGAACAACCAGGACGATACAGAACTAACGGCTTTACAGTTTATGGAGCACCTCAAAGAAAACGCTGGGGTTCACTGGAACAAAATGGGCGTTTCGGGGTCCATCTTGGTTAACCTTCATGAGACATCTTCTGACATTGACCTTATCGTTTACGGGTCTAAAACAGGCTACAGGGTACAGGCAGCAATGAAAGAGATGCTTGAGGACAAAAACAGTCCCATCAAAGCCTACGATCTGGAAGGATTAAAAGGGCTGTTCGATTTTCGTTCGAAGGACACCATCACATCTTTCGAAGATTTTGTTCGAACCGATTCCCGAAAGGTTTCCCACGGCAAATTCAGGGGAAGAGACTTTTTCATACGCTTCGTAAAAGACCTGAACGAAATCAGTGAACAATACGGCAGCATCATCTACAAACCAGAAGGTCGCGCAAGAATCAAAGCCACAGTGGTAGATGATTCAGAATCAATCTTCACGCCATGCAGCTACAAAGTCGCCAACGTGAAAAACATTGAAGGCACAAAAGTTGAGCCTATTGAGGAGATCGTGTCATTTCGAGGAAGATTCTGTGAACAAGCAAGAAGTGGTGAAACAGTGATTGCAGAAGGCAAACTTGAAAGAGTGAAACAAGAAGGAAAACATGAACACTTCAGATTGCTCTTGGGAAGCAAGCCCTCGGATCACATGATCTTGACATAAAAATTGATTTTCTTTCGCTCTAGACTTCGTGGCACGTTAATGAAGAGTTTCTGCGGTTCCAGAATTATGAGTCTTGGTTCCGATCAGTTTTTTCTTTTACGGTTCAGTGTACAAATCCACAAGGCTTCGTGCTACGTCACTAGATATGCCATGTTTTTTTAATTTCATGTAGGATGCTTCAATATTTTCTATGGAAACTTCCGCTATTTCGTTGCACCAAGGAATTTTTGCCTCATTCCTTATTTTTTCTTTAATTAGAGTAGTTGATACTTTAGATGCCTCGTCTAGTAAACTAATTACGATGTGAGCTTTTTTAAGCATAGATTGACCAACTTGCGAAGAATAATGAATAACTTAAGATATAAGATACGCTTAACGTTTTATATAAATCTAACTCCGAATTCAACTCCAGCCACAAAAAACGTTTCATCTTACTGATTTGCGAGAACCCGAAGCTTCTTCATGACATTAAGTCTCTCTTTGTCACCTTGGCTTGTTTCACTGCATTTTCTAATATCTCAATTGTTTCATCGTAGGTCGCCCTGTCCACGGGATAGATAAAACTGACATTCTTTATGTTTCAGAATCCTTTTTCAACTGCAGTAATTATATTTTGAAAAGAGGACAAGAAGAAAAATGGCCGCGGGCACTTACTATTTGGATAATAATCTAATCTGCGCGCATCAAGCTTTGTAAAAGAGAAAGAAAGTGGATCCTAATGTCTGGTAAGATTTGTGAATGCGGTCATCCAAAGTCTCAACATTCAAACATTCTGTGGGATAAACTCAACAAAGGTAAAAGGACTTACCAAAAGTGGGTTGGAAACGAAGAGGGCATGTGTTCAAGGTGTAACTGTGGCAAGTTCCGAGAAAAAATTTCTTGAAGCCACATATCCATACGCGCGCATAAAAATCAATTTCTTATCATAGCTAAGGTCATAAAGAACGCCACCAATAACCCAGAATATTTCTCATTCAATTCCAAGTGTCAACCATTCTAAGTTGTTTTTTTATACTATAATTTTTGTGCACGTGTGTGTAGCGCGTTTTCTTAGAGAGAGGGTTAAAATTTAATTCCCCCCCCCGCTCTTCTATATTCTACACCCACAATTTGGGAAAACAAATCTTACAAATATATTTGGAACGATGTTTGTTTCGGTTACTCCAAGCTTTCTCCGCAACAATTTCATTTTCACAAATCTTACATTTTCTACCATTCAAGGGCTCGCGACCGGACTTCCTAACTCGTACCAACTTCCACGGCATTTTAAACAGCTCAAGTACAACCGAGTTTTATTCGTTAAAAACAAATCATACAATATTATCTAGATTTATCTTTTTAATTACTCCATCTTCTATTTTGATCTTTTTTTGGGCATAGTTAGCAATATCTGGTTCGTGAGTGATGATTATTATTGTGGTTTTAGTTTCTTCATGGAATTTTTTAATTAATTCCATTACTTGTTTTCCAGTTTCTGAATCTAAGTCACCGGTAGGTTCATCTGCGAATAAAACTTTGGGTCTGTTTGTTAATGCTCGAGCAATAGCTACCCGTTGCATTTGTCCCCCACTCAGTTGGGCGGGATATTGCTTAGCTTGTTGTTTGATTCCAACACCATCAAGGAGCTCTTCAATTCTGTTTCTCAAGTTTTTACTGAACCCTGCGAGGTCTGCAGGTAGTGCAACATTCTCACGAGCATCATAATGCGGTATCAACGCATAACTTTGAAAGATGAAACCCATATCCAATAATCTCACTTTTGATTTTGCTTTATCATTCATTTTATGAAGATTCTTTCCTTTGAACATAACAACGCCATAATCAGGTTCATCCAAACTTGCCATACAGTTTAACAGAGTAGTTTTTCCTGCACCAGAATCACCCACTATTGCCACAAATTCCCCTTCTTTAATATCAACGTCTACTCCTCGAAGGGCATAAACTGTGGTTTTTCCTAATTGGTAGTTTTTCACTAATCCACGAACCGAAATTATGTTTTCTGCAGAAAAATCAGAGGTCTGAAGTGTTTTCGAATTGAAGAGATTGGTTTGGAATGTGAAGAAAGGTAGATCTGATCCAAAAAAGTCTAACCATAATTTCAGAATCTCTGCTTCAACAAATAAGTCAGAACTTAATTCAGCCATAGTGAATAATTCAAGTTTAAATTCGTCCATTGAATCCGTAGTTTTAACACCATTTTTTGTTTCATCAAAATAATCCTTTAGTTTTTGCTGGCAGTTTTCCAGTTTTTTTTGAACTTCAAGTAGCAAACCTTTACCCTGATTTATTTTCCAAGATATTTGTCTAACTGCTGTTTTCAGATCTTTGGATAGTTTTATGAAATCATGTTTCTTGAAAAAAGATTTTGGTTCATTGAATAAATTGAATATGCTAAAGATGGTTTTATCCATATTTTGTAGCGAACTAAGTTTGGCTGATAATATTTTAAAGAACATTTCAAGTTTAGCTTGGGTGTCAACATTACTACTTTTATAGTGGGTTCCATGAAGACCTAATTTCAATCGTTCTAATGCATCATTCATTTCTCGAAGACGAGACAATGTAGGATCCAAAAAGATACAAAAGAAATTGAGAAATGCTAACTTGTCAACCATTTCATCCAAGTTACTATTTGCCGGAATTTCTGATACTTCAATAACGTGAGAATTCCATCCTGAAAGATAAAATTGGACTTTCCTCTCTTCGTTCAAATTCCAAATGGCAGTCATACTATTGGATTGAATTTCACAAAATTTTGTAGGCATTTCTGAAATTAGTTTTTTCAGTCGATGATTGAATGCTTTTTGAAGTTGGGGATCAATCTCTTTTATAAAATTTTTTACTATCTGCGATGTTTCCTTTAATTCCTTTTTGTCTTTTAGGTATTTTTGGAGTTTTGATTTGTTTTTTATATAATACTCTTCAAGATGAAGACTGATTTTATTTTGGATTTCTTTTATTGTTTTAGATTCTAATGGTTTTTCAATTGGTTTTTGTGCATTCAAAAAAATAAGAGTATTGTGTTCTTTGTAGTTCACACTTGATTTAGTCAACTTTAGCGATTTTTTTAGGTCTTTCATTAGTTTCTTTGCTAATTTGGAATTTTCTGAAGGAATTGATTTATCTATTAAAGCAGAAAAATGAACTTTCATTGTTCTTTCTCCTCTTTGATTAATGGATTATTTTCTATTCCTGAAATTTTGCCGTCAATCATATGAACGATATAATCGCATTTTTCTGCGATCCATCGGTTGTGAGTTACTAGAATTAGCGTTTGTTGATTGATTCTGTTTATTCGTCGGAAGAGATCCATTACTTCAGAACTTGTTGTAGAATCTAAGTCACCGGTCGGCTCATCTCCTAGGATGATTGAAGGTTGATTAATTAGAGCTCGAGCAACGGCAACTCTTTGCTGCTGTCCTCCGGATAGTTCTGTGGGCAGATGATAAAGTCGGTCTCCCATTCCTAACTCGCGTAACATCATCTTTGCTTGTTCTCTAGCTAGTCCAGAGTTTATTCCTCTTAGTAATAATGGAGTTTCTACGTTCTCTACAGCGGTTAAGAATGGAAAAAGGTTGAATAACTGGAATATGAAACCTATTTTGTCTCTGCGAAAAACAGTCATTTGTCCATCAGATAGAGTTGCGGTATCAACATCATCAATTATTATTTTTCCGGAAGAACGACGATCTAAGTTACCTATCATATTCAGTAACGTGGTTTTTCCACATCCTGAAGACCCCATAATTGCCATCATATCCCCTTTGTTAACTGTAAGATCTACACCTTGGAGTGCATGGACCTCGTTTGATTTCCCTTCGTTGTAGCGTTTATGCAATTTGGAAATTGTCAGGATTGGGTTTATTGAACCAGTATTTTTTATCTGATTTGTTTCTTTCATCCTACATACCTCAATGCTTCTGCGGGAGGAATTCTTGAAGCTACAATTGCGGGTATTGCACCTGACCCTAATGCTATAACCACAATAATGGAAAGATACAACCCAAGTTCCTTCCAAGGAATTACTAGAACGGAATTTTGCATGTTAGCAAAACCCATACTTATAATCAATCCGTTTATGACACCAATAATTAACCCTATTATTCCAAGAACAACCAATTCAAGTAGAACTGAAAGAATCACTTGTTTTCTGGGAAATCCTATGGCTCTCATCATTCCAATCTCGCGTTTTCTTTCAGAAACATTTCGAACTGAGATTACACCCATTCCTACTGCACCGATTACCAGACCAAAGGTAACGTAGATTTGTAGAAAAGATGATATTCTATCTGTAAATTCCAAGGTGGACTCAATTCTGGAATAGGTTAGAGTGGAACTTGAAACAAAGAAGTTATCATTTGCTAGATTGCGATATCCTTCGTTGTTTGTGTTTGTGAATTCTTCAATTGCTTGAGCTATATTCTCAACTTCTGAATCGTCTATGGCTAAATTAGTTTTTATTAAGTAAACGTCGTATTGGTCTTTCTCCCTGGATGTTAAGGTTTTACCGTTTGCTTCGCCTAGATAATTTGTTTGGTTTGCCCAATGTTCGGGCAGGTATAGAGTTCCTAGAATTGAACTAAAATCGGCGGATTCAGTTGATCCAATATCTAATTGTGTCCCCAAAGGGAAGCCTCCTGCACGTTGACTGTCAAGACTACCTCCAATTGTAAAAGCTTGGTAAGTGGGGAATCCAATGGATGAAACATTCATGGGTATCCAAATTTGAAGTCCAACAGGTAAAAGAACAGAGTCTGTGAAGACTATTGGGTTGTTGATAATGTTACCATCAGCATCCTTTAGAGGTTCAACTCCTTCAAGAGGATCTTCACCTGAACCTCCTGTTCCGCCTGATGGTCCTGTGGTTCCTGGTTGAAATTCGGAAAGATCAGTTTCTCCGGAGAAAAGGGCAAGTAGATTAGATGTAACATTATAAACAGCCATCTTGTATTGTGGGTCAAAGAAATGATCCCATGCTTCCTTTGATAGGTCTAACATTTCAATATCTGAGAGGTCTGAAACAAGAGATTCACGTATACCATCAGGAAAACCATCTAGATAAAAGGCATAACGCCAGTTGGGATTTGAATAATCTGAAGCATTACCACGAATTTGCTCTGTTTTAAATTCGCCAATCCCTATCGGAAGTAAATCGGTGTTAGGATCAAACTCTTGAGAAAGAGGATTTTTCAAGGCTATGAACTTTGTAAAATCCTGATTAGGTTTAAAAGTTTTAAAACCAATTACATCTGTTATACGATTGTCAATCCTGTAAAGCTCGTTTGAAAATGAAGTTCCTACAATTATCGCTTCTGGTTTATTTAGGAAGATTGCGATATCAATACCTTTTGAGTCCTCTTCAAGTTGAATTGCGGTTCCCAGAGTTGTAGGAATTAATGTGGCAACAATAACATTGAGAGTTAATATTATTGCGAATATGGCAAAGGTTAGAGTGGAACGAGTAAGGTGTGAAGATATTAATGAGGGTGATATTTGCCCAACGCCTTTTACACCTTTTATCTTTATCAAAACACTCCGTAAACCACGCATTATGATTGGCAGGTTTAGGCCTACGAACATTATAGAACCAATTATAATTTCAATAATTCCCAACATCAAAATTTCCATGGATAATCCAGCGATACCTGTTATCCAATTACCCATGGCTACAACAAAGAGAATAGAGGGAATGACCCATAAGGTGATTGCAGTTATGTTGAAGGCTTTAATCCTATCCATGAATCGAGAGAGTAAAAGACCAAGTCCTCCAGTGAATAAACCAAACCCAATCAGGAGAAATCTCCATTCATCTATGGTGTCCCATCCTTCAATAGTCCAAAAGAATTGTTGGGTTTCTTCAATTACTCCATTGTATAGTAGAAGGAGGGTTCCAGCCAACATTATTAGAATACCAAAAGCAGCCAAGTTGCGACTAGATTTTGCTTTGAAGGTTACTTTTATTCCCCGAAGCGCGTCTACAACGTTAACTCGGGAAGCTCTCAGAGCTGGAAGAACCCCGGTGATTATACTTAATGCTACACCAATAATTACTGAAAGAACAACTGCCTCTTGAGAAATAACAGGTTGAACACTGACTTCACCGGTTCCAAATAATCCTACAAGATAAAGGGCTACAGCTTGACCAAAAGCTAATCCTCCGAATAATCCTAAAATTCCTCCGATTATTCCTTGGAAAAGGTTCTCAATCACAATAGATTGGAAAATTTCCCTTCTATTGGCGCCTAAAGCACGTAAAACCCCAGTTTGGAATTCTCGATCTTCAACACTCATAAGTTGAACATTAGTGATCAACAAAACTCCAGTTAACATAATAAGAAAACCCAAAGAGGTCAGAATTGTACTCAGTAAGGTAATGAAGAATCCTGCAAAACCAAAAAAATCTAGTCGAGACGAAGTCACACTATAGATTTTTTTCATTTTTCCTGTTTGAGAATCATCTTCTTCAGGTATTGTTTCTTCTAACGATTCGACTTTAGTTCTCAAATAATCCTCATCAATTTCCTGAATAAAGTGGTCGGATTTGTATGCTACTTGGAAAGCACTAACTATGTCTGTATTCCTTTGAGGATCTTGTAGACTAATCCATTCCTGCATATGCTCCATTTTGAATACAGCTCCTGAATTCTGGGAACCGATTCCTGGACGATTAGAATCAAAGAATCCAACAATTTCTAACTCCACCCTCAAAATCTCCTGAACGGGTGTAATTACGGGTAAACCAGAAGTAGCGTTGACAGTGATAGCAAATGTAAAGTTAGTGAATTCTGTACTTAATATAACTGGCAATTTTGTGTCTTTATTTAATCCCATTTTTTCAGCGTGGTCACTTGACAACAGGATACTTTTATTGTCAACTAAGAGACTGTTCAAGTTCAATTGCTCTCCAGTTTTCCAATCATAAAACGTTCCAAAGACACTGGGATAATCTGAAGGAACTCCACTAGCTTTCATTTTAGGGTCAAATTGGCTGGATACTAATGCTGGAATCTGCGTGAAAAGCTCAGGCATAACTCCTACTGAATCAGGAACTAGGTTTTTTATAGATTCTTGATCAGTAATGCTTAGGTACCCACCTTGAGTGCTATTCATAACTCTAAGATCGACTTCTCCTTCGCTTTGAAGAAGACTTGTTAGGAAAGAATTCTCTAAAGTATCTGTTGTTATTGTAATTCCAACAAGCAAAGTGACGCCTAAAGTTACAGCCAAGACTACACTAAGATTCTTTGTTTTTCTTCTTGACAACGACCGCCAAGCAATCATAAAACTAGATTTCATTCCCAAAATTTTCACCAATTAATCAAAGTTATTTTTCACTAACACCCCAAAATGTCAAGTAATTATTTATCTTCAAGCCTCTGAATGATTTTTTCAAGTTTTGTAGAACAATCTTTTAGAATCTCAGCTAGTTCTTCAGCGTCATTTTTTGAAATTCTATCAGAATTTTGACGCAAAAAAATGAATGATTTCATTAATTTCTTAGCAGATTCTTTTGACCCGCGAAATTTTTCATCATTACATTCAAGGTTGAAACCACCGACCAACATAGGTACAAGGAATTCAATTCTTTTTATGAACTCCTTTCCCAATGCTACTTGTTGTTCAAAGAACCTTTTTCCGTCATCTGTAAAACTATAGCGCTTAAATCCCAGTTCGTCCTTGGGCAACTCTTGGGTAAAACCTTTTGTGTGTAACGAAGCTAAGAGGGGATAAATTGATCCTGGACTGGGTTTCCAGCTTCCAGTTTGTTTTTCAATTTCTTCCACAATTTCTGCTCCAGACATGGGTTTTTCGTTAATCATCCTTAAAACTAAGAATCTAAGAAGACCTCTAGGAACACCTACTGATCTACATTTCCCATGAATATCCATTTAATCACATCGGAATATCACTACCAACATCACTTGCAATATTAAAACTTTGTGAAGTTCATATCATCTAAAATTGAGGCAGATGAGATTTTTGAGAAACACAATCGTTTTAAGGCGCGCGCAAACTCCTCCCCACATCTGAAAAAATTTGAAAAATCCAACAATAATATTTCTGAACATGTAAATATGCAGAAAAGAAGCTTAAAAAAGTCCCACAACTTGCAAAAGAAACTAGAGCAGATTGCCTTCCCTGTCGATTTCCTCAAACCAAATACGAGTAGAAGATATTGGGTAATGGTCTTCAGACAGAACCATCTTCACGGTTACAATCGGCAAGGGCGACAATCCTAAACTCTTTCGTTTTTCGTTAATTTCGCGAGCTCGTGGCTCTGTTTCTTCACTCACAATTATGGCGTCAATTCGCTTATCAAACAAGGTGACTCCGTAAGCATCATGTAAGGGGGTGATTTCTGCCCGTTCCAAAAACCCGTTCTTTTTCAAGAAGGTTTTCAGCTCTTCAAGCCGCTGGGCGTAGGACACAATTCCGCGAGGCTTCCTCAATTTCTTCAAGAAATCGTCTGAGCATATACCTATGAGAACATGGCTTCCAACCTCGAAGGCTTTCATTATTAGCGCTCGGTGACCGCTGTGAAGCATGTCAAAGGTTCCGCCCATAGCTACGGTCTCAAACAGTTTATCCACGATAGTTCATCACCCAATCATACGTGCGCCTTGAAGGTCAATGTTAGCTGTTATAATCTTTTCTTCAGGCAAAAGCTTCTTGAAAGCCTCATGAACAGCTTCCACAGAGTCAACTGTAACCAAGGCGTGAACTGCCTCACCCAACATATTCTGTGCAGCACCAATAGCGCCCGCTTTCTCTGATAATTCAATCAACTTTTTGACACGACTCGTAACAAACCCTGTCTCCACAGCATATTCTTTACAAGACTTCATAAAGTTCTCTAGGGAAGGGTCGGCAAGGATTTTCTTGAGGGTTTTTCGTCCCCACTCGTTAATTATTTCCCTTTTTTCTTGGGAAAAAAGCATTTCCTTGGTTGGATATGGTCTGAAAGTGCCTACAACTAGTCTATGATCAGGAGAAAGAGGAATACGATCTAATATCGCGTAGCCTGGTGCGCCTGGTTCAAGAGTCAATCCGCATCCTCCAAACAATAATGGACCAACCGTTCCTAAACCCGTTCGGCACCTCACCTCAGCCACATGAGCTACTCTACCCAACTGATTGTATGTAAGATTTAGACCCAAAACTTTGCTGAGAGCCAAAGCAGTTCCGAGGGCACCCGCGGCACTAGACCCGAAACCAGCTCCAATGGGCACCTCTACGTGGTGTCTCACAGTAACATCGTATTCTTCGGAAACATTTTCTAAAAGGGTTTCAACAACAGATTTTGTTGTTTCAGCCTCTGGACAAAATTCTCCGTTGATGAACACTTGAACCTGTTTTTCTTCAGCATCAGCCAAGACAACCTCAGTTGTCACTCCTTTGCGGGGAGAAAAACCACCACCACGAGCACCAACCTGCTCAGGATCAGCAATCAATTTCCAGTCAGGAGTTCTGTCACAGATCTCAAAGAAGCTGGAGATTCCCGCGGGGCTAAAGGCTATAGCTCGTTTAAGCAGCTTTTGGCGCCCCCTATTTTTTAGGTTTGGGAGCCAACGACGGAAAGGCCTTATAGCAGATTTTTACAACAGGTGGAACAATAATTACAAGGAAAGGTATCTCTGTGGCGAAGGTCCAGACAATCCAGAGGAAGCTCGCGTAGAAGGGTGCGTTGCGTTCAAACCCAGTTAAGGGCAATGTAAGAAATTGACTGTACCCCCAAAGTCCGAAACCTATGATGGCACTTCCCACAAGGAGTCCAATAACCGATGCTAAGCCGTAATTTTTCCATTCAGGTTTCCATAACCCAAACCCAATTACGATGGCAACGGAAGCAAAGAGTACACCCAAAAACATGGCTACAATATCCAAAGGTAACTGGTTAATTAAGAACAGGTAACCAATCATTCCCGTTACCGTTACACTTCCAACAATTAATGCAATAAGCATGTTACGCCACTTCATTTTTCGTCGTGAGATCAAGCCAACAAGATAGAAGCCAGCAAAATTTGAGGTACTACCAACGGTGAGGCTTAAGAGAACTATTCCGTGTCCAGGCTGAACCATGTCACTTACGAAGATGCCGATTGCTGCACCTATTCCTCCAACCCAAGGTCCAAAAAGCACGGCAAAGATTGCGGGAACTATAACTGCTGGCCAAAATTTGACTACTCCGACAACTGGGCTTACGATTCCCATGTTTGTTAAGACTCCAACTATTGCGTAGAGCGCAGCGCTTACTCCTATCATCGCAACATCTATAGTTTTCATTATTTCTTCACCCAAGTTACGTTTTCACTTAAGAATATTCAAGAGTCATATAACGATTTTGTATGGTTTATCTAAACAGGTATAGATAAGTAGAACAGTTTAAACTGCGAATTATTTTAGGACTTAGGCTAGCAACTTTTCTTTTGGGGCTCTTGGTTTTTCAGAAAAAAGGTTGTTTTCAACAATCTTCTTTTATTAGTCTCATAATATGAACAGAAGTTGCTTCCAAACATCAAGAAAGTTATTCAGGCGATTTGGGCTTTAACTTATAAAAGCCACCTAGGCAACTTACTGTTTACGAGTTAACGGGTCTAATAGAGGAGAAAGAGGACGTAATGAAGCCCTTCAGTTTTGTTCACGCCGCTGACTTGCATCTGGGTTATGCTCAGTACAATCTGGATGTGCGTCGCAGAGACTTCAATAATGTCTTTGGGGAGTTGGTGGACAAAACAATCGAGTTAGAGCCTGATTTTATGATACTTGCGGGGGACATCTTTGAGCATGCGCGCCCATCAAACTCCACTCTTGAGGTGGCTATAATCAATTTTCGGAGGCTCAGAGATGCTGGGATACCGGTTCTCGCCGTTGATGGTTCCCACGATTCTGCACCTAACGTTATAACAAGCACGATTCTTAATCCCCTAGATAGGGCAGGTTTGATTTGGTATTTACCTCGTCATGAGGGCGCATCTTGGAGAAACGAAAGATGCTACGTTTATGGCATTCCCAACTTTCGAACTGCTAGAAAAACCCAAGAAGAGTTGCCTGCATTTCTGGAAAAAAACAAGCCCGCCCCTGACCCCTCGCTGTTTAATATTCTTGTTTTTCATATGGCTTTGGATATTCCCGCCATTAAGCCGCCCAAGATGGAGGCTGAAGCCAGCCCAGAAAGTCTTCCTGAAGGCTTCAACTATTACGCTGGCGGACATATTCACAAGCCGTACAAGTCTAGTTTCAAGAATGGGCTTCTCGTCTACAGCGGCGGCACCGAAACAGCAAGTTATGATGAGGCGAAAATCAAGAAAGGCTTCTACAATGTCAAAGTAAACAAGAATGGTAAACCAAAACTTGAACGAATACGGCTGGAGACTCCGCGTAAGTTCATTATTTTGAAGCAAACATACACCGGTTTAACTCCCTCGAAGATAACTGAGGCAGTGGTGCAGCGAATTAAAGAAAGCGAGGAACCGGAAGCCATCGTAGTTCCCGTTATAAAGGGAGTGCTGCCCGCAGAAGCTGGACGTGGAGAAATCGACCTCGCACGAATAAGAAATGCGGGTGAGAAGGCTCTTTTTGTTCATCCAGTTCTTCGGCTTAGAGAAACCGAAATTTCGGAGGAGATAATCCGCTCTATCTTTGGGGGAGACATGAAGGACATGAAAACCAAGTCTTTCGAGTACTTTTTTGAGATTTTTTCTGAAAGCTACAAGCGGGAGGAGAGCGAAAAGATTGCTAGGCTCGCCGTTGATCTGCTGGGTCCATTGGTGGAGAAGCGGGAAACAAAAGTGAAGGAGAAGCTGGAGGAGTTTCTTTGAAACTGGAGTCTCTGCACCTAGAGAATATCAGGTCGCACATCAAAACGGTGGTTCCGTTTGTTAATGGATTCAACTGTATTGTGGGCGGTCTGGGACAAGGAAAATCCACGGTTCTTTATGCCTTCGATTTTGCTCTCTTCGGCGACCCCTTAGGCAGAAGCTACGACTATCTACTCAGAGAAGACGCAGAAGAGGGAAAGGTAACCGCAGTTTTTGTCCATAACGGCAGAACATACAAGATTCACAGGGCGCTTCAAAGGCGCGGAAAGGGCATCAGCCAAGACATTGATCAACTCAAGTTTTATCGAGACGGCAAGTTGGTTGCAAGCAACAAAAACGATGCAGTTGCCGAGGAGCTGAAGGCTCTGACTGGACTAGACAAAAACATCTTCCGAGAGGTTGTCTGGGTTCGCCAAGAACACCTAAAAGAACTGTTAGACATCACTCCGCGGCAGCGCCAGACAAAACTGGATAAACTGTTCGGGCTTTCCGACTACAATGTGGCTTGGAGCGGGTTGCACCAGTTTGAGAGAGAATATGAGGTTGAGAAAAATTTTCTCGAACGGGACGCGGACGTAATCCGTGTTGGCAAGCTTGAGGCTGATTACATCAGTGTAGTTGAAAAATTCTCGTCCGTTACCAGTCAACTCAAAGATGCAAAAGAAAAAATTGCCAAAGCAGAATCGAATCTCAAAGAGGCGACTGCCCATCTTGATGGTCTAGAGGAACTGCGAAAAACAACAGAGGCGCTACAGAGAAGGGATATTCAGCTTCAAACAAACATCGCAAACATCAATAAAAGGTCCAGAGAATTGGCAGCCCAAAATGAAACAAATAAGAGGCGCCTTGATGAGCTGAAAAAGCTTTTGTCTCAGATCGAGTCGCAGGAGAAGTCCAATCGAAATGCGCTCCAAAATATTGGATGGGACGCAGATAAAACGTTTGAAGAGCTTAGAAGCCAACTTTTTGCTCTTGAGGAGCAACTAAGAACCATCGGCGGCGAACAGGAAGCTACAAAAAGAGAGATGACCGCTTCCATAAGCAAGATTTCAAGCATAATAGCTGAAAACAAGTGTCCCCGCTGTCTTCAAGACCTCACTGGAGATTACAAGAAAAGCCTCAAGGAAAAACTTCAAAATGAACAGGCTGAACACAAAAAAAGGCTGACGGAACTGCAAAAAAACTTTGATGAACTAAAAAGCATTCACATTACAGCTAATCGCGCTGTTTCAAATCTGCAACAGTTTACTCCTCGAATCGAAGACATCCGGAAACAGGTTACAGAAAAGCAGGAGTCACTAACCAAGTTTTCTGTTCAAGTTGAAGCGGCACAGAAAGAAGAGAAGAAACTACAGAAACAATTGGATAAAACACAAGAAGAGATAGCTAATTTTGATGTTACTGAGTTGGAGTCTGCGCGAAAACAGCAAAAAAACGCTTTTACTAATCAGCTCAATGTCAAGCATGAACTGGATATTTTGGAAAAAAGAAAAACTGATCTCGCTTCAAGAGTAGACGACCTGAAGGAACGATTAGATATTACCCAAAAAAAGATTGAGAGAAAAGAAAAAATTGGAAAGCTTCTTGAAGTTATAGCTAGAATCCGAGTTGCTTACAGGAGCATCCAACCTAAACTTAGAAGCGAATTCGTTACATACCTTCAAAGAACTGTCCAGCAGGTACTAGACAGTCTGGTCGGAGATGTGGGACCCGCATTGAACATTAAAATTGACGAGACATATTCACCGCTTGTCAGCAGCGAAGAGGGCTACGAACGGGAAGTTTCGAATCTTTCAGGCGGAGAACGGACGCTGCTGGCGTTTGCTTATCGTATAGGTCTTGGGCAGCTGATTATGCAGTCGAGGACGGGGCATTGTCTGTACATGCTTCTTTTGGATGAGCCTACAGAGAGTCTAGGAAGAGAAGATGGTTCCGTGAATCGGTTGGCGGAGGCGGTCAGTCGCTTGAAGGCTATCGAACAGATAATTGCTGTAACCCACAACGAAGCTTTCGCAGAAAAAGCAGATCATGTAATACGTATCGAAAAAGAGGTGGGAGCAAGCCAAATCCACATAGAGAAATAAAGGTTCAAAGTGCTTCCAAGCAAAATGTACTGAATAAGTATCCACTTTTCTAAAATGGATATGTAATTCTTAAATCTTAAAAGCAGTAAACTTTGAAATATTATTGCGAAATTGTGGGGAGTATAGCAGATGTCTACGTGTGAGAACGTCTTATTGAACAAGACAAACAGAGAGAACTACAGTATATCATTTCTAGCAAGGTTTGAAGAACGGCTTCCTGTCAGCTATATTATTCGGGTTACTGCCCCTAACGACCACAAAGCTGATTATGCATGCGGATTAAAATGTTTCAGGAATATTGGTGAGTTGCTTACAGCTCTTTGCTGTTTCGCTGAGACTGAATTATATCTTAAGGATGCTGCAAAACTCAAAAAGGTCTTAACTGCAGAGAACCTCAAGAATTTTGCAGACATATTGAAACAATGAAGTTTAACGTCTAGATAAAAATTAAAAAATAAAGCGAAATGAGTAAACAAATCAAAAGGCATTTACTTAACTTGTAATTCCGTTCAGCATCATGGTCTCTTCCGCAAATCATAAAAACTGAGGCAATAATCTGAAGTAGGGTGTTGTATGACGAGAAAAATTGCATTATATCTGTTTGTTTAGCTGTTCTCGTTGGTACGTATTTTTCGGCAGTTGCTTCAGCTGAGATTGTAGTGGGTGTAAAGGAAGGCGACTGGATAGAATACAAGGTAACGGTTACTGGCGACGTTCCCGCGGAGCATGATGTAAATGGGGCTAAAATCGAAATAGTAGGCGTTGATGAAAAAAAGATCGATATCACAATCACGTCGACTTATTCTGATGGAAAAGAGGAAACAGTAACTGCAGCCCTGAATCTTGAGACGGGTCAGATTAGAGATTCATTCATTATCCCTGCAAACTTGAGTGAAGGTGACACATTCAGGGAACAAAAAGAGGGCAACATAACTATCAGTGGAATCAAAGAGAAAAGATACGCAGGCGCAAAACGAACTGTTGTAACCGCAACTACAGCATACACCAGATTCTGGTGGGACAAGTCTACAGGGTTTCTCGTTGAAGCAACATCAACAGACACTAACTTCACCATCACTACAAAAGCGGAAAACACAAACATGTGGCAACCTCAAACATTCGGGATAGACCCAATTGTCCCAATTGTACTAATAGCCATAGTGATAGGTGCTGTTTTAGCAATCTTCCTGAGAGCTAAAATAACGAAATAGCCGCTCTACATTCTCAATCATCTGAAATTTCCACAGTAACTGGGAGGGGCGGCGCTGTAGAAGCCAAAGCCCAGCCAATCCACGCCACCACAACAAGAACAGCATACATTAGGATTATAACTGGAACGATTATCGCCCATTCGCTGATGGTTTTTCCCAAAAAACCTAAGTCTTCGGGAGCCAAAAAAAGCAACCAAAAATACCCAACCATAGCAACCAATGCTAAAACAAAGAGTAAAGCACCCAACGACCTATTTCTCAACTGTTTTCCCGCCTCGAACATAAGGCTTAACTCCCGCATCACTTAAAACTTTCTAGGCTACATTTCCGCCGCAGAGAAAGAAATTAAAGAACAAGCATAGTTATGGGTAGCAACATCATATAGTCATTTTGCATTATTCGGGGATTAAATGATGCCGATCAAAAAAACCTTAAAGGCTGTAGCTTCTGTTCTGGAATATCTTGAAGACGCTATAGATGCACAAGCCAAAGGAGATGAAGACAAAGTTATACCGCTGACTTGGAGAGCAGCCTCCGACTTAGAATACGGGCTCTTTCTATTCGCTCTCAAAAGCCTAAGGGAAAACAGAAATCCATCATGGAAACTCCCTGCCTCAAAACAGCCTGAAATAGAATCACTACTAGCGTCTGCGCAAGCCCTGCTAAAAGAAGCCGCAAACAGTCTTGAGGCAGATAACCAGAAAGAAGCTTACAAGAAAATGTGGATTGCTAGAGGTCAGCTGTTAAGGATTCACGATTTCTTCGAGAAAAAAGGAGAAAAAACTCGGAAGATTTCTGGCTAGTTAGGGTATTGTCTGCAGTTTAACTGCTGGTTTTGGCTAAGTATTGACAGAAAACTAGGTTCTCCACATAGTCTCCAAGCCGCTCACAATAGATTCTTGACGAAATAAACGCTTCTTTGCAAGCCATACACCGGTTACGCGAAGTCTTTCGTCTCAGTATTCCCAAATTTTAGCGCACCCCAACGTACACTCGTTGGAACGATAATATAGACCAGAACTTCTGATACGTGTTATGAAACACAAATCAATATTCACAATCAGAGCTTCTACTCAGAGTATTCTTTTTTCTCTTTTATTATGAAACTGTTTTCTCCGCCAGAAATAACCCGAAAATCCTCTTTCAAGTCTGCTCTATGCAAAAACTTTCGAAGAAGCAAACGCAAACAGGACCTTGAAGCTTCCTTTCCTTCCTCAAACTCTAGGGTTACCTCTTTTTTTGCGGCAGTAACAGTTCCGTCTAAGCGACTTTCAAGAAAGCTCGCCAAATCTTTCACGCTTTCGCCATCAAAGCTTCTAAGCTCAGAAACATCTACTACAACTGTTGACATGTTAACTTAAACCTCACAACCACAATCAAAACCAGAACTGACTTTTAAATCATCTCGATGCCTAACACTTATTTGTTTGTAGAATGCCATCAATTTTAATGCCTTTAACTTTTTTCCATTTGAACTTTAGGCAATTCAGAGGTTTCAATGAACACTTATTGATCCTCAAAAAAACTGTTGGCACTTAACATGTAATCAATTTGTGTAAACATAGTCGATTGTTGATTTGGTTAACATGGAAAAGCTTAATTATATGCTGTGTAATTTTTTACACAGTGACATAAAAAACGAACTAAAGTGACAAGATTGGTTAACATAATTAAGAACGCCGCAAAAACAAAAATCATAGCATTAATATCAATATTCACTGCCCTATACGCCGTACTCCGACTAATACCCACTGTACCAATGATAGGTGCCGCAGGAGCCGCGTTTTCGCTATCAGACATCATCGCTCCCATATACGGAATCATACTAGGACCATACATCGGCGGGTTAAGCATAATGATAGGCACATTCTTAGCCATGGCACTAGGAAAACCGGTAGTCTTCATGTTTCTAGACTTCCTCCCAGCCACAGTAGGCGCAGTTTCGTTAGGTCTCCTCATTAAACAAAAATGGATACACGTGATTGCACTGAACGTTATTCTGCTTGCAGTATTCCTCATATATCCGCTGACAAGCATATTCATTGATGTTCCCATAGGCAGCACAACAGTTTCATTTCCGTTTGCTTGGTTGCACATCGTAGCGCTTGCAGTGCTTATTTCGCCTCTAGGACGTAAAGCAGTCCAATGGGTCAACACGCTTACAACAACAAAAATCGCAACAGGAATAGCCATAATGGTTTTCGTTGGAACCATGATGCAACATCTCATGGGAAATTTGCTTTTCGAAACTATAATGGCTCAACCCCTCGGTTCAATACCTACTGTAGCGTACCCCGGAATATGGACGAGCATATTCCTTGTATACCCCGTAGAAAGGTTAGCCCTAGTTGCCTTAGCTGTAGTAGTGGGTGCACCGTTGCTGAGAGTCCTCAAAAACTCCTTCTTACTCGCAGAAAAGTAAACAATTACCCCAAAAGCCATCATTTTTTATTGAATAACGGGCTATCTTGAACGTACTCTTTTCCAGTTCTTAATGCAATCTCAGCCTTTGCCAGTTCACGTCCCAAATAGGCGGCATGATCAAGCCTTGTTATCAAACTCATTTCCTCAATTTTGGAATACACGTTCTCAGCAGTTTCGCCTTTAATTACAATACTTGGTTTATCCGCTTGACTGCCAGTAAGATAAAGAGCAACAATGTCTCCGTTGATTTGGTCAACGGCAATTTTGAAGAGCCCTTTTTCATCCAAAACTTCGGGTTCAAGTTTTCCGGTTGCTGATATAACCTGTGCACCCGCTTCCAGTTCGTTGTTGTAAGGCTCTTCTCGTAATCTCTTATCTTTCAACACAAGAAGGTCTAAACCAAGATCCTTAGGAACAGAGTCTCTCTTTTTCGCCAAAAACATCATCTTAGAAGCAGTAACTAATTCTCTGATGCTCCCTTTTGCTTTGGAACTTTTCTCGGTAGCCAACAAGATACTCACACCCACCTCAGACGATAGACAAGCAAGCAAAGCGTTGACTCCCACAGAATCGGCATCTATCAACTCCGTGAAGTTAGTAACACCCAAAAAAAGGGGAACCTCAGGATTCCTTTTTGCAAACTCACGAAAAGCAATCAAAGACCTTAGAACATTTGATGGCTCAAGAACTAAATCACCCAAAATTCTGGTTATTCCCAACTTTCGGGATTTTCTGATAATCTCTTCAAGAAAACTCACTCGTTCTTTAACCTCTTTGGGGAAGTATCCCTCACGCTGATTCGTTGGAATAACCACCACAGCCACATCAGAAGCAAAAGAAGCAATCTCTTCAACGTTTCCAGCATCTACACTCAGTATCAAATCAGCACCAGCAGAAACAGCTGCTCTAGCTTCAACCGGATCGAGTGTATCGATACTGACAGGCACGTTTACAACACTTTTAACCGCTTCAACAGCGTGTCTCGCGTCTAAGGGTCTAGATTCGCCTGCAATCATACCAACATCGATAATTGTTGCCCCAAGTTGTACGTAACGCTTAGCCAACCTCTGAAGTTCGTCAGATGTCATTAACGGAGCATCAACAATTTCAGCCATAACTCGCATGGGAAAATCGTTGCCAAAAACTAAGTCTTTGATAGCCATGTTGCCGGGATTCTCTAACAAAGTTTCCCAGTTTTTCTCTACGAGCTCCAATTCTTGTAACGCTTTTCGTTGAAGCTCCTCTCTGAGCAAGTCGCAAGCAGGTGTTACTGTTGAAAGCTTAACGTTGTTTAGGGAATCTAAAACGGTAGGCAAATCAGCAGCGTATCTTGGACCTTTAAACGTTGGAATTCCAGTAGCGTTTGTAATAACTGAAGTGTCTCCACGAATTAGTCCTGGAACCAGAATAACATCAAAGTCGTGGATGCCCAGTTTTTTAAGGTCTCTTGCGATGTTTTGTATGTGTAATAATGCGGCAACTTGAACAGTTAAAGCGAGGACTTCAGTTTTAACGCTACTTTGTTGGGCATAACGTTTCACGATATCTTCTGCAAGTGATCCTGTTATTAGTAATACCTTCAATTTTGACACCGACGTGGTTTATAGTTTCTTAATTATGGTTTCTATTTGTTGCGGGTGCTCCAAAACGGTCAGGTTATTCATCAACCGGAGCTTCTTAACATTCTGAACATCGACACTTCTAATCCGCAATCTCTTTTTTTCTCCATATTTAACAGCACCAAATGGACAAGAGGCTACGCACAATCCGCAACCTTGACACAACACCGAATCAATCTTTGGAACACCATCTAAAATTTGCACAGCAGAATAAGAACACACATCAACTACAGAACATGGATTACATAATTTACATTCCCGTCGATCAATACGGTAAGGCAACGTAGTTTCAACGAAACCTTCTTCATAATCTGTTGGCACAACATAAACTGGAACATCTCCTTTTTGTGCCTGAGCAACAGCATTCGTTGCAAGAGTGTCAGCTATGCTATATACAATCTTGGCAACGGTGTTTGCGCTCGCAGGAGAAACAACAAGAGCGCTATACATGTCCAGAATGAATCGTCCTGCATGAGAAAAACTGGGATCTTCCTTGTTTTCGGTAAAAACTTCCTGAAGATAACTTCCGGGGGATATCTGCTCAAGTTTACTCCAAAACCCGTACATCTTTATCACCTGTTCTCCAGCTGAAGACAAGTAGGTTGTAACGGTAACCTTGTTGTTTTTAACTAACTGGTTCATGACATCAAATGTTTCTTCTAAGAAGTGACCCGCTCCGGTTATTACCCAAGCAATTTGCACAACCATGTTCACCATTTCCTCTGTAACAAATCCAATTTCAAACCTGTTTTATGGTGGCTCCTCGGTTATTTGCGTTAGCGATGAAAACTTGTCCCCCACCATTATCTTGAAGGAATGATTCAAGCTTAGACAGTATTCTTTTTGCTTTTGTTTCACCTTGAACTAACCCGTAAACTACGGGTCCCCAAGAGCTCTGTCCTACACCATAGGCTCCACAAGCTTTCATAAAATCTATCCCCGCTGTGGCGGCTAAGCTAGAAAAGGGTCCTCCCTGAACACCAGCAAAGTAGTCTCCAACAACTACCTGAATCTTGGTTAAAGCATCTCCAAAACTTTCGATGTCACGCTCTATTAGAGCAGAAAGAAGTTTCATCATAATCAACCGACAGATTTTACCAACAAGTTCAGAGGGCATCGGCTTCAACCGACCAAATGCAGTCTTTTCTTCGGTCTTGGCTAATCCCTTTTTAACGTCTGGAATTGCAACAACAAACTTCCAGTCTTCAGGAAAGGGTTGCCGAAAAATCAAAGGTGGAAAACTTTCTGCGACAACAACGCCGCCTTTCATCCTTTTTCCTCCATCAACAACAAATCCGCCCTGCTCAAAAACTGCTGTACCAACACCAGTTCTTTTCATTCTTCCCATGGCAATGGAGAGTTGTTGAGTTGTCGCCGTTACCTGAAACAGTTTTGCAAGAGCCGCAGCTACAGCCAGAGCTAACTGGGTCCCAGAGCCTAACCCTGCATGTTCAGGAATTGTCTGTTTAACATGGATGCTAACGTTGGCATTTATGTGGTAAGTTTCAAGAAACCGTTTAGCAAGCGACGTTACTAGCTCGGTTTTTTCGCCTGTAACAGAAAAACTTTTGGAATGTTGAGCTTCAAGAATAACATTTGGACGATCTATACCTACACCTAAACCTCCAAAAAAACGTCCCATATCTCCGTTCATGTCTATTAGACCAAAATGAAGTCTCGCCGGAGTTTTAACGAAAACTTTCACTTTCATTCCTCCATAGACTAATCCTTTGATGTAACTCCGACATAATTTCAGAATAACGCGAATTAGGAGCTGTACGGTTAACAATATCTTGGCAAACGTTAACTAACTCTAGTATCCTAAAGGCGTGTTTTTGCTCTTGCTTATTGCCGCTCAAGAAGGGTTTAATGCGGGTTGCATGTATGATGGCTTCAATTGTTGCGAACTGGGCTCGACAATATACTGTAGGTAATGCCTTTGATGCTTTAACAAGTTGGACATTACACAAGAACTCGGCTCTTTCGGGGCTAAAAGAGCCTGTTTCAGCAACTAAAACTTCAATAATTGCATCTGCTGCCAGTAGTCTTGGAGCATCAACCGTCTCTGCATTTTCAAACAGTTCACAAGGCAGTTTTCGGTCAGGGTTTGCTTCTTTAAAAGCTGTCAGATAAAACAACTCTGGGTCAGATGTTACATTTACCACTGCACATCGGTTTGCTTGAAGATTCTTGTAAGTTAAAGACGAAGTATAAGGTCTAATCCGTAACCGCTCATTACTCTCCACTACAATACCCATAGGCGCCGCGGTCGCTTGCCCATCCACATCATACGTAGAAACTATTGTCTCTCCGATTATTCCTTCAAGGAAACCTAAATCATACAAATTAGTCATACAATCATCTCCAAACAACATAATGCCAGAAATCCAGAACCCAAAACTACAACGAAAGGTGCACATTTGTTTATAGACACAGCGCAGCTCAACCGAGTGTAATTTTTTTCACACGATTAATAAGTCTTGAGGCAAACTCAACATTCAAACCCACAGCCTTCAATACCAGATAAACGTGTAACCACAGAAAAGACAAAGAAAGTCTTAGCTGAGACTGGCTACGTATAGAACATTTAGCAACAAAAAATCAGTGAGCAGCCAGTCTAATCAGCGAGCACTCACTTTTTCAGTTCTTCTCTTCTATCCACTACTTCCATTGTACCCGGACCAGTACCAAGCAACGTAACAGGCACCTTGAGTTCCTTTTCGATATTCTCGACGAAAGCTTTTGCTTCTCTTGAAATCTCGTCATATGATTTGGCGCTTTTGCATTCAGGAAACAGTACATCAATCTTTGTCACGGTAATTTGGGTTGCTCCATTCAACATAACCGCCCTCTTCGCCAAATCAAAATCGAAAGGCGCAGCTCTCCGTTTTCTTCCAGTATTTGTGGCGATTTCAGCCCAGCCTCTACGTTCAGCTTCCTCCCAAGAAAGCTCACCCGGAAGAGGACCTCCTCCAACACGAGTATTGTAAGCTTTGAACACTACTATAACATCGTCAACATTTGTTGGACCAACGCCAACGTCTGAACAGGCAGCAGCGGCACACACATCTTTAGAGGTGCAGTATGGGTATGTTCCATGGAACAGTGAAAGGTATGTTCCTTGGGTGCCTTCGATCAAAACATTTTTTCCTTCACTGATGGCGGTGTTAACTTCTAAGGGAACGTCTACCATAAATTCTTTAAGATTTGGAAATTCCCGCGCTAATTTGGCTACTCGCATAACGCGGTCAGAGTTGCATGGACCTGACCCTGAACCAGTTGACTTGATTTTTTCTGCCAGATACCCCTTTTTGTCCGCTTCCATATGTTTAGGTTCAATTATGGCACATTGTGGGTCTATACCGACTCTGCCTTGAGTTCCGGTTACTTGTATCTCGTTGAGAAAAATTTCTGGATTAACCAAAACTCCTGGTCCTATGAGAAGACGACAATCAGGAGAAGTGAAGGCGCTGGGCAGCATTCTGAGCTTGTAGGTTTTTCCCTCATAAACTACAGTGTGACCCGCGTTGGGACCCACCCCAGCCCTTGCCGTTACTGCAGTTTTGTCTTTTACTGCCAAGTAGGAAATCATTTTTCCTTTTCCAGTGTCTCCGAAAAAACCACAAACTAATACTGTGCAGGGCAATTTTATCGCTCCAGCCTTTTTCAACGTGAGTTATGCTCTTAAATTTTGTTGTAATAATCTTGATAATTGTGAGTAGAGATGAAAAAAGAGTTTTCTGAGGGTAAACTGGAATTTCCAGAAGTGAATTCTTTGAAGCTTTAAATGTGAAAACAGATAAAAAGCTAAAAATGGCTCAGATATGAAGGGGTATGAGGCGCTAGAGTTCGTTGTAGCGAAAAGTGGGGAGAGAAAACAATGTTGCAGGATAGGAAATTGCTGAGCAGATTTGCGGTTGCTTTGGGCGGGTTTCTCATATTTGTGGGAATCGTAGTGATAGGGGGCTTCCTCATCGGTTTCTTGGGCGTGGTGGACTTCAGCATCGTTGAAAGTGAAAATCTTCAAAGCCTCTTCTTAGGTCTGTTGTTGGCTATCGGTTTGGTTGATTTAGTGGCTGGAATTATACTCTGGCGAAGGTGAATTAGGATGGAAAACAGAAGAATCTTGTCCGCTATATTTGGTATAGCGCAGGGCGTCATAGGAGTTTTATGCGTAGTCTTGGTAGTCCTGCTCTTCCTTAACATTCTTGAAGTTCAAACAGTATTTAATGTGCCCCCTGAACTTCTACCGCTCTATCTGCTGATTCTAGGATTGTTCAGCATTTTTTCAGTCATAAACGGGCTCTTTCTGATCCGTGAATGGCGGGTATAACCTAAAGGAGGAAGATGTTGGTTGGCTAACAAGAAGAAACTTGGTCTCTTTAGCGCGGTAATCATGGGGTTAGGCGGCGCAATAGGATTCGAAATTTTTGTGCTACTAAATTATGCTTACTTTGATTTGGCAGGACCCAGCATGATATCTGCCCTGCTCTTTTGTGGTATAATTAGTCTGGTAACCATGTTGAGTTACAGCGAACTCAGCGCAGCCCTCCCAGAAGTTGGAGGAGAATACACCTACACCAAAGTTGCCTTCGGAGGCATCACATCATTCATGGCTGGCTGTCTCAGGTGGCTCGCCAGCGTCTTCGGTGGAGCCCTCGCCGCGGTAGTTTTCGTTGACCAGCTTGGAGTACTCTTTTCAGTTTTTGCTCCGTCAATTCAAGACCTTGTTTTAGTTAATGCTTCTGTGCTGATTATTGGCTTAGTAGTTATCCTAATAGTTCTAGCCATTCGAGGATCAAAAGAAGCTACTACGCTCATAGTGGCAGCGTTCTTAGCCATATTCATCATTTTTCTTTTCACGAGTATAGGATACACGTTAACACCCCAAAGTATAGTACCCGAAGTTTCACCCAACAGTTTGGTTGTCTTTTTTGCGACCACTGCATACATTTTTCCGATGTTTGTTGGAATGAGAGCCCTCGTGGCGGGGGCTCCGCATATTAAGAATCCGGGAAAAAATGTTCCCAGAGCTTTGATGATAACAACGGTTTTGTTGACTGTAGTCTACTTTGCCGTTGCTTATGTGGCTGTCGGAGTGGTCCCATTTGACATGGCGAGAACTGCGGGAGACCCTCCTCTGCTCAATCTTGCAGCATCAACTATTATGGGTCCGGTTGGCGCCATCCTTTTTGCGTTAGCTGGAATTATCGCCAGTGTCTCGTCTGTGGGCACAGCCATGTCTGTTCAATCCAGCATACTTGGAGGAATGAGCAGAGACGGATATCTCCCCAACGTGCTACAGAAGATTCATAAACGGTTTGGAACACGTTACGTGGCGATCATTGCAAGTTCGCTTTTTGTGATATTTTTTGGCACCAGCGGAGCAGTAGAGTTTCTTGTCTATGCGGCGAGCTTCGGCTCTCTGTTGGTGTTCGCCTTGGTTAACCTGTCACTTATACAGCTCAGGAGAAAGATGCCGCGGTTAAATAGACCATTTAAGGCTCCGCTCTATCCGCTTACTCCCCTCGCGGGAATCGTAATGTCTGTTATGTTGCTTACTTTTCCTGTGATTTTGAGGGACGTTAACGCTGAAAGTGCATTGCTGTCTAGTTTGGGGATGATTGCGATAGTGCTTGTTACGTATTATCTTAGGATGGTGAAGCGTGAAATCGACTTTAACCGTTTACGGGTTGCCGTGGGAGGAATATGTTTTGGTACGGGAATAACGCTGATCGTGTTGACTCCCAGTATTGCACCATTTTCTCTGTTCACCATCATGATTCTCGTTGGTTTAGTCTCTATCATTGCAGGTATACTAAATATTGTTACATCCGCGCGCAAAATTGATTAGCTGATTCTGTTTTAGGTCATTGTGGTGGGCGAAGTTGCCAAGAAAACGGAAGAGAGAAAGAGAGATTTCGGTTAGCGCACCAGATTACATACCTAAAAGAGCACCGATTCTGAAGGACACCACAGGAACCGAGGCTTTAGACGTTTTCAAGGTGGCTGAGACGGTAGGCAGAGTGTTATCCTTTGTCCTGGTCGCTGTCGGCATCTTTGTTGCTATTCTAGCAGCTTACAGCACCCTAACGTCCATCAACATATTCTTGAATCCACTCTTTGTAGGCGTCCTAGGTCTTGTAGGAGCACTAAACATCCTCTGCGGACTACTGCTCCTCGCAAAAAAATAATTCTGCCAGTCACAGAAAGACAAACGTGATTTAACATTTAATATATCCGCAGGGCTCTTTCTAGGTGTGAGGAAGTTTCCTGTTGAGGTACTCTAGTATCGCTGATGCTTACGAAAAGATTGAGGCAACAACAAAACGGCTCGAAATGACAGACTATCTGGTCGAAATTCTGAAAGAGACTCCAAAGAGCCTCATTGACAAAGTTGTGTATTTGACGCAAGGAAAATTGTATCCAGACTTTGTTGGAATAGAAATAGGCATCGCAGAGAAACTGGCTGTACGCGCGGTTGCAAGGTCTGCGGGGCACAGGGAAAAAGACATAGAAAAGGACATGCAGAAAACTGGGGACCTCGGAGAAACAACTCAAAAGTTCATGAAAAAGAAGACACAAGCAACCTTTTTTTCGGTACCCTTGACTGTTGAGAGAGTTTACGAAACGTTAGACAAGATGGCAAACTCTACAGGCTCAGGATCCGTGGACCTCAAGTTAAGCATGTTAGCTGGTCTTCTGTCTGATGCGTCGCCAAGCGAGGCAAAATATATAGTTCGAACAGTAACAGGCAGCCTAAGATTGGGAATCGCAGACATGACAGTGTTGGATGCGTTGGCAGTAGCTTTTGGGGGCGGAAAAGAGACACGTGAACAGTTGGAGCGCGCATACAACATTTCATCTGACTTAGGTAGAGTCGCGAGGATCGTTGCCGAAGAGGGAATCGAACGAATCAAACAGTTTAAGGTATTGCCGGGGGAGCCGATTCGTCCAATGCTTGCTGAGCGGCTGAGCTCGTCCGCGGAAATTCTTGAGAAACTTGGAGGAAAATGTATAGCAGAATACAAGTATGATGGCGAGCGGATACAGGCACACAAAAAGAAGGACGAAATTATCCTTTTTTCTCGTCGTCTGGAAAACATCACTGCCCAGTATCCAGACGGAGTTGAATATATTCGGAAGCATGTTAAGGCTGAGGAGGCTATTGTTGAAGCGGAAGCTGTTGCCGTTGATCCAGAAACAGGTGAGATGAAGCCGTTTCAGGAGCTTATGCATCGCAGACGAAAATATGGAATAAAAGAGGCAATGAAAGAGCACCCCATCATTCTCTTCATCTTTGACGTTCTATACGTTGACGGAAAAGACCTAACCCTACAACCTTACCATGTCCGCCATGATTATCTAGAGAAGGTTATTGAGCAAACCGACAACGTCAAGGTGGCAGAATCTACAATAGCAGAAACCCCAGAGCAACTAGAACAATTCTTTGAAAAAACAGTGGAAAGCGGGAGCGAGGGAATAATGTGCAAATCCGTGAATGAAGATTCTGTTTATCAGGCAGGAACAAGAGGCTGGAATTGGATAAAATACAAACGCGACTACAGGAGCGAAATGACCGACACCTTAGACTTGGTGGTAGTGGGAGCCTTCCACGGAAGAGGAAAACGGGCAGGAACATACGGCGCCTTCCTTCTAGCAGCCTACGACCCAGACAAGGACGTTTTTGAAACGGTGACGAAGGTTGGAACTGGATTCACCGACGCAGACCTCGAGAAGCTACCTACGATGCTGAATAAACATAAAATAAGCCATAAACATCCTCGGGTCGACTCAACCCTCGACGTAGATGTATGGTTTGAGCCAGTAGTTGTCATAGAAACCAGAGGCGCAGAGATAACGCTTAGCCCAATCCACACATGCGCCATGGATGTCATAAGAAAAGAAAGCGGACTTGCCATGAGGTTTCCGCGTTTCACAGGAAAATATAGAGTAGACAAATCCGCAGAGGACGCAACAACCACGCAAGAACTTGTTGAAATGTACAGAAGTCAACTCAAAAAGATAGACGGCTAGCATTCAGCTATTCAGGGTTTTCCTTGGATATCAACACGATAACGTCTTTACAACACTCGAATCTTCTACAGGTATGAAGCAGCCCTTTTAGAATGGCTTTAGTGTCCGGTATAATCCAATAAGGAAGACTTTCACTTCTTTTGGGGTTTTCAAAATCTTTCTTTTCCTCCAGAGGAACGCCTCCTCCATACAATTCGAGGCAAACCTTTAGTGTTTGAGCATATCAAATGAGCACCCGCGTTATACTTTCCTGCAATCTGATAATGCAGTCCCATATTTGGTTCAAAATTTGTAAGTGAACAATCCAACCTCACTGGATTGTGTAGAATTGTTTTTGGCAGCATCTCAGGTTCCCGCCTTTTAAACTTGTTCTGCAGTTTATTTTCTGGGATAAACCAAACTTAAAAGGACTTCTTTCATACATCTTATGGATAATAATCTGTCAAGGTAAGCTTGGACGAAAGCATAGAACTAGTTTGCTTGAAGGGAATGAACGATGAGTGAAGATGTAGAAAAAGAGAAAATTAAGAAAATAGCTAAGCTTCGTGTTCTCCTAGAAAAACGTGTAGAAGATATGGAAACAGAACTGGATGGCCTAAAAACGCTGCTTAGTTTAATAGACACAACCCTGCTTAAGGAGGGCTTCAAGAGAGCCGAAATCTCTAAGCCAGTTCAGACCCCACCAAAACAGGAGACTCCACAGCCTTCTCCGATTAAACCACAGAAAAAGGGTATTTCACTAAAGACCGTAACTGGAGACCTCTTAGCCCAACTTTATATCGAAAAAGACTTGATGCAGGTTACATTAGCCGAAGACAAAAACTTCGACATCAACACTCCGCCATTCAAATCATTTTTTGTGGAACGGGTTTTGGCGAAGATGCAGGAGAAAGACAGAGAAGACGCCAGCAAAGGCAAGATAGATTCAGAAAAGACAGTATCCTACAACATCAAACGAGACGGAAACATACTCAAGGAGATAACAATCAGAAACCTCAGACAACAAAGATCACGGGAACTAAAGTCGTCGATTCGCTGGACCCTAGAAAAAATGTATGAAAGAATGAAACAGAAGAACTAACCAAGATAGTTCATATCTAAGATTCGCTGACTTCCGGAGTTCTTTTATCTAGAATCAAAAATTGGGGAGAGTAACCATGAAAACCAGTCAATTAACCGCCAAAGTAATCACGGGATTCCTCAAGTTCAAGGCAGGACGACCTAAGCCCCTATTTGCATCCTACAATGTAACCGGTAGATGCAACATGAGATGCGTCTTCTGTGAATGGTGGAAAAATGATATTCCAGAACTGCCAACAAAGAAGGCGTTAGCAGTCATAGATGCGGTCTGCAGATTAGGGGTTCCCTTTTTTGACCTAAGCGGAGGTGAACCACTCCTACGCAAAGACTTGATTGTCCTCGCCAAGAGAGTGGCGTCTCACGGATGCTTGGTGAGCATGAACACTAACGGAACACTTCTGAACGAAAGCAGAGTTTCTGAGGTGGCGGACATCTTTGACACGGTTGTCGTATCCCTTGACGGACCAAAAGAGGTTCATGACAGGATAAGGGGCGTAGCCGGAACCTACGATAAGGCAATTGAAGCCATACGGTTGCTGAAGGCTCATGGAGTAAGAGTTGCAGTGAACAGCGTCGCTACCCCATGGAACATCGACATTTTACCACAATTCATCGAGGAACTCCGCAGCATAGTTGACTTTGCTCAGGTTCAGCCCATGCATCCCTACCCACCATCACCCGAAAACACTCCCAGCAACGAACAAGTTTCCCGTCTTCTAGACTATCTGCTGAAGCTCAAGCGCTCTGACCCCAGCTTCCTAGCTGTGCCAACAGAATTCATTAAAGGCTTTGAACAGTTCTTCAAGGGAAAAGCGCCGAAGAGATGTCACGCGGGAGAACTATACGTTGCCATCAACCCAGAGGGAAAACTTTTGGCTTGTCCTGCTCGGTCAGACCTTGTGCTTGGGGATGCAGTAAGCGGCTCTGTCGATGATGCCTTGAAAAAAAGGGACAACGAGGGATGGCATAAAGTCTCCTCTTGCAGAGGATGCTGGCTTGAATGTACTGTCGGAGTTTCAATGTTCCTGAAAAATCCTCTCAAGGAAGCTTCCCAGCTGGTAGGTCTTTGGGCGTCACGTAAAAACTAAAAGCCTATGTAAGGGTTATCCTGCGAGTGCCGTTTTGAGTATATTACCGAGAATTCTTTGTTCAGGCAGGTCCCTGAGCTGCTTCCTCATGTTGATTTATCTAAGAAGATGTTTTCCGTTCAACTGTCAAGAACGCCATCCATGCTGAGGCGCCTATGCTCAATCATCATGCATCTGTTCATCACAACCGTGAAGCCCGCCTCTTTTGCTCGCCTAGTCGCATCTTTGTTAACGATTCCTAGCTGCATCCAGATAACCTTGGGAGACCCAACTCTATTCTTTATGGTTATGGCTTCCTCTACGATGGCTGGCACATCCTCGGAGGGTCTGAAAATATCGACGATGTCTATGTTTCGGGTACATCAAGGAGGCTCTTGTAAGATGTTTCTCCCAAGATTTCGTCTGCAGAAGGATTGACTGGAATAATATGGTAACCAACAGACTGCAAATACTGTGCTACTTGATGGCTAGCTTTGGCAGGGTCTCTGGACAGCCCCACAACAGCTACGGTTCTGTAACTTTCTAGAACTGATTTGATTTCCTTTCGGCTCAAACTTTCCAGAACCTACAGACGGTTATGTCTTGTTTTGGAGAAGTTTCTCTCCGATAGCCTGAATAGCCTTTACACCATCTGAAGTTTCTGCATACTTGAGAGGCGACTCTCCCACCCTGTCCGCTTTTATCACCGTGTCATCGTAGGGAATCAAAGCAAGTAACGGGAGCCCATTCTTTTCGGTAAAATCGGTAATCAATTCTTTTTCCTCTGAATCTCTAACTCTATTGCCAACAACAAAAACATTCTTGATTCCCGCGTCGTGGGCGAAAGCAGAAATTTTCTTGGCAATCTCCAAAGACTTTCGGCTGGAATCAGCAACAATTAGCATAATGTCCACGTGGCTGGCTGTTCCCCTTCCCATATGTTCCACGCCAGCTTCCATGTCCACGACCACAACCTCGTCGCGCTCAACAATCAGGTGACGAAGAAGCTCCCTGATAACCGCGTTAGCTCCGCAGGCGCATCCTCCACCAGCAGACTTGATTGTTCCCATGACAAGCAAGTTTACGCCGTAGGGTGATTGCATTCCGTTCTCTTCAACGATGTCATCAACTGTAAAGTGGAGTTTGTATACTCCAGGATAGTCGGTGCGGGTCTTCGATTCTAGAAGTTCGGCATTCTCGGAGATTGGAACTATCTTGTTTGCCTCCTCAAAGGGTATGCCCAATGTTAAGGCTAGGTTAGGTGATGGGTCAGCGTCAATAGCCATCACTTTGAAGCCTTTTTTTGCGAAGTATCCAGCAAGGGTCCCAGAGACGAGTGTTTTTCCCACTCCACCTTTTCCAGAAACAGCAATCTTCACTCTAATTCACCATCGTGATAAACTCATTCGAGCCTATTTACATTTTCTAGACTATATCCAATTTAATCCTTTTGAACTACGGAATAAAAACTTATGAATCTGAGATAATTATTCCGTTCCAGAAAATATATTTGCTGTAGACTTCATTAAATTTTACATCATCATCATAGATTATATCCAGTTTAGTTCCGTATTCTTCCAACAAACTGCCAAGATGATGGCTCATTTCAAGAGAAAGGACAGTATCTGCCCATAATCCCCAGATTTTATCTTCTGGTCCACGAAAACCATATCCGTAGTCTTCTGGAAGAACAAACGCAACTCTCTTCTCAATTTGATGGCTATTTCTTGGGTGGGTTTGGGTATATTGCCAAAACT
>SDBT01000285.1_pt1 | contig 76774 bp, 70 predicted proteins | sample 2277101 | NCBI WGS metagenome assembly SDBT01 (sample SAMN10404973, study PRJNA504765) | marine sediment metagenome | isolation source: marine sediment core GS10_PC15, 103 cmbsf | place: Arctic Ocean: Southern Knipovich Ridge | collected 2010
TTGTATTCGAACCCGAGGAGGATCCTGATCTAGCCGAATATTTGCTTTATTAAGCTCATCCAACATGATTGGAAGATGTTCGGGGTTTCTAATATCTAGCATAATAGCAATCAAATCAGCGTTACGAATAGAAGCGAATACTTCTCTTCCACGACCTTTACCGGCAGATCCACCTTCAATAATTCCTGGTAGATCAAGAATTTGTATTCTTGCTCCTTTATATTTACCATCATATTTAAGCATTCCTGGAATTGCATCTATTGTGGTGAAATCATAAGCACCAACCTTGCTGTCTTTATTGGTAATTGCATTCAGTAGTGTAGATTTACCTACCGACGGAAATCCTAAAAGAATGACCGTAGCATCACCATGTTTTTTGATAGCAAATCCAGAACTTTTTTTCTTTGATTTCATTGCACGGTCTATTATTTCGGAGCGTAATTGAGAAATTTGAGCCTTTAAAGTGCCAAAATGGGCCTGAGTAGCTTTGTTGTATTTCATTTTAGCTAATTCAGCTTCCTTCTCGGCAATCCGTTCTTCAATTTTCTCAGACATGAATTTATCAGCCATTAGGATGATTATTTAACAAATACGTTCATAAAACTTCTCAGACATGAATCTATCAGCCATTAGGACGATTATTTAACAGCTTAATAATTATAGAATATTATGAGATTTTTCTAGTAGGACTCCTAAAAATTAAATAGTCACTTTCTATAAGTGATTATTAAATTATTTTCGGTAAAAATTTACCTAGTGAAATACTACTAGAGATTTTTACTCTATTAATTATATGTAGGTAACAATAATGCAGAAAACTGAATTATTCTCTCCTATTTCCATGAGGAAGTTGACTTCTTGGATTTTGAATGAATTAGAGAAAAACGATTCTATCTTTGGGCTTCCTCAAGAGATGTTCTTCACTCCTTCAGATAATCATAAATTCAAAATGCAAAAGTATGACTGTATTCTTGAGACTTTCCTCGGAGTAGCAGCTGGTCCTCATACGCAGATGGCTCAAAATATTATAATTTCTTGGTTATGTGGAGCACGATTTATAGAATTGAAAACCGTTCAGACTCTTGATGAATTAAATGTTACTAAACCATGCATTGATGGGTTTGATGAGGGATATAACTGTGAATGGTCTCAGGAACTTAAGCTTGAAGAATCATTTCAAGAATATCTGAAAGCTTGGATTCTGATCCATCTTTTAAGAGATAAGTTTGGATGGAAAGGAGATCTGGGTACAATATTTAATATGTCTGTTGGCTATAATATGGAAGGAATTCTAGAGGAAAACGTCCAGACTTTTTTAGCTAGAATGAAAGATTCTTCACAATACAAAGAACAATTCATTAACGAAATCCGTGAGATTTATCCTCGTGTTGATAAAATTAATATTCCTAATTGCTTAAGTGATAACATAACCTTATCTACCATGCATGGATGTCCACCTGAAGAGATTGAAAAAATTGGGGAGTATTTGATTCAGAATGGATATAATACCACAATTAAATTCAATCCTACATTGTTAGGTTCGTCATTACTACGGGAAATTTTGAATAAGGATCTTGGTTATGAGGTAAATGTACCTGATGCCGCATTTGAACATGATCCAACTTTCGAGGCTGTTACGAGATTAATTTCTAATCTTTCTGTTAAAGCTAATCAAGAGGGGGTGACATTTGGTGTCAAGACAACAAATACCTTAGAAAGCGTAAATATTCGGAAAGTTCTTCCTGAAAAAGAAACTATGAATTACATGTCAGGTAGAGCCTTACACCCAATAACAATAAATGTAGCTCATAATTTAACTTCTCATTTCAAAGGAAAAATAGATGTCAATCTAGCAGGAGGAGTAGATGCATTTAATATTGTAGAAGTAATCAGTTGTAATATTAAACCTGTTACGGTATGTACAGATATACTGAAACCTGGAGGATATTCTCTGCTGAATCAATATTTGGATAGTATTGAGGAAAAAATGAAACAAATTAATGCTTTTGACCTAGATGACTATATCTGTAAAACTGCGCTTTCATATCCAGAAAGTTATGATATATTACCAGTAGAAGCAGATAAACAAGTATTTTTTGAAGAGTTCATATTTTCTGTCCATTCACGAGATATGCTTAAGAATTCGCTTCCTACAGAAATTAAAGAAAGTATAGATTTAATCTATCAAGATTTTGTTACCACTTGTGGTCAATTCAACCTGGAGCGATATGCGTTTAAAGTAAGATCAGATGTACGCTATAGGAAAGATCAGTTTGAGGGATTAGGACTTAAAGCTGATATTTCCCTTAACTCTTTTGACTGTATAAACACTCCCTGTACTCTTTCATGTCCAATTTCACAAGATATTCCTGCTTATATGTACTGGACCTCTGAAGGGGATTATAGGAAAGCAAAAGAAATAATTCTTCGTGATAACGCTCTTCCTAATACACTAGGTAGGGTATGCAATCATTTTTGCACGCTTAGATGTGTGAGAACCCACTATGAGAAACCTCTCGCTATCAGGGAAGTAAAACGGTTCATTACAGAGCAAATGGTTCCGATCATATTATCATCAAAAGATTACAATGGTAAGAAAATTGGTATTATTGGAGCAGGCCCTTCGGGTTTGACGGCAGCTTTTTTCCTAGCTCAAGAAGGGTTTAAGGTTACAATATTTGAAAGGGAAGAAAATGCGGGAGGACAAACTAATCTTACTATACCTTCTTTTCGACTACCTAAGAAAGTAAATGAAGAAGATATTGAAAGGATCAAAAATTTGGGTGTGGATTTCAAATTCTTGCAGAATATAAAACTGAAAGAATTGCAATCTCTGGGTTTTGACTATATTTACATTGCTGTTGGGGCAATGAAAGGTAGGAAATTAGGTATTGAAGATGAAGATTCATCAGGTGTTTTTGATGCGCTAGAATTCCTATCGACGGTAAAAAAAGGTGGTTCAGTTAATTTAGGTAAAAATATTGCCATTATTGGAGGAGGTAGTTCCGCAATGGATGCTGCACGAACAGCATTGAGAGTTGCTGACACCTCAAATGTTAAAGTTCTCTATCGGAGAACTCAAAAAGAAATGCCTGCGGAACGAGAAGAGGTGATCTTCTCAATAAAGGAAGGAATTGAAATAACAGAGTTATTAAGTCCAAAACGAATTATAACCGATAACGGCAAAATGACTGGATTAGAATGCATTCGAATGAAATTAGGAGAGCCTGATGAAAGTGGCCGTCCTCGTCCTGTACCTATTAAAGATTCTGAATACATTATTAATCTTGATAGTCTAATTGTCGCTATTGGCCAGGTTGTGGATCTAAATTTCCTTGATGATGGTGAGATTGAATTAACATCTCAAGGATATATTCAAGTTAATTCCAAAACCTTGGAAACTAGTATTACTAATGTTTTTGCTGGTGGAGATGTTGTTAGAGGTCCTTCAAGTATTGTTGAAGCTGGTGGAGATGGTAAAACTGTCGCGAAACACATAATTGGAAAAGAAATTGAGAAAAATTCAATAGATTATCTTAAGATAAAAACAGAACGTAAAAACTTGTTAAAAAGAAAATCTTTGAAAAAATCTAGAATTAAGCTTAATCATAAGATTAAATTGGATTTTTCGGAAACAGAACCTAGCTTATCTGAAGAGGATGCAAAATATGAAGCATCTCGCTGTTTACTTTGTAGTGAAATGTGTAGCATTTGCGAAACGGTATGTCCGAATCGTGCAAATTTAACATATCATATAACTCCATTTAAAATTGAATTAAATGACTTAAAGGTACTAAATGGATCATTAATTCCAATTCACAGTAATTTGTACAAGGTAGTACAGCAATTTCAAATTATAAATATTGTGGACTTCTGTAATGAATGCGGTAATTGTACTACATTTTGTCCAACTACTGGGGCACCCTATAAAGATAAACCTAAATTCTTTTTAAAAGAAAAAGATTTTAACAATTTTGAGGTATCTTACAGTTGTAAATGCTATTTTTGGGATAAAACAGAAACAGAATCGATATTAAAGGCCAAAATTAATGGGAAAAATTACCAATTAAACCAAAATAAAGCTTCAGATGAATTCAGTTATTCAGATGAGAATATTGGAGTAATTTTCAACCCTAATGGATTTACAGTAAAAGAAAGTATGCTTAAGAATGGAGAGGAAGGTGAAACCTATTCATTGAATGTATATGCAGAAATGTACACTCTCCTAAAAGGAATAAATGAATCACTCCCTTTCTTTCCAACAAAAGATAACCTTGAATGATTTCTTTCTAAAGAAAAATTAGCTATTTTTTCTGAAAAAATGGTCTACCATGAAAAATTACGATAGTACAATCGATTTCCTTCGCTAATTTCATAGATAGCTTCCTACCTAGTCTTGGTTTACCATGTCCCATGATTAATAGGTCAAGTTGATCTTTCTTAACAACTTCTGATATTGATCTAACAAAATCATGTCCTAACACGTGTCTTTGTTCGATTGGAATACCCATCCGTAATGCTTCACCAATGTGATGAAGAAAAGTTAAGATATCCTTTCGTACACCTGGGGCTTCTGACATGACTTTAGGTGTGATGAGATTAGGTACTTCTGTCCAATGGTACGCTACTAAGTCCGATAATATTGTGGATGACACAATAGCAATACCAAGCTGCAACAGAAATGGATCCCTTTTTGATCCAGGTGTAAGGGCCCCCACACTTTCGAAAATTAACTTGTTTTTTTCAAAACCTTTCTTTCCAGGTACAACTTGAATTCCAGGAATGGGCATCTTACGTAGAGCTTCATAAGATACTGTTTTTCTTTGCCAAAAACGTTTATCACATGATGTGGGTGCGATTGCTAACTGATAATCCCCTGAACTAGTTTTATCTATAAGATTCTGAATAAATTCATTCCTTGTTGGATTTGGCTTATCTGGCTTAGAGATTTGTAGCTCATGATTAATGTTTAATTTATTTAACTGATGAAGATATACTGAGAATTTTCCTTCTTCTTCATGGCCATAATGATAGAGTGTTATTTTATTACCAAATTCGTGGGCAATAAATATCGCAATTCGGATTGCATCCCACTCTAGTTCTGGATTTCCTCGTACAAGAACGAGAATATCTTTTAAATCTGTAGTAAAAAAAGATTCAGGGATATAATCAGCCCTAGGTCGAGCATGTTGGGAAAGTTTGGAGTTTAATTCCATTGGCGTCCTTCGATGAGAATACAAAACATAAAAGCAAGCACCAAGTAGAATCCAAACGGTTGTTGTAATCAATGCTTCTGAATGTAGAAATATTGTGAAGGAAAATATAATCACTAGTGCAATTATTCCAATAATAGGAATGAGAGGAAAAAACGGTGTCTTATAACCATAATCTAGCTTTTCTATTTTTGATTTCCGCATTTTTTTCCTTATTAAAATCGCTGCTACCATAACTTGGCCAAATAATAACATATAAATGAGACCTGCTGATGCCGCTACAGCTTCTATAGGAATAATTACTGCCATTAGTATCATTACTATTCCTGTCACCCAAATTGAATTGGATGGAGTGTGATACTTGTTTGAAACCTTACCAATCATCGTAGGTAGGGATCCATCCCGGCCTAACGCGAATGCTACTCTAGTAGAAGAAAAAATTGCCGCATTAAGGGCGGATAGGGTTGATAATATTCCTCCAAATAGAATTACAACCAAGCCTAAACCTGGAAGCATTTGTTCAGCTGCGAAAAGGAGCCCTAGTTCTTCATGCTCGCTCAGGAACTGCCATGTAGTTTGACCCTCAGCAGTGAAAGCTCCGAGAGATACTAATCCAACCAGTAAGTAAATGGGAATTACTATTAAAATAGAGTATATAACTGCCTTGGGAATATTAATCTTAGGATCATATATCTCCTCACCGGTTTGACACACCACTTCATATCCCTCAAACGCAATAAAAGTAAACCCCATGGCAGCGAAAATAGTGAAAAAACCTCTTGGAAAAAAACTTTCAAGGTTTGTGGAAGTTTGAGAAGGGTTTGATGTCATGATAATTATGCCTGTTAGAATGAAAAACGCAAGAATTAAAATTTTCGCTCCTGATATCCATGTTTCCGCTTTTCCCATAACTGCTGAACCAGTTTGATTGATTATAAGAAATAGTATTATTGCAATGACTGCTATAATCTTTTCAATAAGAAAAATTTGATTTTGAGGAAATTGGAATCCGATAGTACTTAAGAGGGTAACAAAATAAGCACCAAACCCCAATGAATAAAGCGAACCTGCTACAGCTGCTGCAAACCAGCTCATCCAACCAGAAAAAAAACCTTGTGTCTCTCCAAGTCCAGCTCTTGCCCAAACATATCCACCACCTGCTTCAGGCATAGCTGAACCTAATTCTGCATATACCATTGCAATTAGTGTTGCAATAACTCCATTTAATGCGAAAGCTACCAACAGTCCAGGACCAGCAATTCCTGCCGCAATTCCTGTGAGTACAAAGATACCTGCTCCTATCATCGCTCCAACCCCCGTCATCGTTGCTTGAGTTACAGTCATATCCCGCGATAGATCAGCTCCACTTAGCACAGCATCTGGACCTTTCCGACCTTTGGGACTGATAATGAACCTTTTACGACCTAAAAAAGTGATTTGGATGAGTGAATATATACATAATCCAAGGATAATGACTACACATACCAAAATAACTCCTCCTCCTAATAAATATTCGGGTATAGCGGTCATTGGCTTTCTTCACCTAGTATATTCCACTTACAAGTTACTGTGAGTATGATGTAGATAAACGGGGGTATGTTGAACACAGTTTCAAAGGATTTTCCTTTTTAGTAGTAGATCTGTATTCAATGTACCTTATTCATTTTAAAAATATAGACAATTATTTTGCGTGAACTAGTATAATTCAGATTTTGGGAAATTTTCTCTATACAGAAACTGAGCAATGTTAATAATCAGTATAGAGTTGAGTCATTTATTACAATGTGTGCATGGACAATAATTTGTTTCATCTCTATTATATTCTAGTGGGGGGATTTATCCAATTATCTGGAATAGTAGCTAAAAATTGGAATTAAATATTGTCAGCTCTATCTTTATTATCATGGGTCGCCTTTAAAAGTCGGCGTATTTCAGGGTGATCATAAATAGCAAGAGCTTTTTCACAGCACTCAATTCCAAGATCATATTCTCCTAATTCTCTATATAATATGCCTAGATTGAATAAGGTCTCAATTTTTTCTGGGTTAATCTTTAGTGCTTTCTTATAACATTCAATTGCTTTTTCAGTATCATCCATAAATCGATATGTGTTTGCGAGGTTGTTCCACGCCTCATGATCATCAGGATTGGTCTTCATAACGCGTTGATAACATTCTACAGCTTTATCAAACTCTTTTACTTCTCTGTAAGCATTTCCCATATTATACAAAACATCGACGTCATCAGTTTTAATCTTTAAAGCTTGTTCCCAACATTCAATTGCACGCTGTAGATTATTTTTACCAATATACCAAGCATTTCCTAAGTTGTACCATGCCTCATAATGATTATGGTCAAGTTCCACTGTTTTGTTCCAAGCTTTAATAGCTTCATCCGCATCAGAATTCTGTCCATGAGCTAATCCTTTTTTATACCATTTTTCTGCATCTTCACTTTGTTTCTTTCGTTTAATCTCATTTTCAGGATTCATGTTAATCAGCTTGACAAATTTTAGTTCTATTTACTTGAATTCATCTTAATAACATCTTATTCGCAAGGAATTTAGTTAATGATAATTTTTTTAAAAAAAAAAAAATGTATTTAACAAATTTTTAGCGTTCACAATCCACTCTTCACTTTTTTGAAAGAAAGAAAACTAACCAGGTCATTTTAATTAGAAAATTCTTTTCTCGTAAGAAAAAAAGGCGTTGAGATTTTTCTCACCCATTATTTTTTTAGTCGGATAGATCTGAGAGGTAGATCTGAGGTAATTAGTCTGTAAATCTAATTTTTGTTACTGATCTGGATCTCCCTTTTTGAATTTTAATTACTATATCAGGTCTTATATGATTTAAATCTTTACGAAGTCCATCTATACCCCAAATATAGGATTTAATTGACCTTCCATGCTTAAAACCATGAATGAGAACTATTTCGTTCTCTCCGACTTCAAAAGCCTCAATTAAATCATCGCAAATTTTGTTACGAGCTTCAAAAAGCCGTAACCCATGATAATCTATCTCCATTGTGATCAAATACCTATAAAACAAGAAAAAATAAATTAGTTAAATATACTAATTCTTAAGAATTCACTGAAATAAATCAATCCTTGAAGTACTGAAGGAAAATAATTAGGATATTAAGTTGATTATCCTTACTAAGTTTTATTTATTATTGAATTTCAGACCCAAATGAGTAGAAGGCAATATACAATGCAAAGACAACCACCCAAAAGAGAAGTGTCATTTAAAGATGTTCCTAATTTCGCCATTTCTGGTTTTTTTGGCGGAATAAATCCTAATGAAGGAAATATAAGTTTTTTTCAAGATCAATTAATACCTCAAATTGGCCATCAAGCCCCAGGACAAATTGTGCTTGAGACTGTCGAACATAAGTTTGTCGCTAATGTGAAAATGAGTCCTGCAATCTTTAAGCGAATGGGTTTTTGGATGATGGAACATATCAAGAGATATGAACAACAATTTGGTGAAATAAATTTAGATTTGAAACCTCACAACAAAAAAGAACAAACAGGTGCACCTTCATATTATGGATAGAGATGAATAACTATCTTAATAGCAGTTAAGTTTTTTTCGTGATAAATAAGAAGTCATTACTCATCATTCCTGTTTTTCTTCCATGATGAGTAGATCTTCCAGAAGCAGCTCTATCATTACTTAAGGTAACAGGTATCGTTTCACAGATATGGAAATTATTCTCTTTGATTTGAGATTTAAATTGAGAATTATCTTCTAAAGATTTAAATCCAATCCAAAAGAATGCGAACTTGTTTTTCTTTAATACTCGGTAACATTTTTTGAGAGATTTCCAACTATTATTCCAGTATTCCTCTCCCGATCTCCCAGTCCAGCAAAGGTCCTTTTTTGATAAAGGATTCACCCCTAATATACTTGATATTACATGAGAACGCTTAGAACGATTTATAGATCGACGTTGAATTTGGATTTGTTGATATTCGATATCCTTATCCTTATATGGAGGACTAGTGATAATCATATCTACAGAATCATCTCCTAATTCTACTGTATGATTTGAACCAAGAATGAATTTTGGTTGATATAGGGAGTCTTTAGGGAGAGAAGACATTTCATTAATCATTTTAGTTGATTTTCGTAAGAATATTGGCGTAATAGAGTTTGAATCTGTCCCGTTTCTCAATTCAAAATCCCTTCTACCCACGATCTTAATAGAATGTATTAATGCTAATTCAAAAAAGTGTCTAATAACTGTCTCATCTGAACATCGATGTATCGTTTCATAAAACTTGTTTATTTCAGATGAAATTTTTTCTCCAAGACATATTTTATCATCAATATCTAAAATATCCTGATCCAGCTTAAATTTTTCTTTAAAGGTAATATTTATTCTTTTAAGATTGTTTTTCAATATTGCTGGATCAATGTAGGTTGTTTTCACTTTTGAAACAAATATTGCAAAAGAATTTATGTCATATCCCAGAAACTTTCTATTTACAAGCATTGCTTCTAATCCTGTTGTGCCTCCACCAACAAATGGATCAAATATTAATTCGCCTTCAGATGAAAATCTTTCAATCAATCCTCGGGGTAATTTTGCTTGAAATTTTGCTGGATACGAATAAAAAGTTCGAGTATACCCCTTATCACGTTCAGGTTTAGCAAGCTCTGTAACATAAGCAATTTCATCGCTATTCAAGTTCATTGTACCTATTCCGCTTATTTTCTTCTTCCTCATGAAACATCCTAAAACCAAAGGTAAAATGAGAATTGAGGATTTTAAAATAGTTTTTTTATGCTGGAATAGGTTCCCAGTTCACTTCTGAAGACTCTCTTAGTTTTTTCTCAATTGCTTCGATTTTATACATCGCAGAGCGAGTTAAATAAACTTCATTACACTGTAAACATTTGTATGCTTCAAGGTATTGAATTTCAATTGGTGGAATTGAATTAAATTTATAACTAGTTGTTGTTGGGACAACATCACTTCCGCAATTAATGCACTTCATTTCTAAACCTCTTTTTTTCTTGTCTTCCAATTGAATTCCCAGTTATCAGAACTTGGATGATAGGCTGTTATAATAACTAATCCAATATCTGTTGGAGCACAGACAATATGAATAGGATTTTCATTATTGGTTCTTCCTAGAATCAGAACGCTAGGGAATGGATTATCATCTGGATATTGCTCAATTATTTCATCACTATTAATAACTTCCTCAATAACATGAATATTAAGATTTCTCTCCTTCATTCTATGATAAGCATGCTGTTTAATAATGATATTCAACTGAAATGCTTCTAATACATTATTTTGAGAAATCATATTTTTCAATTAATTTGGTTATTTATTGATTAAAAAGAATTCGCAAAAGAAAGATATTAGCATTCAGTTTAAAAATATAAGGAATCTTGATTATCATAAATACTTTGAATCCTTTTACGACAGAGGTATTAAATTGAAATATACGTCAATTGGTGTTTCTAAAAGAAAAGTTTCCCAGATTAGTCTGGGAACCTGGCAATATAGTTCTGGTTGGGGGTATGGGAAGGAGTATACGAAAGAAGATGCAATTAAAATTATCCGTCAAGCTATCGATTCTGGTATTAACCTTATTGATACAGCAGAAGCGTATGGTTTTGGTGAATCTGAGCGGGTTATTGGAGAAGCAATCCAAGGATATGAGCGAGAGGACATTATTATTACCACTAAATTCTTACCAATGGCATTGCGTTCCTCAGCGGTAGAACGGGCATTGAAAAAGAGTTTAAAACGTTTACAAACATCATATATTGATATTTATCTAATACATTGGCCAAACCCTCTTCGGGAAGGATCTTTTCTTAGAAAAATGGAGGATTTCGTGGATGAAGGGTTGATTCGCAATATAGGCGTGAGTAATTACTCCCAAGCTAGGTTCAAGAAAGCCCAAAGTAAGATGAAAAAGCACAAAATTCAAGTAAACCAAGTGAATTACTCTTTAGTGAAGAATAAACCTGAAACGAAATTAATACCTTACGCTGAAAAAGAACAGATTAATATAATGGCTTATTCACCATTAGCTCAAGGATGGCTTACTGGGAAGTATACTCTTGAAACTAAGACACCTAAGGGTGTTCGACGTAGGAATAGGGTGTTTAGGAAAAAAAATAAGAAGCGTGGAACTTTTTTATTGAATACTCTAAAGGAGATTGCAGAAAATTATCAGGTTTCTGTATCACAAGTTGCCTTGAACTGGATAATTCGTAATCCAGTAGTTATTGCCATTCCAGGAGCTAAAAGTGTGGAACAAGTACAGAGTAATGTTGCTGCGGCCGATTTTGACCTATCAGCTCAAGATGTCAACCGCATCGAAGAGGCCCAAAAGAACTTTCATCCGAAACTTTTCTTTTAGCAAAAAAAATATTAAGTAATTCTTAAATATTACAAGGTAACCACTAGATTAAGAAATAAGTTAATCTTGGATCCTTAATCGATTCTCAGCATCCTTCTGGAGGTCAGATGAAATGATTGAAATAAAAAATTTAGAAACTGGATTAAAGTTCACTGAGTATGTCCAAGGTATTAAGCCTAATGTTCCAGTATGGTTAACTTGTACTAACCCTACTCGTGAAGAACTTCAATCAATTCAAACGACATTTCAGATACCATGGGAAGATCTTGAAGATTCGTTAGATGAGGATGAACGTCCCAGATTAGAGATAGATCTCGATGATCCTACCTTTATTAAGCTTGTTGTGAGAGTTCCTGTGGTTCAAGACATCATGTCAGAAATTCCAGGTGCTAACATCACTCATCCAGCAGTTATTTTTCTAACTGGAGACTATTTAGTAACAATACAGTCAGAAGAATTTAGTACAAAACGTATTCGAAAGCCTATTGGCTCTAGGAGAAAAAGATCTACTCCAACGATTTTAGTATTACTTGATTGGTTAGAGAGTGTCGTTAAGAGTTTTGAGCTTGTGGTCGATAAGATTGATCAAGATTTAGCAAAAGTAGAGAGAGTAATATTCAAATCAATTAAATCTAAGTCTATAGAAAGAGTTTTTCGTCTCTCTAGAGATGCAACTTATCTTGATGCTGCGCTGAAAGGAAATTTACGTGCGTTTTACAGATTGAAAAAGGCACCGCTTTTATCTCAAAACCCTGATCTCCTTGATGACTTGGAAGATTTAAGTATCGATCTACAACAACAGGCAGAATTACTGAGGATTTACAGAGACCTCATTGAAAGTAGTTTAGATGCTTATGGATCTGTTATTTCAAACAATTTGAATGATTTGATTAAAGTATTAACATCAATCAGTTTAATCATTATGGTACCAACTTTAGTTGCATCCATATATGGTATGAATTTAGATTTACCATTTGCTGATAACCCATTTGCTTTTTGGTTTATATTACTAATAAGCGCCTTATTGACAATTCCAATTTGGGTTTTCCTTCGAAAAATAGATTTAATTTGAAGTAGAAGTAAAACTCCCAATTCTTTTTTTTCTATCTAACTATTAATTAGGTTTGAATGTAAAAAAACTCAATTCATGTTACGCTTGGTAGAACTAAGTCAACTATTCTGATCAAAATATAGAGAATTATAGATGCAATTGTTCCTATTAACAAGGCAATTAAGCCTGTTATTACATCTCTTTCTCCAAAAGACACAAATATCGAAATGACTGGAAATAACCAAATCAAAATCAGTCCTCCAATCAAGAGGGTATTTTTCGGAGTTATAATGACCTTAAAATCCATAGAAACAACTCACAATTATTATATTCATCAAATGTGTCTATTAAGCTTTAAGTGTTCTTAAAGCTATTCTTTAAGGACCAATTCATGCTTGTTTTGCCTCAAAGAATTTGTCAACCTGATATTTTGCTTCTTCTGCTGCTTTAACCCATTGATTTGTAATCTTGTATATCAAAATGAGTCTCTCGTTTATTTTCTCACTATCAAGATCATTTTGAGATCTTATATTGATTAATCCGAGTATCGTTAGATATTTGACTAATTTCTCAAAATTCTCCTTATTGAACCAGAGAACATTCTTAAAGCGATTAATTTGAATGAAAGATTGTACTTCAGGGTCAGATATAATATTTCTTATTGTTTGATCAGAAGTTAAGTCTCCAGAAACCAATTTAGTTATCCAATTCTGGTGAGTGGTTAATATTTTCACTAAATGAACCGCTTCATCAGTATTTTGATCTGGTTCTGTTAATTTTATTATTATCCAATCAATAATTCTTACCAATGCCCATTCATCAATCCAGGATCTAGTAATGTCCTCATATCCTGGATTGTAGTCATCACATTTACCGAGTAGGTGGATAAAGATCCAAGAATATATTACTCCCCAACTAATTGGTAGAATCGGTAAGGCATCTTTAAAAAATTTGCCATACTCTTTCTCAGCGCGTTGCTCAATGAAAGGTTTCATGGAACAAAAGTTTTTGAATTTTTCTATTATTTCATTTTTGATTAGATTTTTTGAGCAGTCATCCATAGAATAATTTTTTACCTCGTCAAAGACTAACCTGAGTTTAGGATCGATTTTTGTACAAATTAAGTCTATTATAGGTTGTTGGAGTTCCAATGTGAATCCAATGAATTCTTCTGTAAGCGGAATTTGCGTAAGTTCTCTTAAAGCACGATGTAGTGGTTGGTAAACCATGTTCTGTAAGGCTTCTTCTATGTTTGGTACCCCTTTTCCTCCAAGAAAATCATGTAAATGAGCATAATGTCCCCATTCATTATCAAGAACTTCACGAAATTCGGTGTAAGCAACAGATTGGTAAGCACGAAGTTCTACATATAATCCCCGTTCAAATATTTCCTTATTATTCCTAATGTATTCAAGTCCGTTGAGATGATTTTTGAAGATACTGAAACAATTTCCTTTATTCGTTAATCCTAATCCTTCTCCAAGAATTTTTTGAACTAAGGTTTCTTCGTCTCCATTTTTGGTAATAAATGCTACTGACTTTTTTATCCACCCATTTATCTCTGCATATTTGTTATGGTAAATGATCAATGCTTTTTCGTTACCAGATCTGTTTGAATAAGCAAATACATCTTCATTTACATAACCTTGGGGTGAGTAGAAATCATATAATAAGAAATTCGTCACTTCAGAGAAGATATAGCGCTTTCTCAAAAGCGGAAAGATCATCCCTTTATGATGATTGAAGAGACCAAGATCTACCTCTTCATCCCAATAGGAGCGTCTATATTCCATTCCATACTTTTCAGAAAATCCTTCAATTTGACCATGACCAAACATCGGTAAACCTGGCAAGGTAGCTAATAGCATACATATTCCAAAATATTTTTCACCTTTTCCAAATTGAGTAACCGCGGTTTCTTCATCAGGATTATTCATGAAATTTACGAAACGTCTAAGAATGAGTGGATCGAATTCTAGGGTGTTTTTCATTACAGATCGGTATTTTGCGTTATCTTCGTCACGTAGCATGTTCATAAAGGCACTATTGTAAACTCTATGCATTCCTAGGGTTCTTACGAAGAATCCTTCTAATAACCAGAAAGCTTCTGCGAGGAGTAATGTATCTGGCATTTCCTGATTAATTCGTTCCACGACTTCTCTCCAAAATTCCTTTGGCATTGCTTGATTAAATTCAGATTTTGTTAATCCATGTTCAGCACGAGATGGAATATCTCCACCAGTACCGGGTTCTGGAAACCAAAGACGCTGGAAATGTTTGCGAGTAAGTGTCATCGCGGCATCAAAACGAATAATTGGGAATTTTCTAGCAACATGAAGTATAGTTTGAATGACTGCTTCTCGGACTTCCGGATTAAGGTAATTTAATTGAGCAGTATCATTCCATGGCATACTAGTACCATCATTTCCATGATAAATATATCGTTCTTCTCCAGTATTATGATCAATCCATTTAAAAGTAACAGCTGCATCAGTTCTAGAAAAATAGTGGTCTTCTAAATATATCCCAACATTAGGTGATTTTGAAAGACTATTCCCGCTATAGGAGTAAGCAGGAAAGGGACTATAGGGTAAAGAAACAAACCAATCTGGATGTTCCATCATCCATTTTGAATCGATCCCAGTATGATTAGGAACCATATCTGAGGCTAGTCGAATACCTCTCTTCCAAGCACGATCTTTTAAATTGTTATATGCTAGTTCTCCTCCTAAATCATTGGCAATGATGTAATCAAAAAGTGAATACGCTGAAGCTTCTGCTTCTGGGTTACCACACCATCTTTTAACAGTCTTTGAAGCAGTAGATCGTTCCCATAGTCCAATTAACCAAAGCGCATTGAATCCCCAATCTGCTATTTGATCCAATTCCTCATCAGGGATCTGATCTAAAGTTATAATTTTCTTTTTATGTTTTTTAGAAAGTTGATCTAACCACACATAACTATTTTTGGCAATCATAACAACATTCGGCATCCAATCTCTATCTTCTGTGTAATTTTCTTCTAAATAATCATATTCGTATACTTGTGCTTCTCCCGGTCCAAACCCTCTCATTTTTTCTTCTTCTCGAAAGAGGTCTAGAGCTGATAGGATCTTATTATAATATGTAGAACCAATAATTGGCCCTAATTTTTCATTAATTAATTCTAATTGTTTTTTAATTGAATGAGGTTCTGATATTGAGGGTGAAAGCAATAGTTCCATTATATTTTCTTTATTTGGGCCGAAAGGTGGGCTATTATCGAAAAACTCTTTTATATAATCGATTAGTTCTAAGTAATCCCGCTTTTTTACTTCAAAATTGGAATCATTAAACAGTTCTAAATGATTAGAAAACGCAGGATTGTTATTGAGTAACCATAAATTTAGTATATCATTGATGATTAAGTGTTTATTCGGATTACCTTCTGTTTCACCAAGTAAATATTCTTCGATTTCAGCTTCCTCATGAACTATTTTTAATGGAGGAAATTTCTGAATGAATAATTTCATATCATGACTAATCTTTTCTGACCCTAATTGCTCAGTTAATGACTGTAAAAGTTCTGGAAATAGTTCTAAATACACCTGTTCTTTATATACTTGTAGAAGATGCGAATATATTTCACTAATCAATCCTATTCCATTAATTTCACTAGCTTTTACTGCTAATTCTGGGAAAGTAATTAAATCTTTTTTCATATTCATTTGTTGAGCAAATAGACGAACTGAATGCAATGAGCGGAAGACAACAGATCCCGTTGGGGTAAAAAATATGTCTTCAAACTTATACAGATCACGTGCCTTTTCAGTGATATTCATTTAGCAGAATTCTCCTAATACATAGTATTCAGAGTAAGATAAATCAATAATATTAATGACTGATGAAAAAGCTTTTGGAAAATTTAGATAAGAGTTTATCCAAAAGGATGTCGTTCTCGATGAGAAAGGAATAGAAATGAAAAACTTTTTTCTTTTATTCATTAAAACACTTTATATAAAGTATAAGGAACTTTTTTATGTCTGAAGGAAAAGATCTGGGAATTGTATACACACCCAAGGAAATAGTGTATTTTCTTTGCCTTCATACTATTGTTCCTTATATAGTAGACCAAATAAATGATCATTTTAATACGGATTACTATTTTCACAATGATACCGAAATCAAAACCTTTTTTTTGGAAATGTCTCGAAACCAAATAGAATTTGCCTATGAAATAATTCAGGATATTCGTATACTGGACCCAGCGGTTGGATTAGGTTTTTTCTTAATTGAATCATTCAATATCCTAGAAATGATATATGAAATCTTCGTAAGCGTCGATGTAGTTAAATTAGATGTAATTTCTATACGTGAAAGGATAGTTACAAAAAATTTATACGGAATTGACATTTCAGATGAAGCAGTGGAATCATGTAAACTAAATTTAGCCAAATTGGTACAGAAATCCCAAGAAAAATCATCTCTGTATTCCTCTAATGTTGTTTATAACATAAAAACTGGGAATACCTTGTTAGGAGAAGTATCAGAGGAAAGCAAGGAAGAATTTACTTTTATTGGCTTAGCTAATCATCATTTCAATTGGAATCGAGAATTTCCTGAAGCAATGAAAGAAGGGGGATTTGATTTAATTCTTGGAAATCCACCTTGGAATATATTAAAACCCCAAGAAAAGGAATTCTTCTCAAATTTTGACTCACGATTAACCAAATATAATGTGGATAAGAGAGAAGCAACAAGAATTATTGAGAAATTACTTGCCGATGAGGCGATTAGATCACAATGGGAGGTCTATAAGGATTCCATAAGGAAACAAGCTCATTTCTTTAGAAAATCATATAATCATCAATCAGATTTCTTAAAAGTTAATGGGAAAGCAAAAAGGGTTAGTGGAGATCTTAATCTTTACAAATTGTTCGTTGAAAGAACAAATCAATTGTTAAAACCCAATGGATATTGTAGTATTGTTGTACCTTCTGGAATACATACTGATGCTGGTACGAAAGGGTTAAGAAAATTGTTGTTCGAATCAAATGAGGTACGCTATTTATACTGCTTTGAAAATAGGAAAGGAATTTTCCCTTCAATTCATAGGTCATTCAAGTTTGATCTACTGAGTTATAAAAAGGGGGGGAAAACTAGAACATTTAATGCTCTATTCATGCAACGAGAAATAGATATTCTTAAGAAAATAAATGAATTCGCTTTAAAAATTGATTGGGAATTGATTAGGAGACTATCTTGGTCATCTTGGTCGATTCTAGAATTCAAGACAAAGCTGGATATTGCGATCGCTAAAAAGATGTATAATCATCCTAGAATATCAGAAAAGAGAAACAATAAATTTTGGAAACTAAATTTGACACGAGAATTAGATATAACTCTTAATAGCATTCTGTTCAATACGGACAGACAAGGATATCCTGTTTATGAAGGTAAGATGATAGAGCAATATACACACCTTTTCAAAAAACCACGTTACTGGATAGAAAATAAAAAACTTTTTTCGAAGTTTGATAATAAATATCAGGACTTTAAAGAGTTTAGATTGGGATTTAGGTCGATAGCAGCAAGTACCAATCGTAGAACTATGGTAGCAACTGTGTTACCTGAAAAAGTATGTGTTGGAAACTCAATTATTATTTCTCGCATATTTAGTTCTGAAAATTCAGAGAGACTAATTAATGAAAGTGATCTCCTATACTTATGTGGTGTATTCAATAGTTTTGTTTTTGATTATCTATTACGGTTGAAAGTTACTACAAATATCAATATGTTCTATATATATGATATGCCTGTTCCTACGGTATCTACAGAGGATAAAGAATACAACGAAATTGTAAAACATGTTGCTCTTCTTCTTAGTAATTATCGAGGGTTTGAAAGTTTGTCTAAGTATCATGAATTGACAAAAATGACTGAAAACCGTCCTAATCATCAAAAAATTTGGGCAAAAATTGATGTACTTGTTGCAAAGTTATTTGGAATTAATCACAAAGAACTTGAATATATCCTTGATCAATTTCATCAGAAGGATTCAAAGAAAGAAGAGCTTCTATCAATATTGAAAAAAGAGATACTAATTCAGTTTAAAGCGTACACTGATTCACGAGGAAAGAAATCATGAATACTCATTATAAGGAATTACTTGAACAATATAAAGAAATTTACTTACTCAATTCTCTTTCTGGAGTATTATATTGGGATCTAAACACTGGAAGAGTACCAAAATCAGGATTAAGTTATCGTTCAGAACAATTCAATTGGATTCAACGTAAAACGCACAAAAAAATCACAAGTCAGCGTACAGAAAAATTAATAACTTCTTGTGAGAAAGATGATAAATTGAATTCATTAGAAAAACGAAATGTACTTTTACTGCGCAGAGAATATGATAATAATACAGTTATCCCAGAAGAACTTGTTGGGAAGCTTGCTGCTCAATCCAATAAAACCTTGGAAATATGGAAGACTGCAAAAGCCAAAAATCAATTCAATATTGTACGGCCAGACACAGAAATTTTATTTTCACTTAATGTAGAAAAAGCTGAATTATTGGCAGAAGCTAAAGACATCAACGATCCTTATGATGCGCTTATCAACACACGTGATCCTGGTTTTACAGTTAAACTCCTTTCTAACATACTTAACGAAACAAAACAATTTCTAACTCCTTTTGTAGAAAAATGCAAAGAATCTTCCCATCAACCTGATCTTTCATTCCTATCCAGAAAAGTCCCTCGTGAAATCCAAGTTAAGCTAGTTAACGAATTAGCACAGTTTCTAGGTTATAATGATTTAATTAGTGAGGTTGAGCATCCTTTAACTATAGGCTGTGGACCTCGTGATGCAAGAGTAACCGTGAAATATCATGAAAATCAAGTTATGAAAGCTTTTTCTTCATGTTCTCATGAGTGTGGGCATGCTCTTCATGGTTTGCAGAGAAATCCTGAGAGCTTGATTGAACCAGTAAGAACATCAAGTTTTCCCTCCTTGGGAGAATCTCAATCAAGATTTTTAGAAAATTTAATTTGTGGTTCTAGAGAATTCTGGAATCATTATTATCCCCACTTTAAAGAAACTACAGGCAATATTTTTGATGATATTGATTTAAATGATTTTTATTTCGCTATTAATAATGTTAACCCTAGCTATATCCGAATGGCCGCTGATGAAGTAACTTATGCGTTACATATCATTATTAGATTCGAAATTGAACGAGATTTATTTGCAGGGAGAATTGAAGTTAGAGACCTTCCACAGATTTGGAATGAAAAATACCTAGAGTATCTTGGTGTTGAAGTTCCAAACGATACGCTTGGTCTTATGCAAGATTTACATTGGTATTCTCAATATTGGGGTTATTTCTTTGGTTATGCATTAGGAGATATCATGAATGCTCAAATAACAACCTCTCTATCAAAAGATTATCCAGAATGGAAATCCTCTCTTGAGGAAGGAAAATTCGATCCGATAAATCAGTGGATAGCAAAAAATGTTTATAAAAAAGGAGCAATGTTTGATTCTTTGGATATGATAAAAGAAATTACAGGAGAATCTCTTTCAGTTAAATACTTCCTTTCCTATCTAAAGGAGAAATATTCAAAGTTATATCAGATCTAAGTTTTCTTGTTGCATTGATACGACTTTTCATGATTTTATCTTTGAATAATCTCTTATTGTTTACTCTGGAAGAGATATTCGATCGACATCTGCCATTCTATGATTCATATAAAGCAATGGAATGAGTCCGAAGGTTACAATACCTAATATAGGAACAATTGTTAATTTACCCATAATCCCGAGACTTTGTGTATAACCGTTTCTTAATCCAAAGCCAATAACTGTAGTGATAGAGAAAATTAGATGTAATTGGACATACAATTTAGAAATCGAATGGAGACGTCTCATTAAGATTGGGTGTGAAATCTGAATTGCTCTTCCTTCTTCAGTTCGATTATGTAAAAGGTCTATAAATTTCCAGAGAGCGACTGTGAACCAAATGGAAGCTAATGAAAAGACTAACAGGGAGAATTGTAAATCTCCTCCTGTTTCACTGCCAGCAAGAACCCAATCAGGGAGCATAAACCGCCAAGAAAAGGTTAAAACGCTCCATAATAAGAAATATAACCCTGTAAGAAGAAAATCAGTACAATTTTTTGAACGATTTAATAGAAACTCAAAAATAAGTACTAATCCCAAGACAAATATCGCAAAAGAGTCGATAGGAAAGATAAGAATAAGCAAAAAGCCAAAATTCTGTAATGATGCAATAATAAACACATTCTCAAGAAAAATTATTCCACACGCAAAGAAACCCAGTAGTCGAGTATATTTATTTAAAAGAATTAATTGTTGCGGCTCTGATTCATTATTAATCTCATTCAACTCAAATCAACCCGTAAAATCATACTAATGAAGGAAGAAAATTTCAGAGAATTAAAAACCTTCTATCCATAATTCACTATATCCTGAAATTATGAGATTAATATTTGCTTTTCTAGATCATAGTTGTGGTAATATTTTTATTACTGTAATAAATGTATATACGTAGTGATAATAATGGCTAATATTAGTGTTCGAGTTGATGATAAGTTGAAAAAAGAGATGGAACAACTAAGACAAGTGAATTGGAGTGAAATTATACGAGAAGCGATAAAATCTCGCGTCTCCCAGGAAAAACAACGGAATCTTGCCAAAGCTGTTCTAATAAATGAAAAGATTCGTAAGACAGCACCAATCGGGTATGATAGTACAGATGTTATTCGAGAGTGGAGAGATAATCGGGAATAATACCTCTTATGTCTATAGGAATCTGGAACTCATGGAAAGAATTGTCGTAGATGCTAGTATAGTAGTGAAATGGTTTATTAATGAGCAATATAGTGATTTAGCCTTAACAATAAGGGATCGTTTTGTTGATGGGCAATTAGAATTATTAGCTCCTGATTTATTACATTATGAGGTTCTGAATGCACTAAAATACAGTAATCTCTTCTCTAAAGATAATTTAGCTAATGCTGCTTCTTCTTTGGAGAATTATGGAATTATTCAATTTCCTCTAATCGGAGATTATGCACAGAAAGTAGTTAAACTAGCAGAGGTTTACAATTTATCGATTTACGATGCGGCGTATATTGGTTTGACTGATGTCTTAGATGTAAGTGTCTATTCAGCAGACAAGAAATTAGTAGATAAAATTCTAATTGATTATAGAAAAAAGATTTTTTTCATAACGGATTTAGAAGTGAAAGAAGAAGCAAAACTTTTTTCAAGCAAATAACATAGAAATTACTGCTACTTGAAGAAGATTAGCAGCTAAGTTTCGATTTATTTGGAATAACGGATGATTCTAATTGATCATTGAAAACCCAGCTTTACGGAATAAGTATCATACCTTTAAATCTAGAAGACAAGCTGGATTTCTACTCGGTTCGTTTACAGCACTTGAAGATTTCGATATTCTGTTTGCAATCCCGAACGGAGGCTTACCAGTCGCATTGGGATTAGTAGAATTTCCATTAACTCCGAGAACTATCATTGATGTTTTGATAATCAGGAAAATTCAGATTCCAGGTAATACAGAAGCAGGAATGGGAGCTGTTACTCCTGATGGGCAAATATTTTTAAACGAATCTCTCATGGATAGGCTTTCTATTACCAATATTGCGTTAGAAAAGCAGATAGAACGTGCTAAGCAACAAATTGAGAAACGTCGAAGAGAATTTACAAGTGCAATTAATTCTCAAGTGTACGGGAAAAGAGTGTTAATAGTAGATGATGGGATTGCCAGTGGATTTTCGATGTTAGCAGGGGCAAAATGGCTTAAACAACTAGGAGCGGAAGTCGCTATAAGTGTACCAACCGCACCCATGAGTTCTTTAAGAAATCTTGAATCTCATGTTCAAAAAATAATTTGTCTGAATATTCGAGATCGGTATCCATTTGCAGTGGCTGATGCTTATCAAAATTGGTATGATCTGTCAATGATTGAAGCAAAAAAATATTTCAATGAATTGCGTGATTTTCAGCCTCGCAGGCATTAATCCTATAATTCACCAACGATTATATTCAAATTTCTGTTTAAAATCAGACCTTTTTATTAATGAGAACTAGTAGATGTTCTGCAAGATTATATTATATTTAATTACAAAGTTATGTAATTCGTACTAGTCAATTATTTGATCAAACCTTATTATAGACACAGAAACGATGGTAAATTCTAAACTGTACCAAAGGGCATTCTCTTTTAATTGACCTATCTTTAAATACAAAGAAGAACTTGTTATAAGCCTAGAAAAAGAAATTTGTCTATTATTCTAAAATAAATAATCGTGATTCAAAGTGAGCGATGAAAACTTATCTGATTCGCGTAAAGATCTTCTTCAGCGAATAGCTGAATTAGAAAGCGAATTACAACATACACGTAAAAATGATTATAAAGAAGTTGAATAATAATTATATTCAGATAAAAATATTTTGATTGGTGTTTTTATTCTTGAATTTGCGTATAAAATGGTCTTTGACTTTCTCTTTAAGTCTAATTATTGTCTGTATTCTAGCTGCAGTTTTTGGGAATTTTTTTCATGGTGGAATGGAAGCTTTTATTATTGTTTTATTTAGTCCTATTACTTACATTACATCTCTTTTATTTGGTTCAATTGGTGCCGTTGGTGGGTATTTTTATGGCCAAAGAATTGAAGAGAGGGATAGAGAGAGGATTTTATATACAAAACTTCGTAATGACTTCATAGCAATGGTTACACACGAACTTCGTACACCTTTGACATTATTTACGACAAGTAGTGAATTTGTTGAAAAGTTAGTTACAGACAGTACAAACGATGATCCAAGAATTACTAAATCTTTTGAGATAATTTATAGAAATATCTCTAGAATGCAAAGATTAGTTTCTGATATTTCTTCTTATGCACAGATTGAAAGTGATAGATTTAAAGTTAATAAAAAAGAATTTAAACTTACTGAGTATATTCAACTATTTACTAAAAAATATGAAATTCTTCTTGGAGATAATTTTGAATATAAGTCAAAAATTCCAGAAAATATGATTGTCAATCTAGATGAAGATAGGATTAGTCAAGTCTTAGATAATCTAATAAGTAATTCAATAAAAAACACGGATCCTGAACATAGAAAAATTGAATTAAATATTTCTCATATTGAAACAGATCAACTATTAATTTTTAAAGTAAAGGACAATGGTTCAGGAATAAAAGAAGAACATACTGATAATATATTTTCTCCCTTTTACTCGGTTAGTTCAGAATATACGCACAAGAGTACAGGACTGGGTCTTTACATCAGTAAAAGAATTATTAATATGCATGAAGGGAATATTTCTTTTCAAAATAATGGGTTAGAGGCAGGTGTAACTTTTTTAATATCCTTGTTAGCTAAACCTCATTTAGAATGATTTGACATCCAAATTTATAATAACACGAATTCACGAAAGAGTGGATTTTTGGAGTGTTAACATGTACGAAATGGAGGAACTCTTGAGTTCGCATTATTCCTTAGATCACACCTCATCCGAGCCTTATAATGCACATTAGCCATCGCTACGGGGTCAAATCAATAATTATTCATTCATTTTTGGAAGGGAGATCACTACGAATATTGTGAATACAATGATAGTTGTCGAGACTCCTGATAATATGACCCATTATTACTGCTCTGTAAATCTTCTAAATGGTTATATTGAAGAAAGTACCCTAAGTTCATGGAAGGGAAAAATTTTCTTCCTGATAGGTACGTACAGGAATGAGAAGCCATTATTTGATTGGAACGTGATCCTTACAGAGGAGGGTGTTGAAACATCTTGGGGGGAATATATTGTCAAGAGTCAGCGGTATCTTACGTCATCCCATGAATTCTTCGCTTATTACCTCCCAAACGATAGTCTGTGCGTGATTATGTATTCAAAAAGCTGGAATCAGAATCGAACATTATTCGAATCCAATTTATTATCTCCACCAGAACGAGTGGTACCTGTAACTAATCACCCATCTGATCTTACTATCAATGAGGGAGAAATTGGGATTCCTATAAGATGGGTACTCAATGACTCTCATCCAAGAAAATACTGGGTGTATAGGAATGGAGAAGTGATCCAACAGGGGGACTGGAAACAGGATGAGGAAATCGTTGTAGAATTGAACAATCTTCTTCCTGGAACTTATAATTATACGATAGTGGTTCAGGATACACACGAAAATAGCGCAAGTGATACCGTTATCGTGGATATATTAGATGTACCCAATGCACCTATAGTAGAGTTGTTATCACCGACTAGCAGGGAATTAGTACTTGGAATAGTCAGAATTACTTGGTCAGCAAATGATTTGGATAACGATCCATTGGTAGCTACTTTATATTATTGGGACAGTCAAGTATGGGTAGTAATTACCAGTAATTTGACAGAAAATTTTTACGACTGGGACACAACAAATATTCCAAATGGAGTTGAGTATAAAATACGAATTGTGGTCAGTGGCGGAGTATTTTTTACCGTTAGTGAATCTATAGAGAGTTTCCAGATTAATAATCCTCAAAAAAGAATAATTGGTTTCTCTTTAACCCAATTCACATTAGTGCTAACTGTTCTAGGAATAAAGAGAAATAGGAATAAAAGATTATTTTTTCACTAAGAATTAATCAAGAATATACAATTAAACTGAGTAATCAAGTATTTATCAAGCTTGCTAACACAATTAATCAAGAATATACAATTAAATTGAGTAATCAAGTATTTATCATTATTAAACTGCTCGATTCTCTATTCGGAAGCAGCTGCTCGTTATGATGATCAAGAGTTACCCTCAATGAAGATCAAATCTTTCGAAATCAAGAATTTCCGTTCAATCCGTGATATCCACGTTGAAACCAAAGACCTTATGGTTTTTATAGGGAAAAACAATGCTGGAAAGTCAAATATCTTACGAGGACTTAATGCTTTTTTCGATCGAAAAGTCTCCCCTGAGGACATACCTCCCAAACGCTTTGAGGCAAATGACATAGAAATTACCGTTATATTCACAGATGTTCCTCGTCAAGTTCGAAAAAAGCTAGATATTCTTGAACATGATCTCACTATCACCAGGAAATTTGTTATTACTGATGATAAGGTTAAATTGGGAGAAGAACTGATTAATAATCGTGAAATTAAACGTGGATTCTCGAGTGAACTGAATAAAATATCTGATGTACGGAAATATGTTTCTGATGCTCTTCCAAGATATTATTATGTTCCAGCTCTTCGTAATCTTGCTGATTCAGAAAAATTCAAAAAAGGATCATTGATGCAAGATTTACTTTTACCCTTCTTAGATGATTCAATTTTTGATGATGGATTGTCAATTTCTGATCATTTGTTTTCAATTCAGGATATTATGCAAAAACGATCAGCAGCTATAGAGGCGAATCTAAATCAACTGTTAATGGGTCGAATTGAAGACTTTAAGCGTGTTGCCTTTTCTTTTGATCAGGTCGATATTAAAAAGGCATTAGCACCTAGTTTGATGGTTGAGACTGAGAATATTGAAAGGTTGATTCCTGCTCTAAATCAAGGAGCTGGCACTCAAAACTTTTTAATCCTTGCATTGGCACAATATTATGCGAGTGGGAAATTTCCTAGAGATTTAATTATTGCCTTCGAAGAACCCGAAATTTCTCTACATGCGGGGGCTCAACGTAAAATGTGGGCATTGATCTCTAACCTTTCACAGATTATTCAGCAGCAGATGTTTGTTACAACCCATTCAACCATTTTTATTGATGATAATGTAGACAATATCTATTTAGTCAGGAAAAAAAGTGGAGAAACCGCGATTACGCCTTCTAGGTTGAATAGTGAAATTTTACGAACATTAGGCATCCGTGGTAGTGATTATTTTCATAGTGATGCGCTAATCTTTGTAGAAGGACTATCTGATTACAAAGTATTCCGTTCTTGGGTAGAATATCGTCCACCATCATCGTGGGCGGGTATTTACTTTACCTTTGTGCCTTTAGGAGGATTGAGTGCTTTAAGTGACTTTAAACATGAAGATTTCTTGCGATTAACTCACAGAATATATTGTATCATTGATTCAGACAAATCAAGTAGGACAGGAAGAATCAAAACTGTCACCCGCGACATTGTAGAGAAAGTCCAGAAGTTAGGGGGGAAAATAAAAATGCTGAATGTTCGCTCACTGGAAAATTATTTCACCGAAGAAGCAGTAAGAGAAGTTTGGCCAAATGGAGTAAGCTTGATTGATTCTGCAAAGTTTAATGATCAGTACGCTGATATGGAGAGACATCTAAGAGGAATAAAAAGAGAGGACAATCGTGTTTATTTCAAACAACAAGGGATTTTCGATGAAGAAAAAAACAAGAAAGTAATATATTCAAAAGCTAGAGACGGAAAAAAGATCTCTGATGTCATGATAAAACAAGGAACTATTCCAAATGAATTTTTGGCAATTCTAGACGAATTTGGAAAAGATTTTCGAACTCGCAATGAATAATCACAAAAATGAATTAGCTTCATATTAATACAAAAGAAACTCTTTTAAAGGGAATATATGGGAGTATGTTTTCTTACACTCGTAGATAAATTTAAGGTGAAAAAATTGGGTTATATAACACTCCTTCCAGATCTCCCACTAGTATGGAATTTGATCCTTGGTGTTGTCGTTGCAATGATTTATGTCCAAGGTATCATCATATTAATGGCAAAATTAGTCGACTCGGGAAAACTTTCCTCAGACCTTTCTAGAAAGGTGATTCATATCGCTGCAGGAAGTTTTATTTGGATATGGTTATTCCTAGATCCAACAGATAACTTCTCTTATCTCTTTAATATCGCTGTACCATTCTTGTTTTTCCTAACATTCTTGAGAAAGGGAAAAAGTGGCGATCCAGAAGACAAAGACGTCAAAACAATGACAAGAACTGGGGATCCAGGTGAATTACTCAAAGGGCCATTATATTTCACTATTGTGATGATGGTTGCTGGTACAATATTCTTTGGTACCTATGCTGGTATGCTAATGATGGCTATCGTCGGTTGGGGCGATGGTATAGCTCCTTATATCGGTAAGAAATATGGTAATCATAAATTTAAAACTTTTGGTCGTGAAAAAAGCCTTGAAGGGTCAATTAGCGTCTTTCTCTTCAGTATAATAGGTTCACTGATATTCTACGTTCTCTTAGGTATAATTGGGAGTCCAGGATTGATAGGTGTTGCTGATACATCAGTACTCGCAGATCCTAATGCAGATTTTCTAACAATGCTTATTATTATTGTGATTATAAGTTTTGTGATCATGATTGTGGAAGCACTTTCCCCAGCAGATATAGACAATCTTCTAATTCCAATTGCAACCTTGGTTATGATTATCATAATACAAGTGTTTGTATTTCCTGGTGTTACACTCTTTAACATAAAGATACCTTTCATTGAAGGATTTTTATTTAAATAAGGAAAATTCTCTTCCTCCTCCATTTTTTTTCTTTTTCTTATATCAAATAGTTGAATTCTCGTGGTAACTAGTAATATCGCATATCAGACTTGTCTTGATAGATACCAAGGTAATCAATATGGAAAAGCAATCAGGTTTATCTAAAAAGATATTCATGTCATTCGATTTTATCATTGCAACAGCTTTTCTTCTGATTCTAATTTTATTCTTTTTTCTAACTTCCGATGCCGTTGACTTGGTTCAGCTTTTCCTCGGATTTGTTTTCATTCTGTTACTAGGGGGCTTTTTCATGTATGTATACAGCAGACCATTAGTAGAACTATGGAAAAAAATCCTTCATCGTCGAGAATCACAATTGATCCCTCCACTTATCATTTTAGTTGTATTTTCTGTTTATCGTCTCTTTGTACCTACTTCAAACGATCCAGTTGAATATCTTCTTCAGATAGTTGCGGGGATCCTTGTTATTATGGGACCAAGTTTTCTCTACTATTTATTTCCAGTTTCACCGAAAAAAGGATTATCATTGGTTGATGTAATCTCTGGATTATGGGTATGGTTACCTGTAGAATTTGGTGTATTGGATATATGGCTTGGTAAGATAGAATTTGGACAGATTCCATCAACAACATTACTCAATCTTTTCGCATTTATGTATGCAATAATTTTTATAAGAAATCATGAAATGGGATTGACATTTTCATTAAGCAAGGAAGATGTATTGTATCTAAGCAAAGTTAATGGAATTATAATTGTGCTTATCTTACCCCTAGGCGTTATTGTCGAATTCCTTGCCCCTCCTCAAATCATATGGGAGAATGTTGTACAATTGTTAACAGATTTACCTGAATCCTTCGTATTTATTGTGACAACTTTCCTATTAATTTTCTTGGGTATTGCTCTGATTGAAGAAATGTTCTTTCGAGGGTTTATCCAACGACTTCTCGAGCTGAAGTTTACAGAGGATGGTTTTCATCAAAAATGGATGTATTTTGGGGTTATTTTGTTAGTTATACTAATAACGATTACACCATTTGTTGATGATATCCTTACCTCTCTCGTAGGATGGAATTCATTTTTCAATCCGATTTCCGTTATTGTAGGGTCTTTAGCCAAACCCCTAGGTGAATATGAAGGCCAATCATGGGTTTTAGTTGAATCCATTCCATTGGAATTGTTATATTTCTTCGTGGCACTTATTCTTGGAACAGCAGCAATCTTTATTATTTATCGAACGAAGGATCCTATCATTGCTGCACTTGTTTTGAGTTCAATCCTCTTTGGCTGGGCTCATTTTGATGACGTTCGATATATTTTCTTTGCAAGTATAGCTGGGGCTGGATATGGCCTTACTTACCATAAAACGCAAAAAATTGTTCCTGCTGCCATCATTCATATGATTGTTGACGCAATTTGGAGTTTAATTCTTACATTCTGAATGACATTTGGTTTAGAGAAATCCAATGAGCATATCTGTTTCAGTTTTCACTCTTTACCTAGAGCGAAAGATTGACATATAAATATCAAACTTGCTTTTTTTTGAATTTAAATGAAAGCTCATGCCTTAAAATCATATTTCCTGTTAGTAGTCACTACAATTTTTTGGGGCTTGAGTTGGCCCACCGCGAAATATTTAGTATCTTTAGCTCCGTCATTTACTATTGGTTTCTTCCGTTTTTTCATTGCTAGTTTATTCTTTATACCAATTTTTATTATTTATTACAAGCCACATAGATATTCTAGAGACGCATATCTGATGTTTCTTGGATTAGGTCTCACAGGTATTTTTGGGTACGGAATTTTATTTTTAGTAGGAATGAATTTTACTACTGCTGCACAAGGATCAATTATTGCTGGTGTAAACCCTGTTATGATCAGTATTTGGGCTCATATTCTTCACAAAGAACGGTTGGATAGAAATTGGAAATATTTAGGTTTTATTATCAGTTTTGCAGGAGTTCTGTTTGTAATTGGTATACAAGCAATATTAGAATTTCAGATCGAGCATCTGATTGGAAATATAATCATTGTTGCTGCAATGTGTTGTTGGGGATTATATACTAATTTGGGGAAGAAAACAATGAAAGATTACTCTCCGTTTGAAGCCACGTCTGGTGCAGTATTTTTTGGAATGTTATTGTTCGGTGTTGGAGCTTTCGGTGAAAAGTTCTGGGCACAGCCCGCTCTTCAGACTTTTGAATTCTGGGTTGGAATTGTATATTTAGGAGTTTTTGTTACGGTTCTAAGTTTTCTATTCTATTTCATCGCAATCAAGAATATTGGTCCTACCCAATCAGGGATTTTTATCAATCTTGTACCGATTTTTGGTACATTCTTTTCTTGGTTGCTACTCAAGGAACCCATTTATTGGACTTTTCTCATTGGTTTGTTGCTCATAATTATTGGGATTTTGGTAATCAATTATCCTACAGAAGCAAACGCTACAACAAGGGAAAGAGATGTTAATAAAACTTAATGTAGAGATATTAATCCCTTGATCCAAGTCTTACTAGAAAAGCATTCTAGAGAGTTAACTTACATTATTGGTGGCTGGCGAAGTAGCTCAATGACATTATAATAGATTCGTAATTTCACAAAATCTTAATTGAAGCCAAAGAATACGGAAAGTTCAAAACTTCCTTATTTTTCTCTTAGCGACTCTTTTATTCTTTCCTCCCTCACCTTCAATTAATTTTTGAAGATCCCTAATAATAATAGCGTCGAAGAGTTCCTTAATCCCATCTCCAAGAATGGCATTAGTCGAAAAAAAATCTCCTAGTTGTGATAGTATCTGATCTGTTTCAGTTATTCGATTAATTGCCTCTCCAATGTTTTGGTAAATCATTGTAGAATTCAGATAGTAATTTTGCCATTCATGACGCACTTTATCATAAGCATCATCAGATATTCCTTTATGTTGAAAAACTCCTACTGATCTTGCATATTGTAGAGCAAGAGGTCTTTGTTTAAAGATTAGAGTATTGAAATTGTCCCACCACTCGTCTTGAATATCGTTATCTTTTTTCTGAATGAGGATCATCTGAGCAACTAATTCTCTAGCAATTGCTGAAGGATTTTTCTTAGTTCATTGAAGATAATTCGTTAATCTTACTTATGCTTGAGAACGATAAGTGGAACATTGTGGTTCGGAGTCTAGTGAACAATAAAAAAAGTTAACTATTACCTAATTTTAACAATGAATTCGTCAGTGAGGTAAATCTTGATCATTCCAGAATAAAACACAGCAAACTCATTCAACCACAAACTTAATAAAGGTCTTAAGACCTGATCCAGTCATGAAAGTTCTCAAGGTCAGTCTAGATGATGAATTAGATCGAAAGCTCCGTGAACATGCGTACCAGGTTTATGGAAATTCGAAGGGAGCGCTTTCGAAATCTATCCAAGACGCGTTAAAGATGTTTTTGTATCTTCCCCTTATAAATCCTCATCCTAAAATGAACAAAAATTTGCAAATTTTTCACCAGATTAAAGAAAAGTTAGAACGGGAAGAATTTGGCAAATTTGCATTAATTTCAGCTGGTAAATTCATTGGAACCTTTGATAGCTGGGAAGAAGCGCAAAATACGGCGGTAAGAACAAATCCCACTGCTGAACATGGATTCATTTGGCAAATAGGTGTGCAACGAAAGAGGAAAGCAAAAATTGGATGGAGAATGAAAGTTGCAACCCCATAAGACCTGTTGGGATTATCAGGAACTTGATGCACGAGTAAAAATCCCTATTATTCCTCTTGAGATTACTGTTGCGTCTACTAAAGATGAATTTGATTTCCTAATTGACACGGGTTTTGATGGTTACTTGCTAATCCCAGATTCAACCTATATGACCTTCAAACTATATCAGTTCGAGCTTCCTCCCGAACAATGGGCTTATGGAGAGAGTATCAGTGGAGAATTAAAACCGTTAAGGAGCTCTAGAGCGCTAGTCAAAAATCAACAGCTTGGATTTGCACAAGTGCTTGAGATTGAGACTTTTGAACACAATGATCAATATCTAATTGGTTTAGGATTTTTGAAATGGTTTCAGACATTATTCATTGGTGATAAAGACCAAATTTGTCTTTCATTAGTATGAATGATCACTTGAACCTCGGAAAAATCATATATAGGGCTTTATATGTTTTTGGCAACTGGGGCTCGTGAAAAGATGCTAGCATTTCCAGGTGATACTCTTCCAGGAGTGTATGGTGCTGGAGCATTCCAAACTTTAGTCAATAGGGACTTAGTAAAACCATCAGAGAAAATTTTTATCATAGGATAAGTATTCAGGATTAAATAACTCGTGTTTTTTTAAAAGATAAACAGAGATGGTTTTATTAAGAATAATATTAACAAAATGATGATATAAGGTGATAAATTTCCAACAGAGATTAATATTTCCTTGAGCAATAATTTATTTTCGAATTTTTCGTTTTTTTTATCCAATAATGAAGGATTTTTTGTTACTATCCGCAGTCTTTGTTTATTCTTTCTTTCGTTAGAATTTAAAATAGAAGAATCACAATTGCAAAAACCTTCTGTATTATTGTACGATTGGAAGCACGATTTACATTTAGTAACAAGCATTTTTGATCACACATTTGATAATTGTCTTATGTCAATCAATGCTTAATAAAAACCAATGAAACTTCTCATGAGAGACTAATTTGTGGCACAAACCAATTACCTAATATGGAGAAATGATTTTGAATATTTTTTATACGACTCAAATCGGTTCTATTCTTGAAATTCTCCTCTTTCTCTAAGATTCTTTATTTAATTCTTATTTTTTCTTGTCTGTTTTTCAGTTCTAGTTCTGTTAGAATCAGTACAAGTGAAGTAACAGGTGAATTACCAACTTTATCAGGTTTTCGACGGTTAAACACCAATTTGTTTTCAATCAAGAACCAGAATTTACCTTCTCCTTTTTTATCAATTGAACGTGGCTCTACACTAGCTTATTCCCCCATTGTGCTTCTACCAAATCGTGAATGGTTTCAGGAATTAAGATATGATTTTAATTCGATTAATTATAGTCCTCAAATCCTTGTTAATGGTAATATAATTATAAAATGGAATGAAAGTTCATTTACTGAATATAAAAAATCAGGTGCCCTTTGGAATCCAACAGAATCGGCATTAAATAAAATAGAATTTCAATTATGGGATAAAAACGGTACTCTACTCATCTATGATTTGCTAGATCTACATACAGTTATCAATGATCCTCCTATTTTTGATATCAGAGACACAGAGCTTCATTTCGGTATAATTGATAATTTTAGTAAACCTGACATGAATCAAACTTTTGAGATTAATTATGTTCTTTATCCTGACGGATTTCTGCTGAAATATCAAACCGATAATAAATCTCAGAGGATAGAAAGGTTCACCACATATGTTTCCCCAGAGAATTATACATGGGCAATTAATCAATTAATTTCACGTAACTATTTTAATTTTAAAAATAACTATTTTAATGAATATGAAGGCACAACTAAAATAAATCATTATATTTCATTGAGAATATGGAATCCTGATGGAACATTTGATCAATTAACTAAATTTTTTTCTGGATCAGCAGTACCAAATGTCGTAAAAGATCTCTGGAATAATCTATATGTTTTTGCGTTTTCTAATGACGAAAATTTAACCATAAGAGCTGAATCTACCTCGCAATTCTTCTTTATTGTTAGTGGAATAGCAATTCCCATAATTTTACGAAAGAAAGATTGTAAAAAAGACAAAAAAAGGAATAAATGAAGAAAGAGAGAAATTTGTTCCCCCTTTCTGTTTATGATTAGTTACAGATTCAGGTAGATCGCTTTTTGCGAACAAATAGACTAGTACTGATCAAAGCAATAGAGACTATAAATAAATCATAACTCGTTGCATATTCTATTATGATATTGTTTATTTTTTAAGTGAAACTCATCTAGATGTATATGAACTATTTAATTCGCTCATTCTTTTACTAGCTCTTGTATTCATCCTTTATTTTGTATTTAAATTCGTTATTTTCAAACACGACTCAAAATGGATTAAACTTTTTCAAAAACACTCAACTCCTAACATAATGAAGGGGGTTATTGGTTATTTCGTGATTTCCATTGGGTTATTGACAATACAGGGAATTGTGGCTAAAACAGGTCGAATTATTTTCAACACTGCAGAGTTAGGTTATCCAGAAGGAATATTCCCAGAATATTTCATTTATATAATGATATTTTATGCAATAGCTTTTACCATTCCTTTTTTTCTAACGATATCAACAGAATGGGCTAAACATCCTTCAAATTAGAAATATAGGCTTGTTAATTTTGATCAGTTAGTTATTGTTGTTGAAAAAATGTATTTCGTGAGTTATCGAAAATTCATTAAAAGGGATTAATTCAAGTTCTAATCAACCTAGAAATGTATATTATAGTAATTTAATTGAAAATTCTTACAATTGTGTCAATTTTCTAACATGGATTAAACAGTATGACAGCAAGTCTGCGATTCAATCCTTACAATTATGTTTTCTGATTCTAAACGAGGCGTATGAATGGATAATAGAATTACTGAACATCCAATTCTCACAATCCCCGATTATGAGGTGATTGAATTCAGCTGGGATGGGAGAAAGCTTTCAGCTCCAGTTAATCTCGTTATTTCATCAGCGTTATTCTTAAATGGTATCAAAATATTTGGTCGTCATCCCAAGGATGGTTCACCTCAAGGGATGTTTTGTGCAAATGGCCAATGTGCACAGTGCACTGTGATCGCTAATGGAAGGCCTGTGAAGTCCTGTATGACCCCTCTTGAGGCAGGGATGGTTATTACAAGTTGTTCTGGGTTACCTGAATTACCTCCCGATGATAAACAAATTCCTGTTGCTGATCCTCGTATTTACGAAACTGAAGTATTAGTGATCGGAGCAGGCCCTTCTGGTCTTTCAGCAACAAGTACATTTGCTGAATATGGGATTGAAGTGCTTTTGATTGATGATAAAGACCGATTAGGTGGAAAACTGGTTCTACAAACACATAAATTTTTCGGTAGTCAAACAGAAGTACATGCAGGAAAACGGGGTTTTAAGATCGCAGATATTCTTGGGAACAAGATAATAGAACATCCTAAAGTCAATATTTGGATTAATAGTACTGCTTTATCGGTTTTTAGTGACGGGATGGTTGGGATTTTACAAAATAATAGCAATTATTCACTAGTTAAACCTAGAAGATTGTTTTTGGCAACTGGTGCTCGGGAAAAGATGCTCGCATTTCCAGGTGATACTCTTCCAGGAGTGTATGGTGCCGGAGCATTCCAAACGTTAGTCAATAGGGACTTAGTAAAACCATCAGAGAAAATTTTTATTATAGGAGGAGGAAATGTAGGACTTATAGCTGGGTACCATGCAATTCAGGCTGGAATTGAAGTTGCTGGCTTAGTTGAGGCACTTCCCCAGTGTGGTGGGTACAAGGTACATGAAGATAAGTTAAGACGATTAGGAGTTCCCATTTATACAAGTCATACGATTCTATCTGCAAACGGACTGGAAAAAGTAGAATCGATCACAGTTGGGAAACTCGATGAGAAATGGAATTTAATTCCAAATACAGAAAAATCATTTAAATGCGACACTGTCCTTATAGCAGTGGGTCTAGAACCTGTTGATGAATTTTATCATAAAGCGGTTGAATTCGGGATTGATACGTGGGTGGCTGGTGATGCTCAAGAGATTGCAGAAGCAAGCGCGGCCATTTTTACAGGAAAACTTGAAGCAATTAAAATGATAAAATCACTTGGAATTGAAACAAAGGAAATTGTTGAAGAGTTAGAAAAGAAAGCTCTGATGATGAAAGAGAAACCTCCAGATCCGATAGAAAAAGAACTTCCTAAACAAGAAACTGGGCTTTTTCCTGTTTTTCATTGTTATCAGGAAATCCCTTGCAATCCTTGTGCATCTGTTTGTCCTCAGGGTATGATACATACTGAGGATGATATATTAACAGGGCTACCCTATTTCTATGGTGAAAAAGAATGCACAGGATGTGCTAGGTGTGTTGCTATTTGTCCAGGATTAGCTATTGCATTGCTTGATTATAGAAAAGATCAAGAAAACCCATTTGTAACTATTCCTTTTGAAATTTCCACTAAAAAGCTAGAAAAAGGAGAAATAATCACCGTAATGGGTGATTCAGGCCCTCTTGGACAATTTGAAGTTATCAGAGTGAGGATATTAAAAAAATACCCACAAACTCAACTAATAACTGTAAAGCTCCCTCGAAATATTGCTAAAGAAACAGTGAATATTCGAATGAAAGATCACATTTCTCAAGAACCGATAGAGATCTATCATAAGCCTCCCTATCCTGATGAGGCAATTGTATGCAGATGTGAAAGAGTAACTGCAGGGGAAATACGAAAATGGATTAAGGATGGAGTAACAGATGTTAATGAACTAAAAACTCTAACTCGGTCGCAAATGGGAGCCTGTGGAGGAAAAACATGTAGATCATTAATTCAACGAATTTTCCAGGAGGAAGGTATTCAAACTGAAAAAATTACTAAGGGAACATTGAGACCTTTATTTGTTGAAGTTCCATTCAGCGCATTCGTAAAGGCGGGGAGAAAATAATGGCAGAGTATGACGTTATAATAATTGGAGCTGGAAGTGTCGGAGTACCAGCAGCTCTAGCTTGTGCAAATGAGGGATTAAAGACTTTAATTGTTGAAAAAAACTCCTCCGTTTCTCAAGGAGATAATAAACACGCGATTGGTGGTATTAGAGCTACTCATTCTCAGAAAAGCAAAATTTTGATAAGTCAGCGATCGATTGAGATTTTCTCTTCATGGGAAAAAAAACAGGGTGATGACATTGAATGGGTTCAGGGGGGTTATACATTTGTAGCATATACCGAAGAACATGAAAATTTACTCAAAGAAACAGTTGCTTTACAGAAACGATACGGGTTGAACATTGATTATGTCTCATCTGAAAAAATTAAAGAATTAATTCCAGGTATCAATCCCGAGGGTCTTAGGGGGGGAACTTTTTCTCCTGAAGATGGGAATGCTTCTCCGTTATTAGCATTGAATGCTTTTTATAGGAAAGCCAAGAATGATGGGGTAAGATTCTCATTTAAAGAGCAAGTTACTAGAATTAATCGTCAAAATCGAGAGATAATTGGTGTTAAGAGCTCTAAAGGATCATATAATTCTTCTACGGTAATAAATGCAACAGGTGGAAATGCCAAGGAAGTTGCTAAAACTATTGGAATAGATATACCTGTAACACCAGATTCACATGAGGCTGGGATTACTGAACCAGTGAAGAAATTCTTTAGTCCAATGGTTGTTGATATAAGACCCGCTGACGATCCGATATGGGGAGGATCTAATAACTATTATTTTTATCAAAATAAACGTGGACAAGTAGTATTTTGTTTATCACCAAATCCATCAATAAAAGGCACGGATAGAAGAGAAACTGCAACATTTCTTCCTCAAATTTCCAAAAGAATGGTTCAACTTCTCCCTAGACTTAAAAATTTAAAGATTAGAAGAACATGGAGAGGATTGTATCCAATGACTCCTGATGGTATTCCAATTGTAGGAAAAATAAAGAATCTGGAGGGTTATATTAATGCGGTGGGGATGTGTGGTCAAGGATACATGTTAGGACCGGGTCTTGGAGAAGTGATAGCTAGATTGGCTGCTAGTAAAAGCACAGTAAAAGATAATGAAATTTTGAAAGAATTTTCCCTCTACCGAGATTTTGATAAAATTGAGAGATTAAAATAACCAAATCCTAAAGTACACTGCATGCGGTGCATGCATGATTGCTTTAACCGCTTCCTCTAGTGTAATTATTTACTCACTAGTCCCATTTTTATGGGAAAAAAACCACATTGAATCAATTTTTAAAGTATTAAATAAAATAGAAAAGGAAGAATGAGTATCGACCAGTATCGAATGATGTTCTTAGAGAGTAAGAATCGTTTCATGTTAAAAATTGAAAATTCTATAATCCCTCTATTGAAATTAAGTTATCTGATGACACGACGGAAAAATCATATTGTTTTTTAATCAGATTAGCTTTTAGCAGTATTTCCTTGTCGTTTGTAACAAAATAATCGACATCTTTACCTGTCTTATTCTGTATTGATAGTATATTCGCAAGATGGAGATTATCAAGAGTCTTTAACCCGATTTTTTTCGCAACATCTATGCATAACCAGTGGGAAGAAGAAATGTTGATAAAATTATCCAGAATGTCAATCTTGTAAACCGAAAAGTCATCAATAACATCCAGATTTTTTATCAATACAATTCTCTTTATGAATTCTATTGCTAAGGTATTTTCTCTTGGATCTTTTATCGAGAATTTCCTCTTTTGCCTTTCGACAACTGAAGCAACCTCAGCCAATCCAAGTCCGGAAAAAAACGCGTTGATCTCATTTTCTTCAATAGCATTCCTAATTTTTAAACATGATTGAAAGAGGGGATCCAAGGGGGCCCATAAAGTCAAAAGGATATTTGTATCTAGATAAATTCGTTTCATCTGTCTCTCCCTTCAGCAACTACTTCAGACACATTGCTTGGAAACAACTTTTTTCCAAATACTAGCAATTCTTCATCTGCTAATTGGGATTTTCGATTCATCTCTTTTTGTAAAGGAGTTTTTAGTTGTTCTTCAATCAGCTCGTTGATTCTTTCTGAGACTATGTTCCTCACAGCTTCACTTCTATTAGAGAATAATCCCATTTCAATTAATTTATCTAATAATAGAAGATCTTTCTGTTTTAATCTTGATGTAACGGTTTCATCCATAGTGTCCACAGTAGGTACATCTAAACATAAGTTTTTAAATACATTTGTATACCAGATCGATTAATATGGATCCAATGATAATAATTAATATGAAGGAACATAACAAAGTAAATTCGTTTATCTTTAATGTGATTAGGTTCATTAAGATTACCTAGATTAATGTGATTAGGTTCATTAAGATTACCTAGATTAATGTGATTAGGTTAATTCACGGAATTTCTGAATATATTCTAAGCTTTGATGTCTAAAATATGTATTATACAGCTGTGCATAAACACCATTCAGAGCAATTAATTGATCATGGTTACCTTCTTCAACAATTTTCCCATGATCTAAAACAATAATACGATCAACATGCCTAACAGTCCATAATCTATGAGCAATAACAATAGAAGTACGCCCTTCAATTGTTTTCTCGAGAGCTTCTTGGATACGAGTTTCGGTGAATGGATCCACTGAAGCTGTAGCTTCATCTAATATGAGAATAGATGGGTTTTCCAAAAGAACCCGCGCCAAAGCGACAAGTTGCCTTTGGCCCATTGAAAGTAATGATCCTCGTTCGCGTAACGTTTGTTGAAGTAGGTGCTGTTATTTAAAATTTTTCTTTCTTTTTCATTTTAGATAATTTCCATTTTATTGATTTCAATAGAAATCTTTATAACTTCGACTACTGATTAATTACGTAGATAATGGATGAATTGCTATGTTTATACTTAAATTTTATCGAAATGATGGTAATAGCTTAACTGGTATAATTGATCAGTCTATAGTTAGGTTCTCTGTGGTTCTCTGCGAAATTAAAAGCCGATTAAGAAGTCAATCGTGTCAACAAGTTTTTGAAAAAGATTTTCAGACTAAAGATATACCTGGTAATTTCTTTGTTTTAGAATTTAGTAAAAATAATTCCTCTTTTTCAACTCGCCTTCTCATTCAAGAGATGGATTCCAAATTAACTCCTGAATATCGCACTGAAATACTTCAACTAATTAAAAATTATCAGATAAATTTTGAGGAAAATATATAAGTAAGTTAAAGACTATTTCTGTATATTAAAGGTCGGTTTTTATGGAATTAATGAAAGTTACAATTCATTCGGATGTGATTGAACGATTTGAAAGAATCTTTCCAGGGTTATTAGAGAAAGGTTTTTTTCATCCAAATACAATGTCTAATTCTCGGATAAAAGAAGATTATCACAATCTCTTAATGTTTATAAGAGAATTAGATCGTCCTATTACTTTAGAACTTAATCTTTATGGTTTACAATTTGCTTTTGAATGTACAGCAGAGGGTTATTATGATTATGGGCAATTTACTGTTTATCGTATACCAGAAGAGTTTATCGATGAAATCATATTTGACGCGCGGGTTGGTAGAGGACTCTGTATTCAATGTGGTAAAGACTATCCAATTGAAACAGGTTGTACCAAAGACAGAAACATTTATGGTAAATGTGATCCTAAGAACTTTATTCCGTTTCTTGATAAGGAGGGAAACAAAGTATTCAAAGGAAAATTTTCTTATAAAGAACCTTCTGATTTTGAACCCCATGAATATATTCCTTATTCTCCCGAACGTATGAAAGTACATAGAGAGTTTGCACAAAAAGAAAACGCACAACTTGAGCTTAAAGCTAAAGAATATGAGAAAAGGGGTAATCTAGACAGCGCACAACTGACTAGAAGACGCAAATATAAAGAGTTCTGATTTCAGAATTAAGTTAGGTTTTAATTTCCCTCTTGCTGTTCTTTTCTATTTTGTAATCCATTATTTTGTATATACCAAAAATAAAACGAAGTGTATAATGAAATACATATTCTCCTTTCAGAGGTTGTTTTTGGTCTTTTCTATATTCAGTACAACATAACATTGCTGTATTTTGGCAATTACCTTCTTTCCAGTATTTGCATCCTTGCATACAGTCATTTTTTAATTTATTTAAAGTCCAATCTGGCCATCCTAGTTGTTTTAATTCCTTTTCTGATTTTTTGATTAAATTTGTATTCCCCATTATTCTCTATCCTTGCGTCATACTTCTGTTCTGTCACCTCTGATATTGCTTATAATACCCCTAGATTTCGGGTCACCCATCACATTGAATCTCCAAATTGCAAACCGATACCCGTCTCTCACCAGTTGCTAGTTGCAAGCTGACAATTTTTTTTCTACTTTTGAGAAATTTATCCTTTTTTACACTCAATTTTTTGGGTTATTATATCTGATTTCTTTTTTATTGAATTAAATTCATTTTTGAGAGGCGATCCAATCTGATTACACTTGGGAATATTGTGAGTATGAAAAATCGAACTGATTATTATCGCATGTGGATCGACTTCAATGATATCAAACAAAGATTTTTGGATGAAATTTCACATTTTGCTCATTCAAAAGGACTTCCTATACTTATTGACCAATTTAACTCTATACCTGTTACTCTTCAGGCTTTTCATAAAACTGACATCTGACCTTGAAAGAAAAGGATTATCGAATGACCAAGACCTGCAGTAACCGCAAGACCGATTAATAATAATGGAATGTATCTTGCCATGATTTTTCCTTGTAAAACGAACGCATCTCGATAAGCTTCAGCATTATGATTATATTTATTCATTTCGTGCTCTTCTGATGTGCTTCCTTTCACAACTTCGATACCTGAAAGTGTTTCATTTAATATTGCGTTCATTTGGCCGAATTCCATTCGCAATTTACCAGTAACGGGACCTAATTTACGAGTGTAACCCCTTAAGGATATTAAAAAGCAGATAGTAAATATAATCGGTATTATTAATAGCTCTGCGGGATAAAAGAAGATAATGAAGATCATTGGTGTGATTAGGTTCATGAAAGATTCGAATAACAACGAAAGGCCTGGAGAGATCATAAAATTAAGCATCCGAACATCATTAGTAGCTCTAGCCATAATATCTCCAATTCGTTGAGAATCATGAAAGGATTGACTCTTTCCTAATAGATTGAGATAAAATTCATGTCGTGTTTCTTTCTCTATTCTTTGGGCAAGAGTTTCTCGAATAAGATTTGTTATCAGATTAATAATAGGAGATCCAACAGCAAATGTGAAAAATAAGATTGCATAAAGAACCAGATTTTTATCTTCACCAACTGCAAATTCATCTAGCGCAATACCAATTAAAACCATTAGTCCAGAACCTAAGGTTGCAGTAAGAATAGTACCGAAGAAGATTAATAAAACAATCAGCTTATTTGAACCAGCTAGCATGTGAGCGATTATCCATTTTCTTGGACCTCTCATCCTAGCATTCGCGAATGTATCTTCCTCTGGCATAAATTCTGTCTTCTTCATTTGTCGTTAATTCCCTTTCTTTTTTGAAATAAAACACTCAATAGCACTCGAAATAGTAGATTTCATAATTTGTAACATATTAAAAACAATAACTCTAAATAGAAGGATTTCACCAATATAATAAAGGTTTTTTTTCTTTATCCATAAGAAAAATGCAACAAAAATAGAATTATAGTTTAATTCATCGATTAATTTGTAAATTTACTTTATCCATCTTTTTTGTGAATTTCTTCATTCTAATACTAAGAGTTTTAACCTACTCTTCAAAGCCTTCGTGTGTGAGTAGTTTTAAAGAAATAGCTGAAGAATCGTCTCAATCTGTCGACTATACTGATAAAGAACCTACGAATACGAGATTCTCAAAACTATACCCTGTAGATGCGGGAAAAGTTCTTGGAGACTCCATTATTAGGACTTATACTCTGATTTACGCTGTATTTATCACATCATCCCCTATACTTCTTTCATTAATTACTAGTATTCGAAATCTCCTACAATTAACTACCCAATCTTTCTTTGGCAAACATTCAGATAAATATGGAAGAAAACCGTTCCTATTGACTGGATTATTCATTTCAGCGTTTATAAGTTTTATTTTTCCAATGATAACAAATCCATTGTTGTTTCTATTAGCTGTGATAATTTATTCTATTGCATTTAGTATTTTTTCTCCCGCATGGATAGGATATCTAGGAGATGTCTCAATTTCTGGCCGTAGGGGGTCGTTTCTTGGAAAGATTTCGACTATAGGTGTTTTATGTACATTCATAATCTTACTCATCATGGGTTGGGGGATAGCACTAATTGAAGAGGATTATGGCCTCCAATATGCAATCATATTTCGTATAGGGGCTTTAGCGTTTTTGATTTCAGGTGTCGCTAGTCTTTTTTTAACAGAGAGGATTGGTAAGAATGATTTTTTTTCTGAGGATTCAGATGATGGGAAAAAGGAGTTACCAGTAAAAATTCCTTTGAAATCAAGATTCAAGAGCTGGATTAAAGAAGCGACAACACCATTACTTGAGAATCCAAACTTTAGAAGATTTGTAATAATATGTGCATTTATGGACTTCAGTATGTCACTAGGATGGCCAATTTTTGGGTTTATTAGAGAAAGATATGCCTCCCCATCTGAAAATTCATTGATGTGGGCTGTTTTCATGGGTTTTCAAGTTATTTCACTGACCGTTGGTGGAAGAGCAATTGATCGATATGGTAAAAAGGTCGGATTATGGGGCCGCAGGCTCATGTTTTTTATCCCATTGGTTTTATTTTTTGCGAGAAACTGGTATGAGCTTGCAATAGCTAATATAATTGGAGGAATCGGATATGGTCTGTACTATGTCGCAATGACTGCTTATATAATTGATTCAGCCCCAGAACACTCTAAAGGGAACTATATTGGCGCTTTTTCATTAATTATGGGCTTGTCAACTTTTCTTGGTTCAATTTCAATGGGAATTGCTACTGAGATTTTGATCAATTTCGTGGGAAAGTGGGATGCAATTTATTCTATGCTTCTAATTGTAATTATTTTTCGTTTCTTAGGTGGATTGAACTTTTACTTTGTTAAAGAACCACTTGAATCCCTGAAGCAGGGAATTGATGAGGAAACTTTTACAATTATTGAATAGCTTCCTTAAAATGAAGAAGGAAGATCTAAGTCAAATTTGTCTTTTTGTGTTTTCCCATCTTTAAAAAGTTCAGACAAAATTCAGTTGTTCTATTCAGATTAATTGAGGACCTTTAAAGTCGCTGGTCAATAGTAAAACGAAAGTTCCTTTAGCCGGGTTGACATGGTTAGAGTTCAACGAACTCGTAGGAAGCACCGTCCTTTAGGTCGGTGTAGTTCACTTTATCTCTTAAAGAAAAACTAGAACTTCCGAATTTAATGCACTCTCTAGAAAAAGATTTATATGAGGAAAATTCGATTTAGTTGTCCTTGGAGTTCATAATATGACTCTTCAGAATTCCTCTAGATATTCAGTTGATGAATTAGTTCAAATATTAAAAAAAACCTTAATTCCTCTCTTTGAAAAGTATCCTATTCATTTTGGAATATTAGCTGGTTCATGGGTTCGAAACCAACATCAATGGTGGAGTGATATTGATATTTTTATTAGTTGGCCTGACTACTTAAGATTATCCACTGAAAATAGATTAGAATATGTTATAAAGATAAATTCTGAAGCTGAAAAATTGACACAGTTAAACAGAATCGAAATCCGCATTTTGGAAAAACAAACTATACACGCTCAGTATAATATCCTAAAAGAAGGGGTATTGCTTTGCGAACTGATATCAAACAGTCGGAATGACTATCTAGGCCGAATTCTGCCAATATATTATGATCATATTATCTGGTTTAGCTCTTATTTAAACGAAAGTCTTGGAGTTGAAAATTAAATGCCTCTGAATCACATTTTAATAAAGGAAAAATATGATCATGCTAAAAAATACTTGGTAATATTACGGAAAATCTTAACTAACTCTACAGATGTATTTATAAGCAATTTTGAACTCCAACTAGAAGGTGAACGAATATTTGAAGTAATAACTCAAATAATACTTGATATATGCACACATATTGTTGCTAATTCTGATGTCGAAACGCCAAAGTCTTATTCTGATTGTATGCAAGCATTAAATTCGCTAAATATTCTTACAAAGGAAAAAACAGAAAGAAATATCTCATTGATAAAAATGAGAAATCTAATTGTCCATCAATATGGAATAATTGATTATGAAATGTTATATCAAAGTCTAGGAACATTAGAAAGAGATTTCACTAGTTTCAAAAAAGACATCTTGCGTTGGATAGGTAAATAAAATCAATCTTCAAAGAGCTAGTCTTCAACGATTTAGTATGGTGAAATTTTAATACATTTTTCAGAAAAATTTGTTTCAATTCCATTTGTTTCTTTTTGTTTTCCCATTTTTAAGAGGATAAAAGAACAAATTCAGTTGTTTTATTCTAAAGTTGTTTTCAATTGGTTGTAAATAGTTGTTACACGTTGATAAAATCCTTTAGTATGATACTCATAAGTTAATTTCAAATTATAGCGGTCATAATGGTGGATGAATTCATGTACTAGAGTTCTGAGAAACGTTTTTGGTTTCACATATTGTTGTCTCTTAGCTGTTCTTGAGAACACCGAAATAGAGGATCTTTGTGTTTTTTTACCCTGATCGCGGGTTCGATGAACTCCTAAAATTTGCCGATTTTGATTTGTTATTCTTTTTCCACCTGTATGGATTTTAATTTTTGGCAGATGATACAGATTAACAAGCTTAGATATCAGCTCATTTGAATTCAACTTAATTCCATTCGCATTACCTTCAGTTAAAGCGGTCACCAGCCATTCTATTGTAGTTTGTACTTGGATCAATGTGGGATCTGGAATTGGTGCAATGATTGATGTATTAGAAACGTTATAATCTGATTTCTGGGATTTTGTCCGTTCTCTACTTCTTTTTTTCTTTGGTTTTGCTTTGTCTTCCGAGATCGGAGAATCATGATGAGATAGACGGTTTGGATGTGCTCTGAATCTACCAAGCTCGCCTTGAATAGTGATTGTTCTTCTGTTGATTTTTTCTACAGTTCCTGAATGCGATTTTCCTTTATAGATGAATCTTATTTTATCGCCAACTTTGAAAATATTTGTTTTTTGAGATGAATATTCACTTTCCTTCGGTTTAGGGGTTATAATATTAATGTTAGAATTCCATTCAGGTTCGCTAACATGATTTAACGCGCTTGGTGTTACTCTAAATGACCCCAACCTGGTTTTAACAGAGATTGTTTTTTTATTAAACTTAATTACGATCCCATAAATTATCTGTCTTTTGAAGGTAAATTTGACCTTATCCTCTCGATTAAAACTAAATTGTGGTACCATTTACTCTTCCCTTGAGACTGAGTTGCAATTCACACTTTATTATTATAGAAATCTATCTTATTGTATTGAGATACAGATTTTTAATCTTTCGATAATATCAGTTTCATCATTTATGACTTGGAGCTTTCATTCTTCTAGAGGAAGTGGAGCTATTTTTTTTTGAAAGAGGAATAAAAATAAAATCTAAATTCAGGTCTATAGACGAAAATTATGTCAAATACTTTCAAATATGATATGAAACCTTCAACAGAAAGTCAAGATCCTTCATATTGGTTTATTTTTCAGAATGGTGAAATTTTAACACATTTTTTAGAAAATTCTGTTTCAATTCCATTCGATTCCGTTTTAACTACCCTGAATTCCGAATTAAATTCGATCTCAAAGCAATATTTTGGATTGTTTGGAAAAAATCCTTGTTTTTATATGGAACTCCCTCAAGATCTAAACATACCTGAAAATTTATCATTCTATAATTTGAGAAGCTTGTATGGGTTAGTAGAGGACGACATTTTATGGGTTGCAGGTCGTGCATTTCAACTTCTGCATTGGGATAATTCCTCTAAATTCTGCGGGAGGTGTGGGTCTCAAACAAAATTTAAGCTGGATGAGAAGGGAAAAATTTGTCATAATTGTAACCTTTTAATATTCCCCAGAATTTCACCAGCAGTTATTGTTGGAATTTTGAAAGAAAATCAAATTTTATTAGCTAATGGAACACGATTTTCATCTAGTCTTTATAGTGTTATTGCTGGATTTGTTGAACCAGGAGAAACACTTGAAGAATGTATTCGGAGAGAAATCAAAGAAGAAGTTGGTATTGAAATCAAGAATATCAGATATTTTAGTAGTCAATCCTGGCCATTTCCTGATTCACTTATGATTGGATTTCTTGCTGATTATGCGAGTGGTGAGATTACTATTGATAAAACTGAAATCAATGATGCAAACTGGTTTACATCTGATAATCTTCCTCCAATACCTGGTAAAATAAGTATCGCTAGAAAAATAATTGATTGGTTTGTAGCAAATCATTAAAATATCCATAAAGAAGAGATGGACTATGAAAGCATCAGATCTATACAAGGAACTTGAAAAGGATTTCGATCCTAACAGTTGCAAAGATGTTGATATTAAATGTTGGAGTGGGATGGAATTTAACCAATATGTGCCTGAATTATTTCGGAAGAGGTATATGGGACTTTATATTGATAATTCTAAGGAGATTAAGACTGTTTTTACAGCTGTGTTTCCGAGTGATAAAGTACTAAGTCATATCTTAGCTACAGGAATAACTGATGCTCTTTTGTTTGTACACCATCCTATGATCTGGGATATCCGGCTTCCCGAGGTATTTTCTTACATTGATAATGAGTTATTAGATCAATTGAATAAGAAAAGAATTTCTGTATACGTATTTCATGCTCCTTTAGATAAGAACGGTCAATATTCAACTACCGTAAATCTTGCTAAAGCAATAGGTGTGCGACAAGAATCGGAATTCTGTAAATACTTTGGCGTTGTGAATGTCGGGATCATTGGATCTACTGATTACAAAACAGTCGTTGAGTTAGTTGAACATATTAAATCCATAGTCGCCCATGAAGTGCGATTGTGGAACTATGGTTCAAATGATATAAAAAATGGAAAAGTAGCTTTGGCAGCTGGGGGTGGAAATGAACAATTTGCTCTTGAAGAGGTTCTAAACCTTAGAATTAACACCTATATAACAGGAATCACAATTAAAAATGATATTTCAAAGAAATCACATGAATTTGCAGAGAAAAACAAGATTAACCTGATCGGTGCCACCCATTATTCAACAGAGAAGTTTGCTTGTATTGCAATGTGTGATTATTTTGAGGAACATGGGCTAGAATGCGAATTCATTGAAGACATCCCAATAATTGAAGATATTTGAATTTTTAGATTCCTAAGATGAAAAATATTCCTTTTTTAAAGAAAATTCGAAAATTCGAAGGAATAAATGATTTTATAAGAAAAGTTCCGTCAAAGTAGACTATATATTTTGTCGATTCTAGTATTAAGATAGGGAACAATAATGAATAATGATAGGAACAAAAAAAATCAATCTAAGAGTTTTATTGCTACCAAAGTTCCTTTCAGATGGATTACTGGGAGTAAATATACTTTTGTTGATCACAAGAATCATACAATCATACGAGCTACTGGAGGAATCCAACCCAGTTTTATCTATCTAATTATTTATTTCATTGGTGTAATATTTTTAGGTATTTTCATTCTTGGTCTAGTTCCAGTAGGGTATAGGTCAAGTATTTCCTCTTTTCTCTTTTTTCTACTCGTAGTAGGTATACTCGTTGGTTCAGGATTAATTATGAAATATCTAAATGAATTTTTCATTTTTTCAATAACAGATAATCAAGGAAATCTTCTGGGGAGAGTATTTGGGGATTGGCGATTATCAAGGTGGGAAATAACGAATCTAGATTATATGTCAAACGAAACAGTTAATCTTCATCTACATCGTGATCATAAAGGTACCATTACCACTGCACACGATACTTTTTCAATTAATCCTAATAGAAGATCCAAATCCTACTATACTCATGCTCCAACAAAATTTGAAGTTTATAATTCTAAAAACAATCTTTCATTTTCGATTTCAGGAGCCTCGCGCTGGATATGGGAAAAATATAGTTACAATTTTACAGATTTTCAAGGCAAACTTAGTCCATTTATTATTTCTACAATTTTAATATGTATTGCTGAGCGGTATTGGGTGAAAAAAGGGCATAATACCTTGTACGGATTTACATATGGTTTTAGAGAGGTAAAACAGAGCACAACCTCTAAACCAAAGTCCTCATATTATTCTCAGACTAGACGAAATGACAATAAAACAACACAGTTCCCTCAACAATCCAATAAATGTCCTAAATGCTTTCTCTCTCAAAAGGATAACTACACTTATTGCAAGCGATGTGGCACGAAATTACTATCTAAAACGGAAACAACTAAATCCCAAATCGTTTCCAAAACATTTCCTAAACCGATTCCTAAAACATTCACAAAAAAAGGGTTTAATCAAGATAAGGAAGAAGATATTTACACTCCAATCGAAGGAAGTGTTGATCGCACTCCAGATTCATTAGAATATGATATAAAATCTCTAGAAACATATAAATATCAGTCAGAAAATAAATATCTTTCAGGGGTGGAAATTCCTAGCTCTCGTGATACAGGAGATAGCGATACGGAAGATGCAATTATAATCGAATCATCTTCTCCTGATATAGATGACATTGAATCGGATCTAAATATTGCTGGTGAAAAAAAGTCTCTTTTTTCTTCTATTCAGTATCAAGTCCAAGCTATTGATTTTGAACAATTTAGGGATTCCTCTATAGTAAATATTCTTCCTTATTCTGGAACTATTCGTAAAATAATCGTTAAGTTCGATAATTCCCAAATCATTATGAGTGGATGTATGAAACGACCCTCTCTTCCTGAGGTAGTCCTTAAAGCTAAAATTGATCGTGATCCTCAACCTGCTTCATGGGATAAACCGTGGGACGACATTTTTCTTGAGGGAGAAGAAAAAATAATCCAACGGCTTAAACACCGGTATGAAATAGCTCATCACTTATCTTCTTTAGGGAAAACTATGCTTGAAGCGAAATCACCCTCAAAAGGAGAAATTTGTATATCCATAACCTGCATTGAATCTGAGGAGGCAATTAAATTCGCGTTTTCTCTTTTAAGAGACTTGCAATCGTTTTTTGAAATTTCATTTTACTAACTGGAAAATTATATTATTATCTTTACTCTGAGCTAATCAAAATTTCTCGAAGATCTTTTGCTAACATGTCAGAACGAATAAAACTGAATTGAAGAGGGGCTTCTGATTTTGCAATTGTGGTCAGAAGGAGATCAGATCCAATATCTAGGAAGATTAATGTCTTGTTATCAAGATGAATTGTACAGGCAAGGTTTTTCGTGTTAAATGCTTCTTTCAATCGGTCATTTGTTCCTAACCATAAATTAGCTGGAAGTGAAACGAATTCTACATGTTCTGCTTCTCCCAATTCTATCACAGGAAGGCCATCTGATGATAGTACTGCTGCACCATAGAAGTCATCATTAGTAACTAAGAATTGGTTAACTTGATTCTGGATTTGTTTGATTTCAAAAGAAGCCTCATGGATCACTGTCAGGCAATGTTTCATCATTTCAAAAATGGAATAGTCATTTAATGAAGTAATAAAAGTTTGACCATCGATATCTGCTTCAAAATCACTTCTTAATGAATTAAGCAGGACTTTTTTACCTTCTTGAGGCAATAAATCTGTTTTATGAAAACAAATGACTATTTTTGCAAACTTTGAAAATTTACCATGTTCTTCTAGTATTTTTTTCCAGTAAAATAATGAAGTTGATATAGTACGTTGATCTGAGCTATCAACAATCCATATCAATATCGTGTATCTCTAAATAATTCTTCTTTTTGTTTTTGAGAAAGAGTATCTAGAAAATCAGCTTCTTCCTTTTGGAATTGGATTTTTAGCAGTCTTTGGAGAGTTTTTATTTTCATTATTTCTTTTTTGTGAGGATTTTCCTCTGGTTCTAGGTCTATTTTATCATATGTCTTATGCAAGATTGATTTTTTGCCAGCATTAGGGAGACCCAAAACCAGTATCTTTGACATTTTTGATTCTAAATCCATCAATCGGTTGTTAAGAATTGAGTTTGATAGGAATAATTTATATTTCATCTGAGATTTTAAATAAATTTCTTATTCTTGAATAAATACATATACGATTAAGATAGGTTAAACAAGGATGAATTGGGTATAAAATTCAACCAAATATTGAGGAATTTCTTCCTTCTTAAACATCATTGCGAGTTTTTCTGCAGTTGATGATCTATATTTTTGATTTAGATATTTTTCAATAATTGTTACGGTAATAGTTTTATCAGATATTCCCTGATTTCTTTTCTTAGTAATTATAGCTTTAAGTTTCTCAATATCCGGAAAAGTATCTTTACCCAGATTATTTGTTAATCGAATAAATATTGCTGGATTATTAAGGAATAAAGATTCAATGCATTCCTCTTTGAGAGAAAGAAAAGTTTCTTTTGGAAAAACCATCCCCCAACTCCCTTTTATTTTTAGATATGTATCAGATTCAACTATATCTCCATCAGTTATTGCTATTGCCTTGGAACGTACAAATTTACTCCTTAATAACTCAATCGATAAAGTAAATTTGATGTTCGTCCAACCTCCCACACCTATATATGTAACTCTTGTTGGCCTTAAAACTTTCGATTTTAATTTGTCCTCAAACACACGATAAACCCGAGCGTCAGTTCTCCCCTCTACGAATACTACAACATCCGAACCAAAGGAATCTGATGGTCTAATTCCAAGTAATTTCACAATTCTTTTCATCGACCTCCTTCCTCGAACTGAACTGATTTTTGTCCATCCCTTTCTGAGCTCAACCAAGTAAGCATGGCCTATTAGAAAACGAGAAGAGTGTGTTGAAAGAAATATTTGATTATCATTTGATAAGCTTTCTAATTTTCGGGCTAGTGCTCTTTCTCCCTTTGGGTGTAGATGAAGCCCAGGATCGTCTAAAATGATTATTTGATTAACAGGACTTGATGTAAATAGATGAGCTAATGCAATAATTCTTGCTGTACTTGATGAAATTCTCCATAAGGGGCTTGTAAAAGCTCTTTCAATCGTAACTTCAACTTCTTGCTGATTCTTCTCACTTTTTGTTGGATTTCCTAACCTAAAGACGAATTCTTGGTCTAAAATTTCTTTTAGAAACCCTTCAATTAAAGAAATTGCTTTATAATCCCTATTTTGCAGAATTTTTACTAGATTATTATTCAAGGATTTTCTTTCGGAATAAATATCATGGAATCGTCTAAAGAAAACGTTTCCCAATACTTGGATAAATATCGAAAGCTGTTCAGAGTCGAACTGTACTTTTTCTCCGTCTGAGAGACATATAAAACATTTTTCTTCAGTAAAGGATAGAAATTCAGAATCTAGATTTAAATCAAAAATGAATCCAGTAATAGCTGATGGATCAGTCAGTTTTTCTAATTCAGAAAGGAAATTCTGTACTGAATATGTTTTCTTAAAGGATTTCGAAATCTCGATGAAAGATCTTTGGATGACCTCATTTTTCATCCAAGAAGATAAATTCTCCTTTTTACTGTTTAATATTAATTCAAAAGTGCCATGAATGTATTTTGTATTACCTAAATACGAAAGAATACTTCCTGGAGTGCCAAAATCTTGTTTTGTCTGATATCCAAGAGAATCTTTTAATTTCTTCCTCTGCACTCTTGCGCGTAAATATGGGTCCCAAAATACGGAAATTCCAGTAAGAATATTTGTTTTTCCACTATTGTGAGGCCCAATAAAACTATTTAGATTCTGAATTTCATTTAATGATAAAAATACTATTGACCTAAAGTTCTCCAAAGATAAATTCTTGATTATCATATCATTTCAAATCATACTAATTACTTTACTCGTTAATTATCTATAAGAATTTATAAAATTTGGTAAATTCTCCTTTTTTCTTCCCCCTACCAGTCCTACAAACACTGTGGCTTCTAATTCTTATACCATCAATACATCCATGTGGGGGTAGCATCTGACACTGTGCTATAAACAAGAACTCTTTTGGCCTTGGGATAGTAATAAGTTCACGATTACTAAAAATCAGCAAGGTATTTCGGGAAATCCTCCCAGTAATCGAAATGATGCCGAAATTACCTGATATAATTCAGTTTATCCCAAGATTGGTTATGTTAGAATACCAGAGATGCATTGTGTTTAACCTTGATTCTCTATTTCAATCCATGTTCCCATAAATGGTCACATATAGTTATACATGCAGTCCATCGTAAGAATATTTGATCATTGCTAAAATTTCCTTTTTTTTGCAAATAAATTGCTTCCATAAGAATATTTAAACCCAAATGGAATGCTAATGCATCTTCATGGCATCCTCCATAAATATCGAACAAGGAAGTGCCGTTAGATTCAAGAAAATTGTTATAGCCTTGAAAAAACGCAATTAAATCGCTTTGTAGGGCCGCCAAATTTCCTGTGTCCTCAAAAGATTGAATTACAGTATGTAAAAAAAATGTACCGATATCTTCCATTCGATCAGCAGTTTTTTGTTCTTCTGCGAATTCAGGATCGATCAACCATGTCTGTATTTGATCCTTTTTAGATCCAGAATTTTCTTTTGAGAAAAGTATGTTTCCTTGATGAAAATCTCCAAATGAAGCAGTTCCACCTTTAAACTTAAGGACCTTATTTAACAATGTCGTTGCTGTTTTCACAAATCTATTTCTGAGCTCAGGTGTCAATTTGAGATCCTTTAAAACCATTTTTGTTAGTCCAACATAGCGAGATGGATCAACAGGACGGATTTCGCTCGAATGATATCTAGCCAATGCATCACCAGATAAGGTAAGTTTGAGGGAGTGATCTAGGTCAGAATCAATAAAAGTCTCACCAATAATTCCCTCAAATATTAGCATTTTCCCATGTTCGAAAATAACACGTGGTGTCAAGATTCCAGTATTAGCTAGTTTTTCAGCTAGACGATTAGTAAGAATTTTATTCTGAATTGCTTCCTCATTTGTATCAAATTGTTTAATTGCTATAGCTAGAGTCAAACTCCCTAATTCAGAATTATATTCTGCAGTCACTAATTGCAATCCCCTAGATCCGACTTTATGGATACTCTTGATATCATTTAATACTACAAACCGTGACTTTTGGCCAAAGAATTTTAATTGAAGTTCATCGAAATAATCTTTCAAATTGTCTATAATATCAGCAAGAACTTGTTTTACTCGTTGTTTCTTTCTTATCCGATCTGCAGCTGATTCATGCATTTTTAGACTCATCCTGACACAAAGATGATTTTTTTGCGATCCAAGGTTTCTATCTATAAGGTTTAATTTCTCTTTCTTTTTGAAGATATCTTTTTACATTTAAACAGAAAATAAAGGAAGGAGATCTGATTTTTTTTATTTTTCTAGCTGAAAGTATAATTTGAAAATTCCCTAAAGCCCTTTAATGCAAATTTTAGATAAGAAGTCAGAGAGAAAGACACATAGACAGATATTCTTCAGGAGAGAGGACTTTCTGAGGGGGTAACCAAGCAAAATGTCGTTTATTGTTAGTTACAAGAAGGGAAGCTTTTTGTTGGACGATCGTTCCAATGAGGAAATCTCGGGCATGATGTCTGAAGAGAAAGCTGGGATTTGAACGAATATTACTCATTAGTTGATCAACATACTCTACCGAGAACTCAACAATCTCTGTTCTAATTTTAGTTAAATCATCGTCTAAATCGATACGAGTTAGACCTCTCATTTCATACCAGACCAATACCTCGATGAAAGTAATAAGTGGAAAGACATGCTTGGAGTGATTGGATTCAGGGCTTGTTAGCCAATCAAAAAAGCGTTGATTTCGGAAGACATTACTGTCTAGAGTTATTACATCACTCATCGGCCGATCTTCCCCAGATAGCTGGAGTAATAGCCTCAATGGCCACCCCAGGAGCACTTAATTTATCAAATCTTGTTCTTCGATCAGGATCGTTACGAAGAACTTCTTTAGAAACTTTATTTAGATGAACAACAAATTCTGGATTCGTAATATCCTCCTTAGGGATATGAAGTTGCTCATATTCTGTGATAGATCGTTCTATAATGTCAGCTTGAGATGTATCAAAGAAAGCAGCTAGCTGTTTAATTTTCCGTCGTAATTCATCAGGGATAGTTACAGAAGAAGGCATATGTAAATATGTACTGAATTCATTAATTAATGTTTTCATGCTGAGAATATTCTCTCGCATTTAGGGCACATTATCTTGTCTGATCAATTCATATTTTTTGTTGAGTTTTTGCTAATTTCGACTTATTCCTGCCTCCGATATTTTTCCATCTGATTCTGATCATTCATTGGTTCCATTTTTTTCATTGCTACATAACCTGAGAGTGCCCCACGAGCGAAAGCAACTTTGGCATAGTTTGGAAATTCCCCTAAAGCCTTTAATGCGAATTTTAGATAGGTTAATAGTGAAATTTGTTGATTATTAGGATTTAATTTCTGATAAAATTCCTCATTTTGTATCATTACAGACGGATAGAATCCTCCATAATTATATCCGAGAAGGAAATAGACTTTTTTCTTGTCAATTTTCTTATTAAACCAATGAGTAGGGTGAAGATAGGTATATTTCGCGAAATCTTTTTCAAAAATTCTTTTTTCTTTATGTACATCTTGAAAAAACTTCGTTCCAATCAAAGGGGTAGCTATGGCAAATGCTGCTTCACGTAATCCCAGTATTTGAGCATATGAAAAGTATTGCTTAATATTTACTTCTGTTTGACCAGAAAATCCAAACATTAAGGTACCTAGGGGAAAACCACCTGCTTGGTTTATTATTTTGACCGCGTTAAAGATTGTTTTTATTTTGGTACCTTTTTTCGTTTTGCGTAGAATAGTAGAATCAGGTGCTTCGATCCCAAGTTCGTAAAAATTAAACCCATTTTTCACCATTCTTTCAATTAATTCAGGCTGACGTGACACAATATCTGCTCTAGTTAATAATGAAAAGGAAATATCATACTTACGTTCTTCTAAAAGTTTGCATACTAAGTCAATCCTTTGAGCATCTTTTTTCGTTCTTCCAATGAAGTTTGGATCCGCTACAGTGATTTGCATTGGGCTATTGTCATGGAATCTAATGATTTCATCGATTTCTTTTATTATATTTTCTGGACTCCGTCGACGTGGTTTACCATACATAAAGGGTTCACAGCAGAATGAACATAGCCCTACACACCCACGAGCTGTTGAGATTGTATCATAAAAGCGATTAGGGAATTGCATATGTCTATAGTAAGATTTACGAAGATGTCTTGAAGGGAAATTTAAAGAATCTAAATCTTTTATTAATGGCCTTTCACCAGTTGTTACAAGATTCTCTTTATCTCTGAAAATTAAACCTTTAATGAGAAAAGGGTCGGATAATCCAATTTCACAGATTTCAGAAAAAGTTGCTTCTCCTTCTCCTTTTACAATAAAATCTAACTCTGGAACTATTTTGAGCAATTGAGGAAAAAGTGATGGATAGTATCCGCCTGCGATGATTTTGGATTTAGGGGCAGACTTTTTTGCAAGTTTAGCTAAACTTTTGAATTCATTATGCCAGGCCATTTGACCTGTGATCCCAATGATATCAGGTTTAATTCTGGTAATTTCTTTTCTTGGATCAATCTTGTCATGTCCTAGATCAGCTACTTCAACGTGTTCTACTTTTGATTCAATTGCAGCAGCGATATATTCCAGTCCTAGTGGAATTTCATCAACCAGTAATGCAAGCGCAGTATAAAATTTAGGTTTTAAAAGTAAAACACGAGTCATTGTATTCAAAAATATCAGTAAAACGAATTTTACTTGAACTTTGTGTTTTGTATTTCTTTTCAACAATCTCATCTAAAAAAAACTTAATATAGGGATGGAATTATTGAGAACCTATTTAATTTGAAATCAAACCAAAAACTCTAAAATATTTTAAAAATCTTTTTAGTATCATTTGGTGGGAATAAAGATATGCAGATCAGTAAACTAAACAAATTCTGGATAGTTATATGGGTCATTGCAGTAGGATTTTTCATTGGATCAGAAATAATAATAGTATCAAATATTATGGAAATTGTTGAACCATATTTGAGTTCATATGGAGTTTCAAGCTTTTCACCAATATTTCAAGACATATCTGTTCTAAGTTTTTCATTATTTGAATTTTCCTCTATTTTTGGATTAAGTTTACTATCAACATCCATTCCTTGGCATTTTCTTTCAAGATTTCAAGATAAAATCAATTCCACTCATGGAATAATTAGATCTTTAATTGAAGTATTCAAGGAATATTTATGTTTATCCATTCTAGAGATTTTTGTGCTGATTTTCGATGTGACGTTTATTCTAATTTTTGGAAATCATGTATTTCTGTGGGATTCTATTAATATATCTTATGGAAATACCTTTTTTGGCGTTATTCGTGTTGCATGGATGAATTTAATGTTAATAACCTTATTCCAAACCTTTATTGCGTTTCAAGCCTACCGTGCCAAGGATCCAATTGAAAAAATAGTAGATAAAATTGTTATTGATTATTTGGAGGGTTTTACTGTTTCAATTGTACTTCTTTTAGTATTCTTACCTTTTTATGGATTTAGTTTGAGCATAGATTTTGGCTTTATTGCACTTCTTCTTTACTGGTTATTTATAGGTGTAGTTACCATTAATATTCTAATTAATTTCGAAAAGAAGATAGAGCTGTACAGGGAGAGTTCAGAACATGATTATACTTTAAGTATTTTTTTTATCAGTTTACAAGGTGTTTTTGTACCTTTTGCGATACTTATTTCTGGATTACCCACTCCTCTTTATTTCATGATTACCCTAGGTTTTGGTGGATTTATACTCCTCCATGGGATATTCCTTATCTTCTCATTTGTGATTACCTCAATATACTATATCTTAGGTAGTTTAGGTTTTAATACATTTGTATCTGGAAAATTTGACCCCGTTATTGACCATTTTAAGTATGAAATAGCTTTAGTGATGGCAAATCGGGGAACTATTTTTGAATATCCAACGCCAGTTAATCCTTACGAGGATATTGGTTTTGGAGAACCCATTCCCTACCATGAAGGAGCTATTACTTTAAAAATTGCGTGTGGCCAATGTTACCATGTATTTAAGGTGAAAACAGCAGTTAAAAGCGATGAAACTAAATCATTTCCATGTCCTTTCTGTGGATCTAATGCCACAACTCCTGTATGGGAAAAATAGTTATTTTAGATTTTCTCTATCTGGATTTTGTTTCTTGTTTTCTTGATAAGTTATCTTTTAAATCAATTTATCGGCAATTTCCTATTGTTAAATTAAAAATGTAAGTTTTTCTCTACATATCGTTTGAGAATCTTTAAATATTGTCTCCGTGTATCCTTCATTGTATTCTTCATTATATATTAAGTAAAATTATTTCTGCTTTTCTAACCAAGTATTTCAACATCACTCAAAAGGACAGTTAAACAGTGCCGTATTATTCTCGCGATGGATATAATTTATATTTTCATGATTCTGGTAAATTGAATTCATCTAGTTCTCCAATTGTATTTATTCATGGTTACCTCGGAAGTTCACAGGCTCACTGGGGGAAACAACTCAATGACAATACCCTTTCAAAAGGAACTCGTCTTATTGCGCCTGATTTAAGAGGATTCGGGAAATCTGATATAGGAAATACTCGTATTGGGAAATATGTACAAACACACAAAACTGAAGATAGTATTGATGATATCAGAACCCTATTAAAGGACGAACTTAATATTCAAGAAGATCCCATAGTTTGTGGGTACTCTATTGGAGGTACATTAGCTCTAGTCTATTCCTTAAAATTTTCTGTTAAATGTGTCATATTAGTCTGTCCAAGACCCTTTTTGTCGAGGAAAACAAGATCTTGGCGTTTTTTAGCAAAGGAGAAACGATCGGGAGAAAGTAAAAAATCTGCGAATTCTCTCCTTTGGGTCATTGTGAAAAGAGTACAAAAGGTCTATGCTTACTTTGAAGTCCTTATAAAAAAGAGAACTTCATCAAAATATTTATTAGAGTTGCAGGGGCTAGATGTTCCAGTATTACTACTTTATGCTGACAAAGATTCGGTTAGCCCCTCTCTTGCATTTAAAATCTTGGAAGAAAATCTTCCAATTGAAAAAACAAGAGTCATTAAATTTCCTGGTGATCATGGAATTACACATGAACAACCTGAATTATTCAAGAAATATCTTAATGAATTCATTAATGAAATCTAATCGTTGAAAATTATTTTACTTTAGATCTTTTGAATTATACAAAATATACTCGAATTATCAATCTCCGTAATGGTTGCTGTTAAAGATAACATCATCCTTATGATCTATTTGAGTCAACATATGACCGATTTCCGCTTCTAATTATTGCTTAATTCTTGGAGAAGCAATATCATAACATTTTTTTAGCTTATTCGTTGAAAGTTTTTGAGAATAATAATCCTTCTTGCTCATTTTCACTAACTACCAGCTTTCATATTCAAATGAAGGAATTTTTCTAGTCTTATCCTTGCGTTATTAACAGGTAGTCCATGGCTTGACGCGAGTATATCGAATTCATATTCCATCAGTTTAAGTATCGATTTTCTTTCTAGAACTGGATCTAAAGAAAATGCCTTAGGTGAATAATCAATATGTCCATTTTTCCCTGTAAATAAAGCATCTCCTGTTAGAATAATCTCTGATTCTTTTAAATGAATTCCCATTGAGCCTAATGTATGTCCAGGTAAATGAATAAAGTTATAGAACTTGTGTTTTGTTTTAGAGGTTATTTCTTTATCTATTTGTATCGGTCTAGTATCGTAATGTCTGAAAAAAGGGACATACGCCCATTTTGCAATACCCTTTAGATGACGGCTATCTAAACTAAACGGATTTTTAAGAAAATGCGCCTCAACTTTGTGAGCAGTAACTTGTATTCTAGAATTTGCCTTTTTTATTGTAGGAAGTCCTCCAATATGATCAAAATGGCAATGAGATATAAATAAATCCTTGATATCAGCATAACTGTAACCAAGAATTTTAACAGCGCCTAAAGCATAGAAAGCGTCTTTTTTAGATGTCCCACTGTCGAAGAACGAAATTGAACCATCAGAATTCTCCCAGAAAAAGATATGTGCTAATATTGGATGTTTAATCATCCAATGTTTTGGATAAAATTCAATTACCCTTCGTCTGCCATTAAAAAACCCTTTTTTCAGGCTAAACTTGGGGATATCCTGCCACTTCCTTATGGAACCCAATCTAATAAATGAGGATAGCCGATATCAATGTAATCTTTCTTTATGAATCTGATATTATCAAAAATCGAAGTCTTCATTACCTTGCTAGTCAATTGAAACTGGTCTAAAAGCGTTTTAACAGTTGGACTAATTGCTCTTAATCCCGCTGTTATTTTTGAATAGTCTGGAATATCTTTTTCTGTTAAAATTATGCTACTATTTTTGTAAACATTTGTCGAAAAACCTTCTGATATGATTTTAAATCCTTCTTCTTGAGATAATGATGTAGGATCATTGCACACCTTCAGTAATTGGTCAAAACAATCTTTGTAAGGATGTATGACATTTCTCGCAATAACACCTCTCAGAAACATTTGTGCCGTCTGCTGTTCTAATATAAGTAAAAAGGGAACAGAAATTAATAATTCAGTCATACGGAGCTTATCAGAGCTTATCATTGACTCTGCACTTTGAGCATCTTCATAGACTTCCAGTGGGATGATAATTCCTGTTAATTCCCGGTAATCGGTAATTATTTTTCCAGTAGATATAGAAAATTGTGTATAATAAACCCCTGGCCCGATAATTAAAACATATGGTACCCCAGTACTAGTATCTTGTCCTGTATACAATCGTTCTGGTAGGATAGCTACATTATCCTTATCAAGTTCTAGTACTTTTTGACCTAAGTAATTTCCTTTAAAATCCTCCCCAATTAATTTCCTCCATGAAGGAAAGAAGAGGATATGAGTTAGGCTTCCTAACTTCTTTTTCATTTCTTTATAGTCTATGTTAAACGTGTTCATAAAATCCTCTCAAAGAGAGCTTAGATTCAGTTATGTGTATTTTCCATAACTTCTCTGTGGTTAATCAACTAATTGCTCTTACCAGTCACCTGACAAGCCCATGACTTTAGTCGCGGGTAATTGACAATATTTTCCTTCAGACTTATTACTATGTCAATCCTTGAATTTTTAGAGTTTCGATGAATACATACTAGTTCACCTTAACCCCTTTGAAGGGTGCTTGTATTTATCAAGTTTTCTCTCTGATAATCAAATTAAGAAATGCTTAGGTTTAAGAGGTTTTTTGAATGAGGGCATTTAATAAACTAATTTCCTATTCATTTTTGAAAATAGGGTTTTGAGGTTCTAAAAATAGCTAAAAGCGTAGATATCAAAAATCTTCATAATGTATTACTTAAGGCCATCAATGAAGATCCTGATTTGCAGGTCAAAACCTTAATTGCCGTTCAATTAGCCCAAGGGAGTAATAATGGACTTCTGAAACTCTCAAAATCACCTCATCCTGAAGTTAGGGAAATTGTAGCATTGAGTTTACAGGGTTATCCTAAAAAGGGTGAGATTCTTGATGTGTTATTAAAATGGTTTAAAGGAGAAAAAGATGAGACAACACTTGAAAAACTCTTTTCGACTCTTTCTTTAAGTCTTCAAATGATCATTGAAGAAGAAATCCTTGATAAAACAGCGACGTTCCTTGAAAAAATGATTGAGGAAGAAAACCTTCTTAATTACAGTTTTATTTTACTTGGATATTGCTCTCTTCCCAAAGTAGAAAAAATTTACATTGAAAAATTAATTAAATTTAGATTCAATAATAAAATTCGGAAATTTATCCTCCAGGGTATCCATAAATTAGTGAAAAAAGGGCATTCTCTCTCTGAGTTACTGGAAACCAAACTCATTGAAGTAGTAAACACAACTTATGAACCTCCTGAACTTAGAATTCTAAGTCTTGATGTATTAGGTCAAACAAAGAATCAAAAAGTGATTGACTTATTAGAATTGGTTATTGAAACCGATCATAATCCCCTTCTAAGGAAACATTGCATTGAGATAATTGGTAAATGGGGGGTTATCGAACTTTCAACTCTACTAATCAAAAAACTTCGTTTCGATGGTATTTCAGATGTACGAGCCGAATGTGCTATTGCCTTAGGAGAAATGGCTTCGTTTGAAGCATTGCCTGATTTATCAGAAGCACTGGAATTAGATCCAAGTTTTTTTGTTAGAGAAGCTGCTGCAGAAGCATTAGGGCAGTTGAAATCTCAACAGGCTTTAGTAGCCTTATTAAAAGGTTTAGATGATCATGATTCTTATGTACGATCAACATCTGCTTGGTCGATTGAGCAATTAAATCCTGATACCGAGCTGATCTCTCGCATTTGTAAAGTTGCTGAATCTACAGAGTATAAGGCCAACCTCAGAACAGGTATGATATCAGTTTTAGCTAGAATGAATTCAACTCCTGAGGCAGTAAGTTCTTTAATTCGCATTTTTCGAACTGATTATTCTCCTATACGAGAGTTAATTCTTGAAGCTCTTGAAAATTTTGTAGTAATGTTAAGAGAGGATATTAACTTTCTAGATAATCATCTTCCCTTTATCCTAGAAACATTAGCAACATCAAATTCATTTTCACTTAGAGCAGCTATTTGCACCTTTTTAGGACATTTAAAAGTCGATTCTACTTTCTCATTTTTGTTAGATAGATTGCTAAAAGATGATGATGCTTTTGTAAGGCGTCAAGCTGCTTGGGGGATAGCGAATTTAAGCAATCATAAGAAGAAAATCTATAGTTTAATTGAAGATAAATCGAATAAAAACATCGTCCCACTATTCTTGGAGATCTTAACTGCTTGGAATGATCCAGAAGATATCGTTCTGGCTTTTAAATATTTGAAACCGAGTTATGAGGTAGAATGGAGAATCAGAGCAGTAGAATTACTAACTGCAATTATCAGCTCTGATGAGATAGAATTAGATGAAGTAAAAACCGATTCTATACTGAAAAAGTTAATATATCTACTAAAAAAGGATCATGCAAGTAATGTGAGGGCTGCATCTGCTTATGCTTTGGGCCACTTTAGTGTGAATGAAGAAAATGATAATGTTATCATTCCAGTTTTGATAGAAGCAATTAAAACCGAAAGAATCTACACTGTTCGCGAATTAGCTTCTCAAGCACTTGGTTATAGGGGCCGGGGTGATAGAGAAATAACAAAAGAATTGTATAAATTGATACAATATGAAAATGAAAAGGATCCAAGTATACGATATTTTGCTGCTATGGCTCTCCTCAATTATGAACAAATGAGTCGGTCCTAAAGGATGTATTCTTCTTGATATCAGAGATAGAAGAATATGGAAAACCAACAAAATTACTTAAGATTTCGAAGACTAGTGTTTTTTTCTATTAACTGATAGTTTTTCTTTTATCTGTGTTTTTTATGATTGAATCTAGTAAGTAATAAGATTCCTATGATCCCAAAAAAGAACAATGATCCTATTATAGTATTATTTGGAAGATTAAATATCTTGTTATTAATATCTCTATCCAGAAGCTCAAGATTTACCTCATAATAAGTTATACCTGCATTGTAGGCTTTTACACTTGACGAAATCATCCATCCTGTACGTAAATCCCAAATAGTGATTTCTTTTTGGAAATATGGAACTGTTTCAACCTCTAAAGTTACAAATCGTTCTTCTGTTTTTATGAGAGAATCTTGATAAAGGGAGTATATTGGATCATCTGTAGAAAAACTTTCCCAATAAGTACGGTTATTCACTGTTTTTCGTACAATTCCTAATATTGGTTCTTCTCGAATAGAGATGTTATTATTAACTTTTCTAGTTCCATAGATCGTTTCACTGAAAGGTAGTAATTGGGTTATTGTATAACTTACTAAAGTACCTTCTGTAACAATGATATCAATCTGCCCATTCAAGCTATATTCAGATAAAACAATTTGATCTGGATACATTGATCTTGAATCGTAAACTTCAGTGTAAATGAAAGTATTTGAATCTCCAACTTCTACATGCCACTCAAGCGCCCCTACAGCATAAGTAGAATTTGAAGAAAATAAGATGGTGATAATACAAACCAAAATCATAGAAAATCTTTTGTTCAACACCATATGATCCGACTCTAGAATTCTATCGGGGGTTCTCTAAAGAGATAAGTAACAGGATTATTAAATAATTATGTCATTGTGCACGAATAATGGTAATGTTAGAAATTAATATTATGAATTCTCCGTTTTTAATTTCCGTAATATTATTTTAGATTTACTTTGTAATGATGAGTGAAGGATAGATTAATAAGTATTACTCTCTATTTCATTAAGTAATAATTTTTGCTCCTTTTGAAGTTACTACAACGGTATGTTCTGCTTGTGCAACCAATCCATGTGATTTTTCAACAAGAGGTTTGTAACTGTTGAATTGATCTTCATCTAAAAGAGTACCGAGATCAGTATGGTTGATTTTTTCTTTTAGCAAACATTGTTCCGCGGATCTTAATGAAAAAGGTAGTTTTCCATAGTAATTTACTAATAATTTACCAATTTCTGAACGGGGGTTACCTGTTGCCGAATAAATTAACGCGGAACCAGAACTTACAATATAACCAGCACTTCCGTTAGTACTGAACGGTTCAATTGCTAAAATCATTCCTTTTTTAATCTTAGCTCTTTGAGCAAAAGGTATTGACTTTACACTTGGGATTGAAAATCCAGAGTGTAGGTTACCTTTCTCTAATTGGTGCCCTGTTAAATTTGAAATTGGTTTAAAACTATAACTTTCGATCGTGTCTTGTACAACATTTCCGATTTCATTGATTCTTATCCCAGGCTTTATTATATCGATCGCGTTTTCTAGAGCCTTTGTAGCTGCTTTAATCAATTTAATATTTTTTCCATCTGTACTAAAAGTACGAGCCGTATCTGATAACATTCCACCAACGTTAGCTCCAATATCGATCTTGATGAGTGCTTTTTTCGGTATCACACGTTGTTCATTAGGTGCTGCTGTATCATGAGCTGCGCACTCATTAATTGATATATTTGGTGGGAAGGCTAAAGTAACACCTGGAGTCTTCGTAATTAATTGTACTGTTGAATCATAAAGATTTCCTATGGATACACCTGGTTTAATATGCTTCTCAATATTTGTTAAGGTTAGATTGGCTATCTTCCCTGCTAAAGCTAAATTTTTTAGATACTCCTTGGTCAAATTCAGAAGTTGCACCCGATTAGTATAATTGGGTTTATTGTTAAATATTGTCACCAAACGAATTTACTAATATCTAAATAGTAACAACGATTTATCTTTAATGAACCATTATTTAAAATTAAAGTTAATAATATCGCTTTTCTAATAAGGTGCTTATTCTCTTGGATGCTGCAGAAAATATCAGAAGAAAACAACGGTTAAAACAAGCATTAGCAGAGATAGTAGAGAATTTGAAGGGATATTTCAATGAATTACAGGTGAAAAAGTTTGGAAAGACATCAAGGTTTATCGTTTTGACAGATATTGCCCAAATCCATAAAATAGGATCCAAAGGACTAAACTTGGTAATTGCTGACTTCAATAGCGAATTAGGAACAATGAGACTGTCCATTGCGATAAAACAATTTGATGATCAAGAAGAAGCATTTCGAAATAAAATATTAACTGATCGTTTAGCAAATAGACTTAATGATACTGGTATTTTAACACCAAGAGTCATTTTTGAGAATGGTTCTACGCTTATTTACGAGGGGATTTCAGGAGACACTTTTTTTGACTCAACGCTTCTTGAACAAGAAGCTAAGTTAAAGCTTGCAGGGGAAGCATTAGCAAAATACCATACTGTTAAATTAAGACGCCTAGACGCGGAAAGATATTTCTTTTTATTACAAAAGACACTTGATGCAATCGAATTGCCGTTAGAAGATAAGACATATTTAATTTCTATTGCGGAAAAGCATCTTGCAACTTTATCTCAATATTCAAGTGGTACAGCAATTTTTGGAGATTTTCATCAGGGGAATATTCTCTTTTCAGGCTCGAATGGTGAAATTCTAACTTGGCTAATTGATCCTGAATATGTTGAAGAAGAACAAACCGCAGATCGTATGGAAGATATAGCCACTTTTTTTCTTCGTCCCTCAATTGAACATTACGAAACGCGCCGAAGTCTTAAAGGATTTAGAAAAAAGATTTTATCGTTCTTCGAAGGGTATGCTAGTTACTTGAATCAGGCTGATTTATCATTTGGTAAAATCTATCTAGGACAAGTTGAGGCTACTTTTGCCTTCCACTTAGGTTTATGCTCTTTATTAGAATCGTTGTTTGTGAAAAAGTTGGGTGATATGAATAACCAATCTATTATAAATCGATTTAATAGTTGTATCGCTTTAACTAAACATTGTTGGGAAAAAGGACTTGATTGAAAATATTGAATCCATAAAAGCAATCGTATATAATCAATATGCCAAGAGTTATTGGAGGAATAGATGAAAAAAGCGCTCAGAAAGCAGAGTGGTTGTATGCACATATTGTCAAAAGAGAAATTTCAACCATGAACAGTTGTATTGCAGCTGAATTAGCAAAAACGATCGAAAACTCCTATCGTGATGTGAATATAGCATTTGCAAACGAAATGGCCATGGTTTGTGAAAGTATGGGAGTAAATATCTATGAAATAATCAAAGTTATCAACGCGAGACACGATAGGCATATGCATATTCCAGGAGCAGGAGTAGGTGGACATTGCTTGCCTAAAGATCCCTGGTTATTACGCTATGGTGCTATGAAATATGGGACACACTTTAGGGAACCAGAAATCATAGCTATTTCAAGACGAATTAATGATAATATGCCAGTACACTTAGTAGAATTGATAGGTGATGTATTTAATAACAACAATCTCAATTTTAGGGAATCTAAAATAACTATTTTAGGAATCGCTTATCTAGAAGATTCTGATGACACTAGAAATACTCCTGCGCGGCGTGTTGTATCGTTATTGAGATCAAGAAAAGCCAATGTAATCCTTCATGATCCATATGTAGATCATCTTGATGATGAAAATATAGAAAAAGACTTCTGGAAGGCAGTAAATAAGAGTGATTGTCTTGTATTTGTGACAAAACATTCCGAATATTATGAGATTGACTTAGCAAAACTAAAATCTGTGATGAAAACACCTATAATAATTGATGGAAGGAATATTTTCAAGAAGAGTGAAATGAAGGAATCTAATTTCATTTATGAAGCAATAGGGAAAGGATGAATCATCCTAATCTCTTCAGTAGGATTCGATAATTTTTAGAATATAATTAAAGGAAAGAATTCAAACTGGATTAATCTTGGGAAAATATCGGAATGATTTTGAAAGTAATAAATACCAGCTCTGTCTGCCTTAAAATCCATACAACTACTCATTCAGCCATAAAAAGCGGTTTAAGTTAAATTATCTGTACTAAAAAAGAAAAAAATCGGAGTTTTTAAAATGGTAGTCACAGAAATTGCTCAAGCATTTATCATTGCCTTAATCACGGTTTTTTTAATGGAATTGGGTGATAAAACACAGCTAACGGCTTTTGCGTTAGGATTAAAATTCAGAGCACCAGTAAAAGTATTTATGGGGGTAATAGTCGGATTAAGCGGTGTAACAATCATTGCTGTCATTCTAGGGGTAATATTGAAAAGTACAATCGATATACAATTACTAAAACCTATCATATCAGTTTTATTCATTTTAGGGGGAATTGTGTTCCTTTTAAATGACTAAAAGTAAATAATGATGAAGAAATACGAATCTGTCCTGTATCAATGGATTTATGTGATCAATCGAGGGAGGATTGCCCAGAAATGGATAATTGTGACCTTTATCTAGATAATACAGTTAGGAAAGGAGCATTTCTAAAAAGTAGTACATTTATGTTTTTTGCAGAGCTAGGAGACAAGACAATGATCATGTCTCTTGGATTAGCAACTACATACAATCCACTTGGGGTTTTCATTGGAGCTCTTTTAGCTCTAGCATTAGTTAATGGAATAGGAGTTTTTGCAGGTGATAAAATAGCAAAATATATACCTAAACGAACATTAGCGTACGCAAGTGGAATACTATTCATAATAATGGGTTTACTAATATTATTATTCTAATCCTGAACTGTTACTGGCTCTTTATTGCTAATTCTTCGAGTTAAGATGAAAATACCAACCAAATACAAAATATATACTGAAACTTCAATTAATGCAGGATTGTCGTTCCAACCAAACAGGCCAACTAAAATGCTTCCAAAAACACTTTTTTCAAATCGCATTGGATAACTAGGATCATACATCCAGCTAAATAAGAATTGTAGGAAATCACCAATAAAACTCTCGTTAATATTCCATACCTCGGTCCAAATAAATGCCTCCGCAAAAGGATTACCAGATGACTCAAAGAACTCAAATATCTCGTGCAATCCATTGGCTAATAATCCAGCCGCGAATATGATTAGAAGAACACTGGTAATTTGGAAAAAACGATTAATGTCAATACGGAAAGAATAATTGTATAGGAGAATAGCCAAAATAGCAGAGACAAACAAACCAGAAATAAGACCAGTTAGAATCGTTAATGATGTAATGGGAACTCCAATCAGAGAGTAGTTTTTAATAAATGTAGAATAAAGAAGGAGAACTAGTTCAGCTCCTTCACGAGAAACAGAAAAAAATACTAAGAGTAAAATTCCAGTTCTCTGATTGTCTGTAATAGCACCTGAAATTTTTATGTGCAGATCGGATCTTAATGTTTTTGATTGCTTCATCATCCAGATTATCATCCATGTAAGAAAACATGCGGCAACGATCATAATGATACCTTCAAATAATTCCTGATATGCTCCTACACCCTCCAAAATGGCAAGGAAAAACCATGCTAAACCGATACTTACAAAAATCGCTGCTAAAACACCGTATAAAACATCACGATAAAGATCCTTACGATCAATAATATGTAGATAACTGATAATGATACCGATAATCAAAACTGCCTCTAACATTTCCCGTAAAGAAGAGATGAAACTTATAACAAAAATTGACAATATTTCTGATAACAACGTCTAAACTCCAACTATATTGATTATTTCCGAGGTTAATACTACCTTAGAGTGAAAAACTATGAATGTTCTTAACTCCAGTTCACAACTGTGAACTTTATAAAAGTCGTGTTCAGCTCTACCTTCTGATCGATACTTCTGGATTTAAAGCATGCAAATTATATTAATAGTATTAAGTTGATTAAAAAACCGTAAAATCAACCAATTCGTGACTATATAGAATTATATTTTAGAAGAGGAAATTAAGCAAGAATTAATTATCAAACTAATAATAATTTTCTGTTCCGAACTCTAGTATGAAAATAAATTTAACTTTGCGAAGACAAAGGCAGAATAATTCTTAATAATAACAGCATATTGAAGTGGTTAACTATTTTGGGGATTTCTTCTATTAGATCTAATTATGAGGGTCCAAGGTATAAAATCGCAGTTATTGGTGATGGAGGAGTCGGTAAAACAGCTTTGATAGAACGAGTTCACGGCCACAGGTTTCAAGCTACCTATAATATCACGATTGGAGCTAATATTAGTGTTTATGATTTTTCTCATAATGAAATTGAATACAAATTCCAATTATGGGACTTAGCAGGTCAACAACGATTCGATGCTGTTCGGAAAATGTTTTACAGAGGTTGTCATGCTGCTGTTCTCGTATTTGATCAGACCAGACAAGAGTCTTTTAATAGCCTGGAGCGCTGGAAAAGGGAGCTATTTAGTAATGTCGGAAGAAAAATACCATATATTATCGTCGGAAACAAAAATGATCTAGAACAAAATGATATCCCCGAGGATTTACTAGAAAATTATTTAGAAAAATGCAATTCGGAATTCGATACGGAAAAGATCATGTTTGAAACGATCTCTATCACTACTTCAGCTTTATCAGGTGAAAATGTGAAAGAAACTTTTGATCTATTGGCTTCCAGCATTAGATCTTTTATTGATAACCAAAATCTGTAAGTGAACTACCACTAGCTAAAGCCTGGCAAGGATTTGAACCTAATCCCACCGCTAAATTTCACTGATAGTTCTGGAAGATTTAAAAATAACTTCTGTGGAGTCATTTTTTATTAATTAACTAATCAAACGAGGCTAAATATATGGTTTATAAAATTAAATCGATGAAATTTAAGACTAAAGTGGCTTTTCTATGTTCCGTTTGGATATTCAGTGTGATTTGTGCCGTAGCCGGTGCTATGTCTATAAGTCTTGCATTTGTAGTATCCTCTACTCCATATAATGTGCAAGAAAATCCGATTATAGACGAAATTTGGGATTCTCTTGGAAACTTTAACGGTTATCAAATTCCAGATAGAAATGGCGCACCTATCTGGGGAAATATTACATTTATTAATGGGGATTATTATTTTAAAGCCACTTTAACCGGAATACAGAATAAAACTAAGGAATTATCGATCATTTATAATGAAAGGCAAAATGGTGCGGTATCTTACGATTTTGATTCCAATAGGTTATCTATCAACTTTTATAATTTAACAAGATATGAAGTACAATCATCAGAAAATGCTTTAGATATCGATTTAGATAACAATGAATTTCGTTTATTCTACCAAAGGGGTGAGGAGCACATTCTTAATAAGGAAATTTATATCTATAATACTACAACAGGAACATCAGTACTAAGCATCACCATCAAAAGTAATTATTTTGATGTTAGCTACAGATCTCTGATGGAAACAGGAATCCAAGTAGGTATTACAATTTTTAGTGATTTTCCTAAAGTTTTTCTTGAAGTAGGATTAAACTTTTTAGTATTTGTCGCTATCGGAGGAGGGATTGCGATGATACTTGCATTTTTCTTGGTATTATTACAGTCAACTCGATTAGGAGGGGGTAGTGTCAAATGGACATATTTCTTATTACGGCTCTTAAGAGGGAGGTTCGGAAGACTGGTAAGTAAAATTCCATTCTTCGACTTTGGTGGGGACTGGTATATTGAAGAAATGGGTGTAAATGACATAAATCTATCAACTACTCGGTCAACATTTTCAGAGCTCTTTTCAGAGCGATTTTATGATTTATTGATCTTCCCTCCTTTACTTGCATCTATATTAGTAAATATATTTCTCTTTAGAATACCATTCGAAGATAAGGGAGCCGCTTTAATAACCACTCCTTTTGTTGCACCTATTGTTCTTCTTTTTCTTGTTCTATATTACCCAGTAATTTGGGGTTTTAATGAAGGAGGATTCAAAAAGATTAAACTAGGTCCACAAGGAGATATAGTATCAGTTAAACCCCTTGGAACAGTTATTCGTGATGGTTTAGGCATAATTGTTGGTTTTTCAGGCATTGTATCTATTTCTTCATTTGGAGTTGATGTAGTGCGAAGTTTTGCTTATGACCAGCAAGTACAAGGTAATGTCGTTTTCGCTGGAATTGCTTTCGATTGGTTTGGTCTTATCCTTCTAATATTAATGGCGGTTGGACTTTTCCTGATTTTACTCAGTGCATCCGTTGTAGGAGCCAGTCTAATTGGTTTGCAATACTTGCAAAATGCTCATATTTCAAGTATCAAATATCTTAGACAACGAAGTAGTGAAAAGAAACTTGTGTCGAATTTTGGGTCATTACATTATCAATTTAATCCTGAACCCAAGGAAATTGTCATATCTGAAGAATAAAATCTGGAGAAGGGAATTCTTCCTCTCTTCTTTTCTGAAAAAATATATTGAATCCTTGATTTGTTAATTCCTATAGAGATAAATCATATTTTGGACATTTAAAAAAAAAATTAAATAAAAAAAGGAGGGGGAACATGCCCCTATTTCTTCTTGATTCGCTTTCGATTTCGAATCGTAGCTACAAGACTACAAATTGTTAAACCGATCATTAGGACCCCGAGTTCAAAACCTGGAACACCTGCCAGTGTTGGTTGGTCGTCTTCGAAATTATCTGTTTCCAACGAAACGCGAATGTAAAGATGATTTGCAACAGTATCAATATCTTGAACATCAAATTCACAGACATAATAATTATCCGAAGCACTTGAACTAGTCCAAGTATATTCATAGAATTCCCAGTCATTACTAGTTCCAGTCGAAGTTAAAGGACTTGATAATAGTTGATTCGCTCCACTAAGATCAGGTTCTCCTGTTAAAGATGAAAAGTCTTCAATGATATAAATTGTAAAATAAACAACTGCAATACCTGTATCATCCTTTACTGCTACTTCAAAGAAAAGTTCTCCAACTTCAGCGTTATATTCAAGATAATTTCCTTGATCGACAAATTCACTTAGATTTTTTGGTAAATTTGAGAGGCTACGATCCCATTCTGGAGCGTTACTTGCTGGATCTGGGCCTTCTAATCCACCGGTAACAGTGAAATGGATACTTTCTGTCACAGTATGTTGATTTTCATCAATATCAATAACTGTAACAATAAGTTCACGATAACCATTCACTAAAGAGGAAAGGTTGTAGGTTAATTCATAATAACTTAATTCATTGAAAACCATTGGATAGCTTGCCCCTTCGTCAATCTGCATTTTAACTGAAGAAATACCATGATCCTCAATCACATGTACTTCAAAAGTATACATTCCAGATAAAGTTTCGTTTTCAGAGTTAGGAGACATGAATTCTATAGTAGGAGCCTCACCAACAGGAATATTGTCTACTTCAAGCTGGTATCCATATATTGTTTTATGACCATCCATATCCCAGGCAGTAATAGTAAAGAAATGGCTTGAACCTTCCATTTCACCCATGGTATACCAATTAAACTCATAAATATCATCTGAATTGGAATCATTAAGTAACCAGACTGCACCATCTCTTGTTAATACCACTGCAAACAATCCTACATCATCTGTAACGTTAACTTGCACTGCATGGGTTCCATTGACGGTAGTATTGACTGCACTCAGTACATTAATTTTTGGTCCTTCGATGTATACAGCATCATCGTAATTATCAACCATGAGACTGTGGAAAGCCCATCCTTCTTGATTATTTCCACTATTGTCTTCTACATCGAAAAGTAATGTCCATTCACCATCCGCAAAACCATCTGTTGTATTCCAAGAGACATTATAATTGGCACTTCTTTCATTCTCTGAAGTTTTTACCATTGTAACTTCTTTTTCGAATTGATCAGATCTAACTGGCAAATCAGCGAAATAAGCTCTTGCAGATACTTGTTTAACACCTGAAAGACCGAATCTTGGTTCATCTTGTTCGCTTGTTTGATTTCTGAAGTAGAAGTTCCACCACCAGCTATGAATTCCATAACTGTTATCATCCCAAGACTGCACTTTAAGATGTTCATCTAATCCTGAAAAGGTGAAACTGGATATTTGCCATTCATCATCATAAACTGTCCCATTATCTGCTTGGTAATTGATATGCATTCCAGGAGAACTAATATCCTCAGAATCTGCATGGAAATGATATTCGATGTATCCACCAAAATTCCCGAAAGCAGTTTTGTTCTCGAACTTTAAGGATGTAGAATCTGTGTAAATATTGAGATTATGGGTAATATAATTGATATTATCCCAATTTTCATTCCAAGTTCCGATATCCCAACCCCAACCATTATTTTCATTGGGATAAACGTTAAAATTATCGTTTTCTACAGGATATACAATTCTAAATTCTGAACGGGAGTAATTCGAAGAGAATGGATAAGTTGACCAGCCCCATTCAGTCAATAAGTCAATATTCACATCACTTTGATATCCAGGATAGTCCTTATCTGGATATTGAATCTCGTAGCTGAGTGGATTCCACTTAAATTCCATTTGATTGATGTATCCATCAATTGCTGACCTATAAAAAGTGGTTTGTCTGTATTCTGTTATTGCCGTAATGTTTTGTCCATTAAAAGCAGGTGTACTCTGGGTAACATTATGACCAATTAAAAGATTTTCACTCATGGTTACGTTGAAATCGTCAGAATTGAAATTATAAGAAATTCCGTTGAAATTTGGACCCCACGACCAACTATCGTTCCAATTGTTTTTGTAAGTTATTCCGAAAAAATTAGCTATAGCAGAAGATAAATTGTATGCATAAGCAAAATGGTCATCGTAATCGGGATATCCGATCCTGACTTGAAATGAATCCCATAAGAATTCCATGGTCGGATAAAAGCTAATTTCTACAAGGGCAATGTTAAGATCCCAGTCCTGTAAAGATTCTAAATCAATGAGACTAGTATATTCTCCTTGAAGAGAAATACCTTTGAATAAATATCCGTAACTATTTACGATTAAATCAGAAGTTACACGTGTTTCAAGGAACCATGGAATAAAATCATAATTAAAAGAAACAGATATATCTGTGTAGGTTCCAGCCTTGATCCGAAAATTGACATTCCAATAATTATGTTTAATCCACTCCTCAGAAGGAGGGTGATAATCAGTAAAAATCTCAATATTATTTGTATCATTAGTTAATGGAATATGGGTTAAAGAACTAACATTAGGTAAGTCATAATTAATCCATAGTTCCCCTTGATAAGGTGATTTCTGAATTTTATCAACGTGAATTAGATCATTAATAGGTAAAGTATGAGACCCTGAGAAAGAACTGGAAATGTCATAAATATGTTTGTTAAAATCGAAACCAAAAGAAAAACCAATTTCTGGATTTGATACATCTCCTTGTGGCCAGGCCCATGCGGATATATGATTGCTTTCAGTTACATCGATTGTTTCAGCTAATCCACCAATATCACGTGGAATAATTGAGTTATTAATATAATCTGTAAACCAAGGGAAATCAATATGCGTGCTGTAGCGTACGCGAGTTAATTGGACCCACTTATTCTCATGTTCTCTCCAGTCATCCCAAGTTTCGGTTCCTTCGTATTCGAAATTTATACCCAATTCTCCATTTACGAATTCAGCAAAAAGATCAGCATATTGTTTTGCTAATGAAGCGTCTGTAGTTCTAAACTGCAGTTCCATATTCGCGTTTCTATCCATTGGATTATCGGTCGGATTAAACCACCAATTTGCATGGTCGAAAAGAGAATAGATATTTGAATAACTAGTAATAAATAAGTTTAAACTCTGATCTCCAAAGCCTAAATCTTTTGATTGAACATCAACTCTAGAATTTATCTGTCCCGAGTGATCTGCCCATACCCAAGCCTGTTCCCACATATCAGAATATTTAACGACCTTAATGGAATCCTTAGTATATTGGGTATCAATCCTTGTGACTGAAAATGTGGATTCTTTGACAGATTTTGTTGGAATAGAAGATAATAATAGAGTTGAGAATAAAAACAAAATTAGATAGAATTTAAATGTTTTAAAAGTCATTTTTTTCATTTTTAAAAATCCTCAATAATATTTAATTTGAAAATTACAATGATATTACTTTCAAATATCAATTTGGCCCTTCAAAAGGGGATGCTAATGACTCAGATAGCTGATGCAGCTAAATTTGGATATCCAATGAAAGGATGTGGATTTTAAAAACTAGCTGAAATGAGAGTGATCAGGTTTTTTCCTTTCATTATTTCAGATGGGGTACTGGATTTTTGAGTTCTACTCGTTTGAATCGATATCTGTTTTCATTTTCTACTTTTTCTACATTAAAAATGACTAATCCAGTGTTTGGGACAGAGTATATAGGATTCCAAATATTATTGAGATCACCTTTTGTCATCCAAATTATTAAAACTTTGATGGTTATCATATGAGAAACAATAGCAATTTTAGAATCAGTTAAGTAATTATTTTTAAGAATATTTATGAAAGAACCTTTTGATCTTACTAAAACATCATTTATGGATTCTCCATTAGGAAATTGGAATTCTACGGGGGTATTTTTCCATTTCCAGTATTCTTCTTGAAATTTTTTTTTCGCGTCGTCAATTGCAATCGCTCCCCAATCACCTACATTGATGGATCTAAGATTCTTCTCTAACATTAATCCTTTAGTGAGAGTGCAGGAGAGTAGTGGATGAGCTGTTTCAACAGCTCTTAGGAGAGGACTTGAGTAAATTTTATTAAATTTGATATTCGTTTTTAAAAAGTATTTTTCTAACTTTTCTGCTTGTTGAATGCCTCTAGCACTGAGGTGTACGTCAGTCCATCCTTGATAGACTTTCTCCTTGTTTGCTGTACTTTCACCATGACGTATGAAGTAAATTTCCATAGTAAATCCTTTACCGAGATATAAGAATCGTGTAATATCAATAAAAACCTCTAAACATTTCTACCAATGGATCAAGGATATTAGAATTAATCATAAGATAAATAAGTCCGAAAATGGATAGTAGAAATATGATTGGACCGAAAGGGAGCCATTTTTTTCCAATTCGTATCTCTAATCCTAAAATATAACGAGATATGGTGATAGGAATTTCGGGTATGATTTATCTGGAGCATGTTTTTGTCATTAGGACAATACCAATACTGACTGAGTTCTACATTCCATTCAAGTAATGGGTCTTCTTTATCGTGCGTTTCATCCATTTTTTTCCCTTCTCTTATTAGATAATGCAAATGAGAATTGGGTTTTATTTTAAGTTTATCTAGTAAATCTTTCTTTAATGTAAGTATGGAATTACTCTGAATCTAAGAACGAATGGAATGTGAAGAACATCGGATAACTTTTATTATCTGAAATGTGCTCACCAGATTTAACCTCATTGATTATTTTGAGATTTCGCTTAAATTGTTGCGCTTGAAGCAAGGGGATAAAAAAGGGTAAATCAAAGACAGAAGCGTTAAATGGATTGACAAAATACTATGGGGAGTAGTGAAGACCACCAATAAGAAGAGA
>SDBT01000286.1_pt1 | contig 76764 bp, 130 predicted proteins | sample 2277101 | NCBI WGS metagenome assembly SDBT01 (sample SAMN10404973, study PRJNA504765) | marine sediment metagenome | isolation source: marine sediment core GS10_PC15, 103 cmbsf | place: Arctic Ocean: Southern Knipovich Ridge | collected 2010
CCTTACAGGAATAGGAAATGTCGAGCAAATCTCTCGTTCTCAGTTTATTAGTGTAAGAGATGCGGGAGATAGTGGAAGAGAGTGGGCTAGAACTCTAGATCCTAAGGTAGTTTGGACTAATGATGCGTAGTTAGCATCTGGGGGGATATAGTTGGCTGAGTCCTACTCAATGACTTCTACAGGTAGAGAGGTTCTGAGAGATTATTCAGATTATGGTGAATCCATACCAGGGCGTAGGGTTAGCCGTGATAATATCGATCAGGAGCTTGTTGGGGAGATATTAGAGTATTTCAGGGCTCGGCCTTCTGTGACAGCTAGGGAAATAATTGATCAGTTCTCTCCTCCCTACGTAGAATCAGAGATACTAGCAGCTTTAAGTTCACTGTATTCGGAGAGGTACTTGATATAATGGCAGATAGGAAACCTGATAGCGAGTTAAGTCCTGCTGGACGTCGATATCGTATGATGCGAGAAGCTGCTATCGCTGGAGGATATGTTCCTCAGCCTCGTGAAAAGAAGTATGAGACTGAAGAGGAGCGAGCAGCAGCTCGTAGGGGATATTCTCAGAAATATCGAACTTCAGAAAAGGGTAGAGAGTCTTCTAAGACTCGTCGGATATCTCAAGCTTCAGATGCTAGAGCTTATCGTCTAGCTAAGGCTCAAGGATTGATCTAGTGAAAACTTACTATCCTGAAGATGACTTTCGAGCTAACGATCTACCTGAGTCTGATCAGCTAATTCTTGATGCTCTTGATGAGCAAGATGGAATGGCTACTTATGAGGATATTAAGTATACCTATGCGATGAACACTGGTCAGCGTGATATTAGCGATGACTGGCTTCGAGGTAGACTTAATGCTCTAGAGTCTAAAGGAATGATTCTGAGCCGTGGCTAGATATGAAGTTTCTAATCACGATACTAGTCGCTTAGGTCATAATGACGAGATCCTTCTGGATGTTATTGATGAGCTAGGAGATGATGCTACTTTAGAGAATATCGAAGCTTCTTATGAGCTAAGAGAAGACTCTACCTCTCAGGGAGTTATCAAGAGCAGAATTGATTCTCTCACGGGTAGAGGATATATCACTGGTTATCATACATGAGGAGCTAAGAAAGGTCAGGTAGCTGCCTGATGAGTTGGATAACTGTAGTAATTAGAGATCCTCAACATAATGAAACTTTTCAACAGAGCTATCATGAAGAGGTAGCTGAAGCTCTTGGAGGAGTTCAAGGGCTTATTAGAGATCTTGAAGATCGAGTAGGACTCGAACCTGGAGAAGCTACAGTTCTAAGAGTTATGAAAACTAAGGAAATTCCAGAAGATACTATATATAGTACCTCTTCTGAAGGAACTAGAATAGATCTAGGATACTAAAGGGTCAATAAAATGATAATGGATTCTGCAGTTAGTACAATAGTTCCTTTAGGGATAACGTATATGTTCCTAAAGAGTTTTGATAAGAGGTTAACCAAACCTGATACAAGGAAATCTTCTAAGAGAGGAGGAACAGACGTGAAGGCATACAGTAGTCTTTCAGACTCGGGGAAGTATTATCGGAATAGCAAGAAGAAGCGATCTGGAGGAAGAAGTCGGAAGAAGAAGATGTCCGAACTTACTCCATCAGGACGAGCCTATCGTCGAGCTCACTCGTAATACTTTATCCTAGGTTCGTCGCCTAGTGATCCGACAATAGCGAATAGTGGCACAAATGTTCTTTTCTTATGAGCGAAACTATACTATGCTCAGGTAGGGGGTGAGAACTTTGCCTATAATTGGTTCGTTAATTGGTATTGCGATTGCAATTGTAGTTGGTGTAGCGTTGGTCCCTGTGGTAGTCGATACTGTCGACACCCTTAATACAGAGACGACTCCCGCGAGTGTTCTCTCTCTAGCTGACCTGCTCCCAATTATCTTGATCGCCATCGTAATTTCTGGCGCGGTTATGTACGTCGCATCTGGCTTCCGAGACAGCTAAAACGACAATCTGTCCAGGGAAGTTATTCTGGAGTAGGGGAGATTAGTAGGTTTTGTGTGTTTCCTATTAATACTCCCCTACTTAGCTCTTAGGAGAGGTAATGGACGTTTATTCGTTCTCTATAGGGAAGAGTGGAGCAGCTAGACTACTGATTAGATCTGACGATGAGGATGAAGCTTGGAAGAGTGTGAATGAATCTCTAGGAGATCGGGTAGTGGGAGCTCATATCGAGCTTGAGGATGTTCTTCCTGATAGTGATTGGGAAGAGGCTGCTAATAACGTTGGAGACGGATTTACTCGTAGACTCTCTTGGAATGTGATTTTGGAAACCTAACTATGGGCGAAAGTAAACATAAAGAGCGGCTCAGGGAGCGTAGAGCTGCGAGAGCTCACAGAAATGAGAATAGAGAGAAGTCTTCCACAAGTGCCGAAAAGAAGAAGGCACGTAAGGATCGATTTAGGTCGAAGCTTAAGGGAAGATCTTATACATCTACTACTTCTGGAGTTTCCTCTTATGATGCTACGCAAGATCCGTTCTCAGATTCTCACCCAGATAATCTGAATCCTCCTCCTGATGTTAGGAAGAAGAAGACTCTTGGGGGACTTACAGGAGCTACGGTTAAATTTCGTGGAACTTCAGTTGAAGTCTCTGATATTCTAGAATCAGGAGGTAGTCAGGCTCTATCAGATGCTCAGGCCGAGAAGTCAGCGGAGAGAGCAGCTAGATCTACATCTAAGGCTATTGTATCTGTAATCGAAGAGCCGCTTCCTGAGATGCTAGGTGGAACAGCTCTTGTATCTGATCTTCTGGAAGATAGAGAGTCTCCTCCTTCAGGTCCTGTGGATATCGAGGGATCTACTCGACATACTGAGCTAGGGTATGATCTTTTACAGGGAGGAGCCTTAGATCCGCAGGTAGAGGAGCATATAAATCCTGAAGATGGTCAATCTGTTCAATTAGTTCCTATGCCTGGGGGAGGGTATATTGAAGAGAGTCGTTGGAACGAACATTCTAGAGCTGAGAAAAATTTTATGCTCTATTATGGATTTGAGGGGTTAGATAAACTTGAGAGAGGAGAAGATCCTACAGATGGAGAAGGATTCCCCGGTATTGAGGGAGATACTCTAAGCCTATTTGATGGCTCTGATAAAATTCTATCTTCTCTAAAGACTTCTTTTCATAGTTCGATTCCTGAGGATCGTCCTCAGAGAGCTAAACTTGATCCTCCAGAAACTTTTGCAACTCGAGCTCAGCGGCTAGCTGAAGCTTCTCTTACTCAGACTCTAGATCTTGAGGTATCTTCTGAGAACTTTAGTGCTCTCTTATCGGAGATCTCTGGTATAGATACTCCTCCAGTGAGTAGTGATGAAGAAAATGCTATGCCTCAAGCTCCTGGAGCTGTAGATCTCCTTAAGGATAAGTTTAAGAGATCGAATACTGCAGGGAAAAATAAGCTTTTCTCTCAGATAGCTGGTCAGGTTGCCTCAGTAAGATTAGGTCGAGATCTTAGAGATCTTGTTATGGAGCTAGAGGCAGATCCTGAAGTTTGGGATACTAAGAGATATGCAATAGAAGTAGGGAGAACTATTGAGAGTGATAGAACCCGACTAGAAAAATCGCAGAAGGATCATAGAAGAGTAGATAATAAGTTTTCTACTGCAGTAGTTCAACGATTAACTAAGGGAGATGATGCCGAGACTGTAATTCGAGAAGAAGCTGCAAAACTTAATCTGGCGATATCAGACGACTACGTAGACGACTTCGTTGGAAGAGTTCAGAGTGTTCCTCGAATAGAGGATCCTATGCAGGCTCTTGCGACTGGAACCTCTATTGAAGCTCTTCGAGATGCTGGTTATAATGATTCTGATATAAATCAGCTATCTGAAGCTTTAAGTTCTATGACTCCAGCTCAGGTAGATCGTATTGCTAATTTTGGTACAGTTTCCTATAATAGGTGGATTACTAACTTTCAGAAGGATTCTACTGAAGAGTTAGCTACTCCAATCGTCTATACTTCTAGACTGATGAGAGCTCCAGCTGATGAATCCTACTGGGTGAATCCCGCTGTAGAAGAACCTCATTGGATTTATCCTTCTCAGGAAGAGATAGACGGATTAGATTGGGTGAATCCTGCTGTAGAATCTCCTAATCGTCAGAGGTTGACTACGGATCTAGTTTCAGGGAGAATTACTGGAGAGCAATTTAGGCGGGAATTAGCTGGGACTTCTCTATCTCCTGAGATTATTTTGAGTCCTGGTCAGGAGCAATCTAGGCAGCAATTGCTTTCAGATATTGCTAGGAGGCGTGAAGCTATTGCTTTTCTTGAGAGAGTCTCAGCTCCTATAGACTACACATCTGAGGGAGTAGAAGCTCCTGAGGATGAGAGTAGACTTCAGCGTTGGTTAGTAAATCCTGCTAGACAAGCAGAAGTTGCAGGAATGACATTCACGGATGAGGGTAAGGCCAAGCTAGAGATTCCTCAAGCAGAAGCGATGCTTAACCGAGAGATCGCTAGAGAGCTGAAAGTAGTTGCTGATACTGAAACCTACAAGCAATTTTTAATAGATACTAAGCAATTTGATACTATTGCAGAAGATTTTAGTCCTCAAGAGGCTGAAGCTGCTGCAAGATTCGCTCAGGCTACAAAACCTGATGATACTGCAATGATGATCCTATCTGCAGGGATACCCCCAGTAAAGGTACTAGGATTAGCTAAGAGGGGAGTAGGTAAGGTAGTCTCTAAGCTTCCTGCAGGTCGATATATTAACGGAAAGTGGGTTCAGGGAATACGATCTAAATGGCATCTCGAAATGCTGCAGGCTAGAGCTGATGCAGCTTGGGATAAGCTTGTAAAGACTGGAGCTTCTAAGGATCCCGCTAGGGTACACCCTATTAAAGGTACTGCACCTCTTAGAGCAGTTGCTCCTGAAGAGGAATTTGCTGGAGTTCTGACGGTAGGAGGTAAGGGAAGAATAGCTCCCGAACTAGATGCTAGTAAGATTGTAGTTAGTTTGGATACAGCTACAGCTCCTAGAGTAGCAGCTCCTAGACCTAAAGTTACTCTTCCTGGGGATGATGTTCCTCCCTGGACTCAATTTGCTCCAGGAGATCTTCTTAGTCCTGGGGGAGGGGGAGTAGGGATTGCAACAAGAGTAGGTACAAGACTAAAATCTATAAGAGTTCCTAAGCCTACGGTTGCAGGATTTAGATCAGGATTAGCTAAGACTTTTCAGAGGAAGGTTGTTCCTATACCTAGTGGAGTTAGTCATCCTCAGGTAGAGACTGGACTACCTAATTGGTTAGCTCAAAGCGGCTCTGCATCAGTCTTAAATCTTCCTCAGTCTCCTGAAGCTATGATAGCTACTTGGTATAGTAGTGCTCCCCAAAGAACTGCTACTCCTACTGCTGTAGAGATAATCAGTCCTACGAGGGTACCTATTAGAGCTCCCTCAGTAGATCCAATAGCGATTCCTAGTGATGTACCTAGTCCGAAAAGGAGAAGAAGTCCAAGTCCTTCGAGAGCTCCAGATATAACTCCTGATATTGATCCTGCAGGGGATCCTGGAGAGGTTCCCTATGAGGAACCATTTCAGAGTCCTATTCTAGATCCACCTTCTAAGGTTCCGAGTCCAGGAGATCCGGCTCCTGGAGAAGGTAGTCCTGGTCCAGTTCCTGAGCCTCCAGTAGAGGTGCCAGGTCCTACGATTCCTATGCCAGGTTGGCCTGCGCCTATAGAAATTCCAGATCCAGGTCCTGGAGATCCTGAAATTCCAGAGCCTATAGAAGTTCCTGATCCTGTACCTGATCCTGTACCCGATCCGGTTCCAGATCCTACTCCTCCAGGGATTGATGAGCCTATTCCTGAACCTATAGTTGAGCCTATTCCTGAAAAGTTGAAGGTTCCTCTAGGAATAGATGTAGCTACAGGATTCGTACCTACTACAGGAGACGAACTCCTTAGAGGAAGAGATCGAGAGAAGAAAACTACCGAAGGAGTTCCTCTCTTGATGAGGAGAAGTTCTTTAGGTAAAGTTCAATGGACTCTCTACTATATTATTCAGGGAAAGCGATTTCCTCAGGGGACTTGGGGTCCTACTTCAATAAGTAGAATTCTAAGATCGTCTAAGCTCTCTTTTGAGGGGAAGCAATACTTAGATTTAGAGTTTAGAAAAACTGGAGATCGTCAAACTAAAGGATTAGATCTACTTACTGCTCTAGTTGCATTAAATCGTTTTAATAGCTTGGATGAAGCTCAGAATGCAACTCTTCCCTGGAATGTGCTTACAGGAGCTTCTTATGAAATGGTCAAACCTGCTATCTCGGTTGAGATCTAGAGGTCCAGATCCTGATGAAGGGGAGAGTGTCTATATAAGTAAGGGTCGGCGTTGGTTTAGGGGGAGGATTCTTGGAGTTGAGGGGGATGGGTTTCTCGTAGACTATAATGGAATTCAGGAGGTAGTTGCTTCAGATCGAGTACTGACTGAAGAGGAAAAGCAAGCAATATCCAAATCGCAAGGTAATATTAGAGTAAGGAGAAGGTGACCATGGTTAAGAGAAAGACTAGTGCAAAGGGAAAAGGGGCTTATGGAATGGGACCCGCTAAGGAGGGAACTCCAGGAAAAAAGGGATATCCTGGAGTCTTCGGAGCAATGCCTGGTGGAGGGAGAAAGGCAGCTCAGGAGAGCATGTCCGGAAAGGTAACTAAAGGGGCCAATATGAGTCTCTTCAGCGGAAAGGGCAAGAGCAAGAAGAGGACCACAACGAACAAGGGATATAACGATATGAAGAAAAAGATCGCGAACTCCTTCAAGTAGTATGAAGTCTCGACTTCTGAGTGGAATTCTAGCGCTTGCACTACTAGCTATATATTCTGGTAGTGCAAGTGCGGATCCTCCTCCCTTTACGATTGAATCAAATGTTTTTGCCTATCAACATATATTAGGAGATCAGGATGATGTTCTAATTCTAGGTCGCTATGACTTGGGAATAGATGGATCAGATGACTCTCCAGATCCCCCTCTTTTTACCCCAAATGACTGGGATGATCTATGGGATGCTGATAACGATGCAGCAGCTAAGCCTGATTCAGATGATAGATACTTGAATCCTGTTGATGCTCTATTTAGAGTTGAAGATATTACAGGAGCTCTGTTAGCTGGAACTCATCCTGTGAGATTAGGGGACGGAGTTGTAGGATTCTACTTTCCTGATGGAAGTGTTCCCTTCGTATTTGGAGATACAATTTTTCTAGAGCTTCAAGGGAATCCTAGTACTGTAGGTATTGGAGCGGCTGATAGCGTTGAAATCGATATTAGAGTAACTGCAGATCATGACGAGACTTCATTAGAGTTGGCTGAGGATATACTGCAGCTAATAACTGATATAGAAAATGAGTTTGACGATTTCAGTCCTGGAGAGCTTTTGACTATTGGATTTATTAATATTGATGGAAGAACTCTACTACAGGAGGCCTTTCCTCTTATTGATCAGGTAGCTCCTACAGCATTTACTCTCTCAGATCAAGTTATTCCCGTAGATGATTTTACTCCTGGATCAGATCAGCTTCAAGATGTAGTTGATGCAACTTTAGATAGTGGTATAGCTGCTGCGTTGCAGGGAGCTGCAGATATATTTGATCTTAGTGCAGATTTCTTTGGTCTGATTCTGGCACTAGTTCTTGCAGTTCCTATGGGAGCATTAATTACGAAGGCATCTGATAAATCAGCATACGGCATATTTTCTATTATGCTATTCATGACTTGGATGAGTTTAGTATCCTTTGTTCCAGTTATATTTATTCTAATTGCAGCTGCACTCTTCTTTGCTATCGGAGGAATGTGGTTGGCTACAAGAATTCCAATCTAGGAGATTAGGATGAGAAGAGGGTTAGTTCCAGGGAGTATATTTACCTTAATTGGGCTTATAATCTTTTTAGCTGCTCAATTCTTTCCTCCTGTCAGCAGTGCTCCAGGAGTATTATCTGCTCCAGGTAACTTTGATCTAAATGGCGTTGAGCTTATTATGGATCTAGACGCTGATTCATCAATAGCTATTGATACTGATGATAGGTTGGATGTTAAGCTAGGAGGTAGTGATCGACTTAGGTATACTTCTGGAGCTTTTACATTTCAGGAGGCTACTACTTTAGATACCTCTGCTGGAAATCTAACAGTTAACGCAGATGCAGGAACTTTAGCTGGAGTAACTATTACTGGAGCTACAATAACTTCAACTACTATAGATCCTTCAGCTAATACAGTAGACGGTGATGTTCTAGATATAGATTTTACTCCGAATAACTATACTCCTGACGCTTCTCCGGCAGAAGCTTCCGATGTTAATGATCTTACAGCTCATTTAGAGGGAATTGATGATGCTCTAAATGTTACTGGAGCCGCAACTGACTATCAAGAGTTCCTAGTTCCAGGTAGTCCAACTTGGACTAAGCCTTCAGGAAGTCCTACTCATGTTGAAGTTCATGTTATTGGCGGAGGTGGTGGGGGAGGAGCAGGGTGTAGTGGAGGATCAGGAACTGTTCGAGGGGGAGGAGCTGCGGGAGGAGGAGGACATCATGCTATATTTACTTATAGAGCTTCAGATCTTGCAGCTAGTGAAGGTGTTGTAGTTGGCGCTGCAGGTACTGCTGGAGCTACTGCAGCTTGTGGAGGGGGATCTGCTGCAGGAGCTGGAGGAGACTCATCTTTTGCTATTGATATTATTGGAGAGGGAGGAGTTGGAGGCTCTATAGGATTTACTGGGAATCTTACTGGAGCTGATGGAGGAGGACTTCCTAACAACTTTGGAGGATCTGCCGATGATGGTATAGGAGGAATGTTAGGTGAAGGAGGAGTTAATGCAGGTTCTGGAGGTTCTACTGAGTATGGAGGGGCAGGAGGTGGAGGATTTAGTACTGCAGGAAATGGAGGAAGTGGAGGTAGCTCTCGATATGGAGGAGGAGCTGGAGGAGGAGGAGCTGGGGTTACAGTAGGCAATGCAGAGGGAATTCCTGGAACTGGTGGAGATTCTGCAGATAGCTCAGGAGGAGCTGCAGGTTCGGGATCAGGAGCTGCAGGAGCTAGTGGGACTGAAGGAACTATGACAGGTTCTGGAGGAGGAGGAGGAGATGCATTCCATGGAGGTACAGGAGGAGCTGGAGGAGCTGGAGGAGGTTGTGGTGGAGGAGCTGGAGGAGGAGCTGGAGGATCAGTAGCTGGAGGAGTAGGAGGAGAGGGAGGACATGGTTGCGTAATTGTAATCACTTACTACTAAAATGAAAAAACTATTGCTAGCTATAACAATTATCTTCTCACTCTTGGTATCTGAGGTCTTTGCAGATACTGCACAGCAGAAACCTATAGGATTAGATAATCATGAAATCTGGTGGAGCTTTGATGGGTCTACCTACGACCCTATAGGAGGGGGAGTAGAGGATCAGGAAGGATCTCATGATCTATCTATTTTGGAGGTTGATAGCTCACAAATAGCTCAAGGATATTCAGGTAATGGATTTAGAAGTAGAGGAAGCTCTCCGACCTATGCTGGAGAAACTACTACTAACTTTAATTCCTATGTAGCTGGAGACTTCTCAATTGCTTTTGCAGTTAGAGTAGATGCATTTTCTACTCAAGATATGGTAGTCCTGTTTTCTCATCAGGGAGCTACTACTGGCTGGTCTATATATATTGATGGAACGAATCACGATCTTAACTTCTCATCAACTCCTGATTGCACCTCTGCACCGATTACTACTGTTGGAGGAAATACAGCTCTCAATCTAGGGCAATGGTATCATGTTACTCTAACTAGAAATAATGCGTCAGGATCAACTATAATTTATATAGATAATGTTGCTGATGCTTCATCATCTATTGTTGCAGTTTGTCTGCCAGCTGTTCCTCTTCTAGTTCTAGGAGGAGCTGCAGGATTAGATTTATCTTTAGATGAGGTTCATATTTTCGATGATCTGCTAAGCTCTTCCGAGAGAAATGGGCTAGTAGCTATCAATGCAGATGATGAGACTAATCGAGACTTCAGGATCTTTGTTGATGTTACTGATACTTCTGGATCATCTCGAACCGATTTTCAGGCTATTCCAATAATCGATGCTGCAGCTCATGTAACTGGAGGATATCTCCAATCAGATTCGGATGATCTCCTATTTTACTCTAGTGGAATTATTGATGGTACAGCTCTGTCAGATGGATCAGCAACTTCCTCATGGATGACTCGTATTGCTGCTGTCCCTGCAAGTGGTACTTCTAGATACTTCTACTATATGGGAGAACCCTCTAGTAATCTGACTCGTTATCAGACCTTCTTTAGTAATAGCTCTAGTGATACAATTACAATAACAGATGATGCAACTTTAGATATTACTACGGATCTCGGAATATCGGTACAGGTAGAGGTACATGCAAATCCTTCAGCAACTACTTACTTGGTTGATAAGTGGACCGCAAATACTGGTTATCGGTTTGGTATTAACTCTAGTGGCGATATTGTGGCTCAAGTGGATGCTACTACCCTTACGGTTACTCCTAACTATACTTTCTCTGTTCTTAGTATGGTTTATGATGGTACGGACCTAGAGATATACGAGAATACAGAGCGTCTAGGATCTGTAGCTGCGGGAAGTCTAACAGCTAACGCTGAAGATGTAGTTTTATTTAATACTAGTGATGCTGCAATTACTTCCCAGTTCGTCGAGATTCGAAGTGATCAAGGTCAACCTGGGGAGAATGATGAGCTTCTTCTTACCTTTCGTACTGATCATATAGTTGAGACTGATGCAGGTGACGCTGGAGATGGTTGGACCTGGGAAGGAACTATTGCGGATCAATCTGGAAGTGGAAATAATGGAACTTATCTGATCACTTCTGATCATAGTGATACTACTCTAACTGCAGGACCTCTAACAGCTATATCCTCTAGCTTAGCTAATGCTGTAGGTCAGGCAGACTTTAATAGCTTATGGTTCCCTGATCTTAATGAAGACTTTATTACCGCAGGAGCTACTGATAGTAACTTTCCTATGCAGGTTCTTATCTCCTCAGTTGCATCTGATGTAGGAATATCTGATGATTCTCTATGGTTTGGAATATTTCTGGCAATTGGTCTAGGAGTAGGAGCAGTTATGGCTAGGCAATGGCTAGCTTTAGGTCTTCTGTCTGCTACTGTTCTTGTTCTTGCAGGAGCCTCTGCTAATCTATTCACGCTTTGGCCTGCAGTATTAGTATCAATCTTTGCATTCGGGACCTATGGGCTGGATTCCCTGAATAGGTCAGGAGGATTGTAGTGCCTTATCGATTCTTTATATGGCTTGCCTACATCTTCGTAGGATTCTCTTTTATATTTGGGCTAGCCTCTCTGGATCCAAATTCAGGTATAGGAACTAACTCAGATCTTGAGGCAGTTATGGAGTTTAATCTACTTCGAGCTCGTGAGGTTCTAGGATTTGACTACTATTTACCTAATCCTTCATTCTTTAGTGGATTAGCTGATCTTCTTCTGTGGGACTATCCAGTATTTGAGGGGAATTGGGGCTATATCAGAACATTCTTTCTCTATCCTCTGAGCTTGATAGCCTCTTTAATTATCGTAATAACGATAACTCCTGTGATACTTAGTGCAATCTCAACAGTTAGAAACTTATTTAGGACGTAAATTTATGATAGCTCTTACATCGACAATGATTTCCTTTTTACTAGTAGGCTTTATTCTGCTAGTTATGACTTGGCTGGGGTACGTTAGGTATAAGACCTGGATCCATCCGAGAATAAGATGCGAGTTTATTGCTGCTGATAGAAAGAAGCGAGTAGCGATGATTAAACCTAATGCTCAAGGGCTCCTAGCTTATCAGGATGGGCTGTATATGTATAGCTCTGAACTGATTATATACTCAGGGATGCTATTCGGATTGGAGAGTGTTCCATCTCTAACTTTTCACCAAGATTTTCCAGCTCCTGTAGATATTTGGGGGCTAAAACCTGCTAAGAGTATTACATCTCAAATGCTGGGGAATGCTTGGAACGATAAAGCTCTCAAAGACTTTGTCTCTGCTCAAGATAGTCCAGGAATCAAACCTGCAACAGCTAAGGTGGGAATAGTGGTAATTCTTGGGGCAGCTGCAGTTGGAGCTTATCTACTGTTTGGAACTAGCTTTTTTGCAGAGTTAGGAGCTTCTGGAGGTTAATATGGCTGATAATAATGATGAATCAACAAATGGAATGCCTGATGAAGAATTTCTGAAGAAGATTGCAGCTCAAGCGAATATCCCAGCTCCTAATGAACCTCAAAGCTATGTAGCATCGTTAACTAGAGCTAGTGGAGGAGCTGATGGGTTTATGACTGATGGAGACGATGTCAGCGAAGCGATAATGCAGCTGTTTGAAGTTCCTGGAGATATGACTAATCTAGTCTCTCTTCAAACTCTGCTTTTGAGAAGTGATCTTCCTGAACATCAAGTCAAGCTCGTAAGTAGAATTCTGGCTCTCTCTATGATTTTTGAGCCTAAGGGAGGAGCTAAGCCTATCTCAGTTCCTAGAGTAATTATTGGTTGGTATTTGCTTGCTAGAATTGCTCGCGATCGTAAAGGTCGAGAGGAATATGCAGCAGTGCTAGGCTACAAACTCGAGGACTCTCAGCGAGAGGGAGGAGATCTTTAATGGCTAGAAGATCAGAGAGATACTTAAGTGGAGTGGGAATGATGGCGAACTATATTCCCTCTAGACAGATGCTAAAATCTGATGCAGGATATGGTCCTCCACAGGATCCATCTGATGGACTGTGTAAGGCTTGTGATTACTTTGTAGGTCCTAACAAGTGTGAGAAGGTCATGGGAGATATTGCTCCCTATATGACTTGTGATCTCTGGGAACCTCAAGGAGGACCTGGATCTAATGAAGAGATGGGATACTAGGAGAGGATCTAATGGCTCAGGTAACTAAACGGAAGGCAAAGTATAAGAAGAGAGCTCCAGCAAGATCTAATTGCGGGGGATGCAAGTCCTATCGAGCTTCTGGAAACGGAGTTACAGGAATGTGTAAGAAGGTACAAGGTCCAGTTCATGCGGTTGGATACTGTAATCTCTATACGAGGAAGTAGCTATGATTAGCAAAGGCGAAGCAAACTATCGTCCTGCAGGTCCAGATCCTTGGTGTCGAGAATGCTTCTACTATACTCCCAGTGCAGAAAGATGTAGTCAGGTAAGTGGAACTATTAAGCCTAATGCAACTTGCGATCTCTGGGAAGCTTCTGAGCATATCAGTGCTGAAGATCGGCTATGGAATGCAATTGTAGCGAGAGATAGTGAAAGATCTCGCTCTTATGGAGAAGTACCAAACTCAAAAGATTTCAGTCAGAGGTATGATTAGATGAGACAAAAATACGTTTGCAATGGAGCATCTTGTAGCTTTAGTGTTCCAGCATCTACGAGATCTGATGTTCAGATGAAGAGAGATGGATACAATAAGGAGTTAGATAATCTCGGAGCAATGTCAGATCATAACTGGGAGGCTCATGGAGGAGATCCTGGAGGAGATCCTACTGAGAACTTTCATCTAGAGAATAAGTGAATGGCTATTACAACAATAGAAGGTCCCTTTGGTTCCGGAAAGACTCTATGCATGACTGCATTTGTGTATCAAGAGTGGAAAGATTCGTTTACTGAGAGAGATACTTTTGGTAAGCTTAAATGGCCTAAGGGACGTCCTATTTATGCTACTTATCACTTAAATGGAATTCCTTCTACCTTCTTTAACCTTCCGACTATGGCAGATCTATTGGCTCAAGCTGATGCTATAGGTCACGAACTTGATCCGTTTGCAGGAGCTATTGTGGCTCTTGATGAGTCTTATCTCTTTATGGATAGTAGAAGATCTAACAGTAAGGGAAATCTTCTATTTAATGCCTTGTTAGCTCGATCTAGAAAGCTAGAAGCTGATTTTTTTATCGCAGTTTTAGGAATGAATGATATTGATAAAAGGATCAGAAAGTATGTTACTACTAGATGTCGACCTAAGTCTACTCGTAACTCCTGGGTTCGAGTTATGATGAGGGATATGAGAACAGGTCAGAGAATTAGATTCAAGTTTTGGGGTCCTACATTCTATCCTCTGTATCAGAGTGGAGAGACAGTTCCACTACCTAAGAGAATGACTAGGCTAAGTAACTTGGATAGATAGGAGCAGATGAAATGGTATTTAGAGGAATGCAGCCAGAATCTGATTTAGAGATTACTGACAGAACTCAAGTTAGAGTATCTAGTTATGTATCTGAATCTGAGTACAACCCTAATAGCCGAGAAGGTTGGGTTGTAAAGGCTCTAGGAGCTTTAGGACCTTCAGCTATTGGAGATATTCAATCTTGGGTTACTCATAGAGATGGTCCGAATATTATGGATACAGTATGGACTATGATTGATGACGGATCATTGGAGGCTATCTAGTGGCTAATGCTTGGGCAGCTTATGTTATCTATTTTACAGGTAAGCGAATCTCATCAGGGAAGACTGTAAGAGCTACTTCAGAAAGCCACGCTAAAAGAGTAGCTAAGGAGAAGTGGCCTCATAGGAGAGTATTAACTATACTAAAGAAATGAGTTATCATGTTATGGTTCGTCAATATCCTGGAGCTAGAGGTACTGACAAAGCTAAGGCCTTTAGTGAAGAGGGAGCCCTGCGACTAAAGCAGGAATGGATTGATCGGTTAGTGGATGATGGAATCGAAGATCCAGAGGAACTAGTATACATTGAGGAGAGGTAATGGCCAGAAAGTTTATCAGTCGAAAATATCTAAGCGGTCGACGAGTTGCTTTGACTAATCATCGCAAGCTCCACGGCGCTAAATCCAAACTAAATGCTGGAGAAGAGGAAATCCTTCATGTTTTACAGAGTCAGGGAGGCTCTGCTACTTATGACATTATCGAAGATCTTTCCGCGATGGATGAAATGGCGATTCTATACAACGTTACTAGGCTCTCTCGTCGAGGCATGGTTCGGTTTCCGAAGGAGGGGCCGGGAGAAGTTGGGCCAACGAATACTGAAGTTGTCGCTGCGGGGACTTAGTATTACAATTACTCAGCGAAGATCTAATACAAGTCTTATCTCGGGAGACTTATCAGCTCTGGTTATTGGTGAGGGATTAGAAGCTTCCAAATCTTACTTAGATCGAAGAGGGTTCCTATGTGAATATCTAGCTGATGTTAGTCTTCTGGATATCGATCAAGCAGACTATGATGTAGTCATTTGTCAGGTCGAAGATCTCGAGGCAGTCAGAGATGCTGTAGCTCAACGAGGAGTTATGGTAGTTCAAAGAATGTATGAAACTCGCCCTGCTGATATTCTTATGACTCTTGATAGAGTTAAGAATACTTCAGTAGTCGCCTTTCGTCCTATAGTTAATGAAGAGTTTGTCGGAGTTTAGCTATGGCTACTAAGAAAAGTACTCCCTCTCAGGTTTCGAAGCCTAAGAGTAGATTCAAGAATCAGCCTGTTCCTATAAACTATCAGATTACAGCTCAAGGAGAGATGGCTCTTAACGTCGGCTGGGCAACTGGTCTTCTTAAGCCCTACAAGAAATCAGTTCGTCAGAGGTTAATGAAGCTTCTAGAAATCTACGATCATATAGAGGAAGGTCACGCTAGAAGACCTGAGAGTCGTAGACGAGATCTTCGAGTTCTTCATAGACTAGGATTTATTCGTCAGAGGAAAAAGCCTATCGAGATCTATGACGATATTGGACCCTTACAACTATAAAAGGAATAAGATGAATCAGGACAGCAAAAACTTAAAAGCTTTTGTAAGAAGAGATACTAGAAGAAAATATCCTATAACTTCTCAGAAGAAGGCCCCTGTAGGATGGTTTGATACAGATCTATTTGTTCGAATAGGGGCAGCTATTGCTGGTATATATTTATCTCTTCTGTTCTTTCAACAGGGAACCCTATTATCAGCATTTCCAGGATTTATAGTAATAATCTTCGCTGTATATCTAGGATTCTCTATTCTGAATCCAGAGCTTCCGTTAGCTGAGAGGAAGTGGACCAAGTGGGCATCTATTGCAATGATAGCTTTAGCTCTCATAGGAACTATGACGAGCGTTGCAGTTGCAGGAAGTGCTGACTTCGTTGATTTTCTGGAAAATGGTACTCCTGTAGCTCAAAGATCTGCAGTAAACTTCAATGATGGAACTACTATAGATTTTACCATTACTGATGATCAGCCTAATGGTGAAGTAGATGTGACTTCAGAAGTTGCTCTAAGTTCTATAGGGGAGACCTTCCTAAATATAGATCCTCCTGTAGACACAGAATGTATTATAGCAGATTCTGGGGAAGCTGGAGGTTGGAAATGGGATACCTGTCCTGGAGCAGGAGGCGGAGATAGTGTTACCATTGAAGGTGCAGCTACTACTAATATCGATCTTATTGGTGGGGCTGGGGTAGATATCGCTCTTAATACTGGTCCCTCTCCCGATGAAGCTACTTTTACCTTTGATGGGACTGAGCTTAGTGCTGTTACATTTGGCTCTGGAGCTGGGTTCGCTCATACCTTCGATGCTTCTGCTGGTAGTGACCCAGTTATTACCTACGGCAATGGTACTATTGTTATTACTGCGGGTACCACTTTCAATTCTGACTTGGCTCTGGCAATTGTTGATGCGATCGGAGAAATTGACTCAGCTATTCTCTCGGGATTAGATGTAACTTTAGTTACAGGAACTTCAGGAGTTGCAGGTAATTGTGTTGAATGGGACGCAAATGGTGATGTTATTGATTCTGGGTCTTCGTGTGGGGCGGGATCTGGTGATTCCATTGAGATTGAAGATGGGGATAATGCAGGAACGTTTACAGGAATTGATACTACTGCTAGATTTGAGGACCAAGGAGATATCAATTTTACCTTTGCTGACGGTGGTGCTGGGGGCCCTGATACTATTACTGCTACTGTACGAGCTAATACCGTTGCTCTGGCAACAGACACCACGGGGAATTTTGTCGCAACGATAGCTGATGCAGGAAACTCTACAGTTGCAGTTACTGGATCAGGAGCAGAAGATGCTCCTATTACTCTTGATGCTATAGCTCTGAACTGTACTGACTGTCTAAACGCTGACGAGATCACAGATATTTATCTCCTTATTGCCGGAGATACTAGTGTTGGAGCTTACGACTTCGGAGGATCTACAGGACTTGAACTTCCAAACTCAGGTACTCCTACTACAAATGCTACAGGAGAATTCGCACTAGATACTACAATTACTAGCCATCAACCTATGTTCCAATACTTTGACGGTGGGGAAAATATGACCGTCATTGCAATAGATACTTCTCAACTTCCAGCTTTAGATAATGAGATCGTTAAGTATGATGCAGGAACGAGTAAGTTTGTTCTTGAAGCTGATGCTGGAGGTGGGGGAAGCGGAGATATTGAGGATGTAGGAGACTGTGCTACAGGTTCCTGTTTTACAGGGGCTAGCGGAACTACTCTCAGCTCTAATACTGATTTAATCTTTGATCTCGACGAGGATAATAACGGTACAGAAACTTTTCAGATATTGGATGGATTAGATGCTCTAGTAGTCGAAATTACCGAGGCAGGAGTTATTCTAGCTCTCTCTGGATTTGATTGTATAGGTAATGTTGATTGCGACTTTGGTTCGGCTGATATTGACGACTTTACATTTACAACAGATGGAACTGGCGATAGTGAGATAGTTCTCCCTGCTCAATCTATAGGTACTACTGAGATCCTTAATGATACTATCGTAGCAGGTAATATTGCAACAGATGCAATAAATACTGATGAACTTGATGATGGAGCAGATGTTCCTGTAACTGGTGAATGTCTCATTGTCGCAGCAGCGACTACTGATATTGAATACGGATCTTGTAGTGCAGGGTCTGGAGATATTACTGATGTAGGAATTTATTCAGGTCCTACAGCTTTCCTAGATGGAGTAATTACTTCTGGTACTGATATGTTAGTTTGGGAGGGAACCTCTTCCAATACTGAAGAATTTAGACTTGCAGCTCCGGCTAATCCTTCAGTAGATCAGGTATTTACCTTTCCAGATGACCAAATTGCTGATAATGACTTTATACTAGGAACTGGAGCAGGAACCTTTATCTACTCTGCAGTTCCTACATGTTCTGCTGCTAATGTGGCAAGACTACAATTTAATGGAACTGTTCTTCTATGTGATACAGATACCTTTGTTGATGCTGAAATAGCTGATACTCTAACTTTAGATTCATCCTCACAGATCACGCTGAATCAGGGAGCTGCTCCTACTCCTACAGTAGAAGGTCGTATCGAATGGGAAACTGATGACGATCATATAATCATCGGTGATGGATCTGCTCAGGTTGAATTCGTTCCTGCAGAAGATGTTTCCGGCGATGCTACTATGACTGATGCTGGCGTGCTAACTCTAGGCACAGACACTATAAATACTGGGAACCTAGATGACGCTGCGGATACTCCTAGTGCAGGAGAGTGTTTAGTTGTTGCAACAGCAACTACTGATATAGAATATATTACCTGTCCTGGAGGATCAAGTAACAGCTTTGAAACTATTAACGCTCCTTCAGGAACCGATCCGGTTGCAGAATCTTCTACGGACACTCTAAATCTAACCTCTACAGGATCTACAGTTACGATTACTGGTGCCTCAGGAACTGATACAATAGACTTTGCAGTTATTGATGTAACATGTACTGACTGCCTAAATGCTACTGAGATTGAAGATCTATACCTACTTCTAGCTGGAGATATCTCAGTTGGAGCTTACGACTTCGGAGGATCCTCTGGGTTTGAACTCCCTAACTCTGAAACGCCTACAACTAATGCTACAGGTGAGATTGCACTAGATACTCTGATTACTGATCATCAGCCGCTACTTCAATACTTTGATGGCGGCGAGAATATGACTATCATCGCTATTGACACATCACAGTTGCCAGCCTTAGACGATGAGATCGTTAAGTATGATGCTGCTACTGACAAGTTCGTCCTTGAAGCTGATGTAGGAGGGGGAACTGTAACTAATGTAGGGGATTGTGCTGTAGCAGACTGCTTTAACGGTGTAGCAGGTACTACGCTCTCTAGTAATACTGATCTAATCTTTGACTTGGATGAGGATAACAACGGAACAGAAACATTCCAAATCTTAGATGGGGCTGATGCCTTAGTTGCTGAAGTCTCAGAAGCTGGAGTAATTTCAGCTCTCTCAGGATTCGACTGTATAGGCAACGTCGACTGCGATTTTGGTAGTGCAGATATCGATGATATGGTTTTCACTACAGATGGAACAGGTGATGGAGAAATAACATTCCCTGCAGGATCTATTAGTGGAACTGAAATAACTGATGCCTCAGTAACTATAGCTGATGTTGAAGTAGATATAGTTACTGATACTAAGGGACTATGGTTTGAAAATCCGGAAGATACTGACGACTTTGAATCTATATGGAGTCCAAACGGCTTCTCTGTTACTCTAGTAAAGCTGTGGTGTGAGTCAGATCAGACAGTAACACTTATGCTACAAGTTGATGATGGCACACCTGCTGACGTGGACAGCGTAGACCTTGTTTGCATCTCAACACCCGACGACGATGACGCTCTCGACGGCGATGTTGACCTTGATGACGGCGAAACACTCGACCTTGCTGTCACTTCTACCTCTGGTAGCCCTACATGGGTAAGTATTATGTGGACGTTTACAATAGATGATTAAAAAACTAACAATTCTTTCACTACTAGTTTTCTTACTACCACTAGTCGGCGCGGTTTCTGTTGCGCCACTATTTCAAGCTGCTTCTCCCGATGCGGTGTGCATTGCCAGGTGGTCTTGGAATACGACTGAGACTCCTGAAGCACCGTTTTGGGAATCGGCCTACTCAGGTACGCTCGGTTCCCTCGATTTACGAACATACGCGCAAGCGTCAAGCCCTGGACCAACTCCACTAGGATACGGAGCTTTTGTATTAGAAGACGAGTCTCTATGTGTTGGGAGTGATGTTCTATTCAAGATGCTCCCAAACCTGGATGCCAAGTTAAGGAGAGTTGATATCGACTCTCTTGAAGATGGGTTAAATATGCAACGCGGCGCTCTCACCTCAGATACAGCGCGGGAAGTTCTGTGGGAGATACTCACGGACGATGTAGACCCGCAAGGATTAACCGCCGTGAAGCCCCTGATAGGAGACAAGAAGCATCCGCCGTCTCTCTATCTTGGAGGCTACGGCATAGTTCAGACCGCACCCTTCACTGGAATGCATTTAACAAACACTGAAGAAGTATTCCAAGCTGATTACCGCAAGGCACGAGCTAGTGGAGTCCCTATAAGTACGCTACAGCGTATGACTGGCGTTAAAATGGTGGAAATCTATGGCCGGGCTACCGATGCCAACGCCGACAAGCTGATGCCGTCTGAGTTTAGAGATGATGGCTATTCATGTCGGAGGGTGACAAAATGTACAACGCTCAGTGATTCTTTTACCGTAGCTTCAGACGGCAACATCGAAGACGACGTATCAGATATTGCATGGGGTTTAGTTGCAGGAGATATTGATGTTCTAGCCGCTACCGACCTTGCCCAAACTATAGGCACTGGCGGGGCTATGAGAGCAACCGCAGAAACCAGCCTTGGCACAGACGACCACTATGCCGAGGCAGTTCTAACAGGAGACGGGCAGTTCTTCACGGTTATGATTAGATATGATGGAGTTGGGCCTGATTATTACTACGCGATGTATAACTGGTCGGCAAATTCACAAGCATTGCGTAGAGTTTTGGGTGGAACAGATACTGTCCTTGATACCGATGCAACTAGCGTTACTTCGGGCAATACCGTGCGAGTGCAAGCACTTAATTCCAGAATTAGCATGCGGGATGGCGGCATAGAGAGGTATCTTGCTACTGATACAGCCATAACAGGCTTCCTGGTCGTAGGGCTTCACGGGTTTGACAATATCAGCGGCGACAGACAAGCCGACGACTTTCTAGCCGAAGATGAAAGGCCCAGGCGCATTATCTTTATTTCCAAAGTAATGGACTGGCTCAGGATCGGATAGTCTTAGAGTAGAGGAGATCTAGGTGTATAGAGCTATATGGATTCTTATAGTATTCTTCTTCTTTGTTCCTAGTATAGCTGAAGCTCAAACTAGTGAAGTCGACTATGTTATTATTCAGCAGGCAGCTAGAACTAGTATAGGAACTCAAGACTTTACTGAGTTAGGATTCGGAACTCCTCAAGTAGCTATAGCTTTTGCGAACTTCGCAGAAACTAATGGAGTTAATGCAGTTACAGGTATGATAGCTGTAGGAGCTTATGACGGGACAAATCGCTGGGCATCTAATATTAAGGGAGAAGATAATGTAACTCCTACAGATGGAAGCAAGCATTCCAAAGATAGCTTTTTAGCTATCCAAGATGATACTACTCAGACCGTTGATGGTGATGCGACTGCGAGTTTTATTACCGATGGAGTAAGACTTGATTGGGTTAATGCTCCTGATGAAGCCTATCTTGTAAATATCTTACTAATCAGAGGTATGGATCAGGTACTAGTAGGTCATACTGATATTGATGGAGATGTAGTTCCTGGGACTCTAAGTAATATTGATATCGGATTTACTCCAGATTTTATGTTTATTGTTCATGCATCTGGTAACTTTAATGATAATATTACTACAGACTTCCAAGGGAGTATGTCTTTTCTAGTTAATGATGGTAATGCTCCTCCTCTTCAGCATGCTATAGGATATGCTTCTCTAGATAATGCTAATCCTAGTGAGTCTAGAGGAATTGTTAGCTCGGATAGAATTCTCAATCTTCCTTGGGAGGATCAGAATAATATCCTAAGAGAAATGGAGGCTAATTCTTTTATCAGTGCTCCAGTTATCGGAGTTGAAGTAGAGCGTCTTGACTCTCTAGCAGGAACTTCGGTTATCGGTTGGGTAGCCTTCGACGTTCCTGATGGAGTTAGTATATGGATGGATGTTCTAGATACTCCTATAGTTACAGGTAATCAATCAATAGTAGCTCCTGGATTTCCTCCTCAATTCATTTGGTCTATGAGTCACGCTGAAGAGAATATAGGATCAGTTCAGAGTGCCTATATGGCAGCTGGAGTAGGCATGGCTACTGCAGATGAGGAATTTAGCATAACTTGGAGAGAGCAGAATGGTGCTAATCCCTCAAACGCTACAAGTCGTCAGAATAGTACTATGATTACTCAACTAGTAAATTCCGGAGCTACTGGATATGAAGCCTCTCTAATATCGCTAGATTCTACTGGATGGACTTGGAACTTTAATACAGTTCTAGGAAGTCCTAGAAAGATGATAGTTCTAGCTCTTAGTGAAGAAGTAATTACCTCTAGTGCTACTATAGGTTGCGGGTCACTATTCTACGCTTGTACTGGATACTTACATCCTATAGCTCTAATAGGAATAGCTCTACTTTTAGGGCTACTATTAGTTTGGAGCTACCAAAGGAAAAAAACAATATCATCGTTGAAAAAATTGTAGAATTGTTGTACAATTAGTAGTAAAGGATTGAGATGAGTAGCGTAGGAGTAATACTCTCATTAGGAGTATCTGCAGTAATCGGAATTATTATATTCCAGGTTACTCAAGAAGTTATTGACTGTAATGCTGGACGATTTGGAATTGCTGAGGGATTGGTTGTTACAGCTCTCCCAGTTATTGTTGCAGTTCTAGTTCTACTAGGATTAGTAAGTTCTATAGGAGTCCGAGATGCTTAACCTATTAAAGAGTGATAAAAAGTTTAGAGCTATAGCAATGTTCTTCGTAATGGCTATAGTACTAACTTCCTGGGCAGGACTAACTCTAATAAGAATTGCTCAGAAAGAAGTTATAATCTTTGGATTGTCTCTTATCGTAGTAGTAATTCTAGGTTATGAGATAAAAAAGATGTTAGCTCCGAGTACTATCTCTAGATCCGGTAGCCCCTCCAAACAGAGAAATCTTCATTAGAGAGAGGATAGCTATAACTTATTCAGAAGATCAGAAACAAGCTCGCAGATATTTATCAGATAGATCTGGACTTCGTAAGGAGTTAGAAGATTATTGGGGACCTTGCGATCTTCAACGCTTGATAAATATATGTGATGCTTTAAGCTATGCTACTCAGAAGAAAAAGAAGATTATTCTAACGAAAATGTTGATAGATTCTCTAGGAAATGTGGATACTGAGAAGCTTCCTCGAGATACTTCAGAACTTGCAGGAGTTTTGAGGGCTATTAGACATGGACGTTCTGCTCGATCCAAGAAACTGGTCTACGAAAAGGTAATTAACGAATGGGCGATACGAGGGATACCAACCATGAATCAATTAGAAGATATCGCATCGCTAGGATTGACGCATGGCTCAGAGCAGGTTTCCTTGCTGATGAAGCAAATCAACTCTCAGCGGCCGGGATCAAGCTTAGATCCAATCTTGCTAGACGCATAATTAGAGAGAGAAGAAGGCTTATTCAAGAGATTAGGGCTTTGGGATATACTAGAGAAGAAGATCTCTATAGAATTCTAGATGAGCTCTATCTAAATAGGCCTGGAGATGTTTGGGACTTTATTGCAACTCATTATCCAATAGGAGCTACTGCATAATGCCTGAAGGATTATGGACTCTATGGTACTACCCAACGGATACTTCTCTAGATGAATTGGGAGAGGAGGGGGGTAATTATAAATCTCGAAAGATTGCGGTAGTTCGAGGGGCAGCTCTAGTTCGTAAAGGACTCGCTAAAGCATTTGAAATCTTAGATCCTAAAACTGGAGACTCTTTTGTAGCAGTTCCCTTTAGGAGAAATGGGAAGCTAGGATTCAAGTTTCACCATCGAATTCATGGAGATGCTTTTGGAGGAGGAGTTTCTGATGAAGAGTATGCTACTCCCGAAGAGATTGAGGCTTACGAATCTGACTACTCAGGATCAACTAGCTCAAAAGATCCTCTTGTACAGTCTTATCTTCGAAAAGAGAAAGCTAATCACGAAGATAGAGTTTTAGCTAACTTACGCCCTGCAGTCAAAACTCTAAAGAGTTATGGGTATGATGCAGAGGTTGAAGAGGATCTAAGAAGTTTGCATAGAGATGAGCAAACAAAGAATCCTTGGGGAACTCAGAACTTGGACTACTGATCAGGAGGTATAATGAGTGAGATCACGATTACTCGAAGTGGACAAGCCTATCGTAGGAAGCTTGATGATCAGTTCCCAGATCTAGAAGATAGTGAGAGTACCGAACTTGCAGTATTAGATACTCTAACCTACGTATCTCCTAGAACTGAATCAGGTATGTCTGATACTGTTAGCTATACTCCAGAGACTCGTAGGATCTTAAGAGGTCTTCATGAACAGGGATATATTGAGGTGAGGCAATGAACTTCAAAGAGACTCCAGAGGGAGATATGCATAGTCTCAATATGAGACGAAAGTACAATTGGCAACCTGGAGGACCTCCTCTACCTAAACATACTCTTCTTCAACTCTATATTATCTCTGCGATTAAGGGAGGGCTCTTTCTAAGGAATGGAGCTAGTGATCAGAGGATCAAACTTCAACTAGGTCGTCTTGCACATAATATGAGATCTGGGAGGCCTCTAGATGCTAATTATGCTTCAGAACTTCAGGATGACAGCCTCCGACACTCTATCATGAGAGGAATGTTTGAAGAGGGACTTATTGAGGAGTCAGAACCTGAGGATCCCGAGGCCCAGGCTAAACTTAATAGAATCTTCGAAGACGATGAAGAGTATACGTCTCTGAGGGAACTCTAATGGATAAAAAAGAGCCAGAGAAGATCTTTAGCAGAAGTACTACTCCAGGCTATCAAGTTATAATGGTTGAACCTAAGGAGATGCCTGGAGACGATCCTGAAGGATTTACTACCAAAGCAATGGTAACTCGTCTGTATGATCAAAATGAAGAAGGTCCTCCGATAAAAGCTATTCTGTTGACTCGAGGAGTATCTGATGAGGCTGTTGCTCATGAAATTGGACATAGTCAATTAGGGCATATAGATCTTAATAGATCTGGAGATGATGCTCTTGATGACTTCGTAGATGAGTTTGAAGCTTGGATGTGGGCCCAGCAGAGGAGAGGGAGATCTCTGAAGACTGATTGGGTTCTTAATGTTATAGGTCAAGTGTCCTCACACTATCTGGAGAGATCTCCTGAGGAGTTAACTAACTTAGCCTCTAGAGCTCTATCTGAACTAGGGATGAGAGGAATGTCTAAAAAGCAAAAAATCTGGACTCGTAACTATATTCGAGAGTTGAGAGACTAATGTATGCAGGAAGACTAAAGGTCAAAGTTGAAGATGTAGATGAGCTGGAAGATCTAGATAGCTATAGTGAAAAAGTAGCTAAGAGCTTCAAAGGCAAGTTCTACGCTGCTGAGTATAATCTCAAATCTGGGATTCGAGAGCATAATTACGACTTTAGTAGAAAATCTCAAGCAGCTTCTTGGATAAAAGCCGTTCGGGAGTGGGTAGGTACAAATTCTGATATGAAGTTTGTCTCGAAGAGATTGAAGAAGTCATGAATCGTAGAGATCTAGATGTCCTAAATGTTGTAGCTTTTGAGTTCGGAGGAGGAATTGAATTCTCGGCTGAAGCTGTTAAGCTTATTATAGCTGAAGAATATCCTGATATACCTATTAGAACTCTAACTGTACGTTTGGGAAGTTTAGCAAGAGCTGGAGTTTTGAGAGTTATTGAAGATAGAGGTATGATCTTCTATAAAGTCAATCCTATAGTTGCTGCTAGATATCTAGGTCAGAGGAGATCTCAAGTCGTCTCTTCTGAGTATGATAAGGTTCCAACCGAGGCTATAGGAGATAGTGAATCGTTTTACGTGAGTGATAGTCCGAATCCTAACTAATGATGAGGAGAATTGGAAAAAAGTATGACAACAGTTCCGTATAATCGTAAGGGAGCTTTCTCCGAATTAGAGGAGATATACTCTGAGACTCCGTTTAGTCCAGACTTTAAAGAGTTAGATATCAGTATCCAGAGCTATTTTAGCCGTTCAGGGTTTCCTACAGCTAAAAGATATATAGGAGCTACAATTGTAAGTACTCCTGAAGGAGATCTTAAGGGGATTAGATTAACTAGTGGAGTATGGGCAAAGAATCTTAATGAGCTACACTATTACTGTGACGCAGGAGATACTCTTGTAGTATTTAATGGAGGAGATCTAGATGTCTTAGTAAAGACTCTAGGACCTACAATTGCAACGAATCTCTATGAAGGACTCTCTCAATCTACCGATGGTCTTCAGATTCACTATACTCCTACTCGGCTCTTATCTCTCTGGATTGGGAAGAAATCTGTTAGAGTTAACTCTCTAAAGCTCTGGTTCAGACAGTTTACTTTAGATAGAGCTAGAGATATGATGGGACTTCCATTCACAATGGAATCTGAAGAACATAAAGTCTTAGATCTCTGGCTAACTATTCTAAATAGCTCTAAGTCAGTTTGGCCAACAAGTAATCCTGCAATATTTTATGGAGCTTCTCTTGTATCTAAACCGTCTCTAGATGAGGGGTTACAGCAAGTTGATCTGATGGCTATTCCGATTGAAGCTCAAGAAATGGCTTATAATTGTATTCATGCTCCTTGGGTTGATGCTATGGTTCGCGGACAGATTGGGAACGTTCATGATTACGATCTAAATAGTGCTTATCCCTTCGAAATGGCTAGACTTCCTAGTATAGACTATGTTGGAGGAAAGTGGACCGAATCTAATAAGTATATGAGATCCTCAGACTACGGATTTACTCTATCTGTGGTGGAAATCTTTAGGAATGTTGATATCTCTCCCGTAAGATTGAGATTTCAACATCGTTTGTATTCTCCTACAGGAACCTGGGTAGGTTATATTACTAAGGAGGAGATTGACTTCATCAGAAGATGGAAGATTGGGAAGGTAGAAGTTCTGAATGGATGGTGGTTTAAGGTTCACCGAGCAGTTAAGCCCTTTCGAAAGGCTTCTATGTCATATATCTCCCAGAGAGCTCAGGCAAAGGGGGACGGAAATATTCCTCTCTCCTATGTTCTGAAGATGTGTGCAGCTTCAGTCTATGGAAGATTTCTGCAAAAGAAACAAACTCTAGAGGGAGATTGGATTACAGCAGGGTCTTTCTGCCCGATATATGCTTGTATAGTCATGACTCGTGTGAAGATGAAGATTGCTGAGATGATTATGAGGGCTGGGGTTCCAGTTAATAGTATCACGGTAGATGGAGTTATGACATCTAAACCTATACCTCAAGATCAACTAGATCAGGTTAGCGGGGGGATTAAGCTTGTAGGAACTGGAGCAGCTACTATTGTAGCTCCTTTGATATATAATATGGAAGATAGAGTATCCTCTCTAGACCTGAGAGAGTTAATAGAGAGAGATCCAAATTCAACTCGAATTAGTCTTCCATCAATTAGGAGAGTTAGTCTCTGTGAGGGACTATCTAGAAATAACTTTGAGCTTGTTGGGAAGATCGACGAGGATCCTTATAGTCTACTCGTCGGAGCAGAGTATGGAAGGAAGTGGAGGAAGAGGCCTATAGTAGCTAGACAGTTATTAGAGGAACGATTTACGAGTAAGGCTCTTCCGGTGGAAGAGATAGTTTATAGGGAGTGGTAGAGGATGACAAAGAAATCTGAAGCTGGGCGAAGATATGAGCAACTTATGAGATCTCGAGGAGATAAGAGTACAGGACTTAATACTCGAATAGATCGATTGAAGAGAGTAGGCCCTGAGGGAGAGAAGAATATTCCCTATGCTGTAGATACCTACTTTCGAGATCGCGAAGAGATTCGAGAGATTCAGAGAGAAAATACTCCAGCAGAGACAGTACAGGTGGGTAATCGATGGAGAGAGGATGATAGAGGAGCCTATCCTTATCCTCCTAGTCTGATTCAAGACTCTCTAGATCAACATATAGATCAGCTAAGTCGTCGGGGAGATGATTATCATCAGGTTGGAGACATCCGACTGACTCGTAATAACTACTATCGAGCAGATCTAGAATCTGATCAGGGGTCTCAGAGGAATGTCTGGTACAGTCCTTGAGATAGAAGGTGGAGGAGTAGCTAGTAGAGATGATGATAAACTCTAAAGTATTATCGATCACTTCAACTCCAGTATTTTTCTTACTAAGGGGAAGGCAACTAATGTACTATCGATTTTGGTATCCTAGCTCTAGAGGAGGAAATACTGTAGCTATAGTAGTAGAAGCTAGTTCGGGATCTCATGCCTATGAAATATTGAGATCAGCAGGAGTTGCAGATGTAACAAGTCTAAGATCTCCTGAGCCCTTTGCTTTCAAGAGTTACGGAGAGATAGACTCTGATGAGAAGATTTCCATCGGAGATTTCAAGGAAAACTATTCAGAGTATGATGGGATGTACTTTCTAACTAGAGTTGATTAGGAGATAACTGTAATGGCAAAACAATCACCAAACAAATTATCATTTTGTCCTCCAGGATGTGACTGTCCGGTTTGTAGTCGCAAGCCCATTACAGTCGGAGATATAATGACTACTGACTACGTTCAGAAGGAAAAAGCTCGGAGAGACAGAAAGCAGAGACGAAATGAGCGTCCTCAAATGAGTGAGGCCTGTCAAATGGATGATCATGAGTATTGTGAAGAGCATGGATGTCCATGCGATCATCATCTCTCTGAATCTGAAGAGAGAGAATACTCTGACCAGCCTAGATCTAGAATGAGGTACTAGGAGATGAGATTTCCGTCAAATAGTATCTACGAAGAGTGGTCAGTTGATGAAGTTGCTGAAGCTCGAAGTGGGATAAGTAAGAGGGCTTATCGAGAGCTATGGGATATAGTTCTGAGAGCTGAGAGTGAGGGACGAGATATTCCTACGATCTGGCAAGTTTGGCATCAGCTATCTGCTGAAGTTCAGGGTAATCTGTATCCTCTTCTAACTAATCAGGAGTTCTCCTCCAAAGATCAGCAGTACACTCAGCGAGTCTAGTAAATTCGAAAAATGAATATCATCATTGAAAAAGAAAAAGAATTGTTGTATACTATGGGGGTGAGTTAAATGAAAGGAGTAGAGAAAAGCATAGAGCTTGTGTCCAAAGCTCGTCATCATCTTTCTCGAGTCTACTATGATCGAGATGAAGGAGATGAAGCTACAAAGGAAGCTCTAAATAAGCTTGCAGATACTCAAATCCTACTTGAAGAGAGGGAACATGGGGTTGGACATAGCGAAAAAGAGACTGTCAACTCTTGATGATCGTCCCTGGGACTGGGGCATCTATGGAGAGCCTGGAACCAGAAAAAGTCTAGTCATTCGGGATATCCTCTTAAGTGGAATGTTCGAGATGGATCGAGTTCTAATGGTAGATGCTGAACGAGGAGACTGGACCTTAGGAGCTAATATCGACTGTGATGTTATCTATCCTATTGAAATCCAGATGGAGAAGGGAGATGCTTACCCTTGGATCACTTTTAAGAAGATAGTTGCCGAATTGGTCAAGGCAGGAAGAGATTCGAGAGCGAAGACTCCTAAACCCTTTCCCTACGACCTCATAATATTTGAGGGGATGTCTTTAGTAGGATTATGGTGCGATGATCAGGTGGTTAGCGAAAACACTAATGCAGATATGTCCACTCTTCCTGATCATCGAAAAGTGAGAAGCCGAATGGTTTCCGAGATGTACAAGATCAAGTGGCTTCCTTGTAATAAAATCGTAACTGCTAGAGAAAGAAATGATGCAAGTGTGATCTCGGGAGAGGGATCACTTATTACTGGAGGAGATAAATACTCTCCCAACTTCATCCCCTCAGTATCTAAAGAGTTCTTAGCTATTTGGGATATTGTATCTAGATTTACTGTACAAGGTTCCTCTCGAGGAGGAAAGCTGGTCATTTTATGTGATCATGATAACAAGAGTGTACAGAAAGATCGATTTGGTACAATGCCCAATAAAATTCAGTACACTAAAGTAGATGATATACTGCCTCATATCAATTTAGATTGGAGGGAAAAACTAGCGAAGGCAGAAGAAGAATCTCAATCATCAGTTCCAAAGCTAGCTAGCTAAAGGAGAAACTATTGGTAAGTTTGAATTTTTCAAACGTCAAGACTTTCGGGGCTCTGCCTATTGATAGAGTCTACGGAGCAGAAGTAGTTAAAAGCGAATACGCTCAGACAAAGGCCGGCGGCGAGAGAGCCTGGCAATTCGATGTCAAGATCACAGATGGAGCGGGTAGTGAAGAGGCAGTAGGTCAGCAGCTGTTCAATACCCAATCTCTTGGGGAAGCTTCAGCTTGGAAGACCATGGAACTTCTGAATGCTCTTGGAGAGGAAATCAGCAAGGAGACTACAGATTTCCAGCTGGATCCTGCAGACTACATGGGTCGAGAGATCGGGGTAACCGTTGTGAATGAGGAGTATCAGGGAGAGATGAGAGCCAAACCCGGGAAGTACGTCTCTTCCAACTTCGCTGGGTATATGCTCAACGATCCTGCTCTGACTGGCGCAGAAGCCTAACGAGATTTAGCCTGTAGATAATCTGAAATAGTTATGAGGGGAGAAGAGAAATCTTCTCTCTTCTGCGAGAGAGTGAATGCCCCCAATAGGTTCCACCTTGAGATTCCAGCACTTTGCCGAAATGTTAAAGTATTAAAGCATAGGGTATATTCACTCTCTCTCAGAGGAACTGTTACCTCCTCTATCGTCGTTAGGTCCTGATGGGAAATTACTGCCATTGGACGCCTTACGACCTCCTAAAGGAAGCGGCGCTTTGATGATCTCAGAGCGTCGCTCTTAACTAGTATCTCTCACCCTTAGTCCCTAGAAAGGAGAGATTATGCGATGTACTAGATCGTTTCGGCATCTTTGCTCTTTTATACGGTAAAGCATCACCCTCGGCCGGCAGGTTACGAGTATTGGACCATCTGGACAAAGGTAATCAGGCTTAACTGATTACAGCAGCCTTCGAATTCCAATTCTATGGACCGTAAAAATCGGGTGGATACAATCGGTTCTAATAGAAAGGTTATATTGAAAACTTCTATCACAAAAGATTATAGCTTCTCTGCAGCTCATAAGCTAGACTTCCATGAGGGTCTCTGCAAGAATCTTCATGGACATAACTACAAAGTTGAAGTTACCGTAACTGGGAAGATTCAGACTGGAGAGCAGTCAAGCAGTGGAATGGTTCTAGACTTTTATGAGTTAGATCAACTTGTTGATCCTATTATAAAAACTTTAGATCATACTGTTTTGAATGAGTCTTTGAGGACTTATCCTGAGGGTATAGATTATGTGTATCCTACTGCAGAGTTACTAGCTGCAACAATTTTTGAGATTCTAACCACAGAGAATCAGATATTAGAAGCCAAGATGTCTAATCCTAATCCCATAGAGATTACAAGAATAACTGTCTGGGAAACCGACAAGGCGAGGGCAACTGTTGAAGCTTAATATCCTAGTAGTTACTATGGAGACTCCAGGATATGCTCCAACGTATCTGGCTGAATATCTTGAGAATTCCGGACATAATGTTTACAAGATAGTTCATCCGAATAAATTCCATCGTGGATCTCGTGAGAAGTTTATCCCAATATACTCTCATTGGAAGAATGCTCTTAATACTAGAGCTCAATTTAGAGGTCTCCGGGATGTAGCATTCAAAGAGTATGGAACTTTACATTTCGATGTAGCAATTGCTCCCGATCCCTCTCTAATATGGGCTCTTAAGCCATTTAGGCGAGATGGATCTATCAAGAAACTAATCTATTGGAGGTTAGACTACTATCCTAACAAGTATCCTGGAGTATTTAACTCCGTCTATCAGCACTCAGAACGTAGAGCTCAGGAAGTTGATGAAGTATGGTCTATCGCAGATCCTAAGCTAGATCATGTTTTAGATACTCTGACTTCGAAAGCTGATATTAAATACGTGCCCTTTCTCCTACCTCATAGTCCTGTAGAGTATCAAGGAGCTAGAAAAAACCAAGCCATTTGGATGGGACCTGATCTAGATAACTCCAGAACAACAGCAAAAGAGGGAGTCCTTCGAGCTGGAGCTAGCTTTTTGGTTGCTGATTACTCTTCTACAAGGACCTGGCTCAGTGATGACGACCTTGATCATGAGCTAAATACCTCAAAGGTAGGTATTGCATTATATCGCCCAGGAGATCCTGCTTTCAAACCTTGGAGTGATCCTTCAAGAATCAGGACCTCTCTAGCTCACGGACTCCCTGTAGTCACAACTAAAGTTGCTCCAGTCTGGAAAGAGATTCAAAATAGAGAGGCTGGAGTAGCTATCTCAGAATTAGAAGTTAATCGAGTGGATATTGCTGTTCACTATATTCTAGATCACTTTGAGGAGATGTCAGCTAATGCTTATGCGCTAGCTAAAGACTACACTTTTAGTAGAGAGTGGATCGACTTATGATAGTGCTTAAGTTAGTTGTAATCTCTGGGGCTCTCCTAGGAGTTATCTATGTAGGAATTGTTGCTCTTATAGGGTAGGTAATTTGAATGCAGAAAATACTAAAACAGCTAATTAGAGACACAGCAAGAGGAATCAATCCAGAACCCTACTGCAGATGCCGTTGCGATCCTTGTATTTGGGGAAAGTGTAGTCGCTGCTCGAAAGGATATCATGATCGTAAAAAGAGCGAGGAGTAAGTTCACTGAAGCTGAAGCCTGGAGGGATATCGTAAGAGACAAGTCTATTCCAGACTTTAGAGGTCGTAAAAAGCAGCATACTAGGAAATTTTGGAGTTGGAAACTTGTGTAATGAATCACCATTGTCAGTGTTCTTGCTATGCCTGTAGAAGCGGAAAGTGTATATATTGTAGGTATGTGTAACTGTGGATGTTCAGCTTGTCGATTTGGATTCTGTAGATATTGTTTCTGGAGAAACTGTAACGGAGCGAGAAAGATGACAATGGAAGTAAGTGAAATATTCGGCCCTACCTTGCAGGGAGAAGGTCCTAGTTTAGGAACTCCTGCAATGTTTCTCCGTTTAAGAAGATGCAATCTTCAGTGTACTTGGTGTGATACTAAGTATACTTGGGATCCTGAGCATCCTGGATTCAAGAGCTTCAAGATGATGAATGTTCGAGAGATCATCAATGCCCTTACTGTTGATGTGGACTACGTTCCCCCTCTTCTAGTTATTACTGGAGGAGAACCTCTTATTTGGGGAACTCAACTCAGATCTATTCTCCCTTCCCTACTAGCGAGCTTTGATAGAGTAGAGATTGAGACAAACGGAATGATCTCTCCTACGGTTCTAGGTCATCATATTCGGAGTAGCAAACTACTCTTCAATGTCTCTCCCAAGCTTAAGGGAGCTGGAATGGGCTATGAAACCCTCAAGTGGGATATCATTGAAGAATTTCTGCAAGTCCAGAGTACCTTCAAATTTGTTATCAAAGATATTATAGACTGGCAGCAATTCATGCAGGAGATCCGACCTAGACTCCCTAAAGAGAGAGTAACTATCATGCCTGAAGGATCTACTACAAGTGAAAACCTGTCTAAGATGAAAACTCTCTTTCACAAGGCTGCTGAGAACAATGTTAAGTTAACCCCTAGACTTCATACTCTAGCTTTTGGGAACCAGCAAGGAATATGATAGATCTAGATGTATGGAAGGTTCTGAATCATAATGCTAGATTATTCAATACCTACAGATTCTCACCAAGAGTAAATTCCCATCTAAATAGAGGATTACTATTCAAGGACAGTCGATATGCTTCCAATACTTCAGATTAACTTAGAGAGTGGACCTATAGTATTCATTATCGTTATAATTGTTATAGTAGTAGCGTTTCTACCAGTTATCAGCTTCATCAGAAGTATGTTCAAGTGAGTGGTGAGGGAATATTCATTATCATAGTATCTCTGCTAGTGATCTATTTTATACTAGCATGGAAGGTATTTCAACTTCAATGGGCCAAAACACACATACCCTGGGGATTCCGACGTTGGATCTCTAAAGATGGATTTGATCAAGGATTCAACCGAGGATTTGGGGCAATGAATCAAGGAATGGAGGATCGTAAGCGTGACAAGCGAAAGAAGAGAAGAGACTAATCTCTATCCAAAAGCTACAGTCCAAGAAGCTGAGAAGAGGTTTGGACCTGAGATCGAGAAAAGAGTTATTGTTCGATTTGATGTGGAGGGAATTCATTTCTGGACTCAGGCTCCTGAAGAGTATGCAATTCTCCGGAATGAGCATGGACATATCTTTCATTTTGAGGTTCAGATTGAGGTAGGGGATAGCAATCGAGAAGTCGAATTTCTACATGCTCGTAGACAGATTATGGCACGAATTGTCGGACTCTTCGGAGCAGGAAGCCTTACTCATCTATCTAACTTTGGATCTCGAAGTTGTGAAATGATTGCAGAGGAGCTAGGCAACAATCTAATTGAGATATTTAAGTGGAGCATTAGAGAAGTCTCAGTGTTCGAGGATCAATTTGTAGGTGGGAGAGTCATATGGAAGTAGCTTTCATTAGACCAACATCATATCTTAAGGTTGTTGGAGACGGGTCAAGATATCATCTCGTCTTAGCTCAAGAAGTTCTTCGAGATGGAGACTACACTAAATACTACTTAGATAAGTCTAAGCAGGGAGATACTCTTATTCTCGATAATGGAGCTGCTGAAGATGAAGATCTGAGTTGGGATGAATTAGATGATGCAATATGCTGTGTAGAACCTACAATAGTTGCAGCTCAAGATATTATCTTTGGAGGTAAGAGATCTCTAGAGAGAACCTTTAAGCATGTTATGCATCTGAAGGAGCGATTTCCGGAACCTCCTGCAATTATGGGAATTCCTCAATTAGATGATAAAGCTCCGACTATGGAAGGAATGATCTCTGGGTTTCTAGCCTGCTACAAAGCTATGGATAGTTCTTCTGATATCCAAATGATCGGGATATCTAAGTATGCAGTTCCAGGAGGAGCGACTAGAGAGGTGCTAATTCAGAGGCTGGAGAAGATGAGAGTAAAGAAGCCGATTCATCTTCTGGGACTATCTCCTGCAGATGGAGCTCTTGAACCTCTAATGTATCGGAAGTCCAAGCTTGATATTAGAGGAATTGACTCCTCTCACTTTATACTCCACGCAATGCAGCTACTTCCTCCGACAGCTTGGGAGGCTGGAAGTATCAAGAATCGAGGAGAGAGATTTATGAAGATGGAGGCTAGTATGTTTCCTAGTCTTGAGGTAGTAGAGCTAAGATTAAATCAGTATGCGGAGTTGTTAAGTGACGTATGAGGTTAGATCTGAGTTATTAGTTACTGATGCAGTTAGTAATCTGCTCCGAGCTCTAGGATGTGATATGGACAATCACCATATTAAAGAAACTCCAGAGCGAGTTGCTAAGTATTTATTAGAGGCAACTTCAAATGGTAATGGAGGAGAGAAGCCTGAAGATATTCTGGAGAAGAAGTGGAAGGAGAGCTACGATTATCCGGTAATCGTTAGCGGAATTAAGTTCTCATCTCTGTGCATTCATCATATGCTTCCCTTCTTCGGATACTGTACCTTAGGATACTTCCCAGATACTCATGTAGTTGGTCTCTCAAAGCTTCCAAGACTTATAGCTTTAGAGTCTAAGGGATTCCAACTTCAGGAGGAGCTTGTAAAGAGAATAGTGTCTACCTTTGACAAGATTGTTAATCCCTTAGGAGTAGCTCTCTATATGAGAGCAGAACATACATGTATGACTATTCGAGGAGTGAGAGCTCATGAGAGTGTAACCTCAACCTTTCATGCAATAGGAAAAATGAGTGAAGATCCATGGAGGAGTGAGTTTCTAGCTGAGGCTAGACAAGGGGGAGCGAGATGGCAAAATTCTTCATAGGGACCCATTTAGGAGATACTCGAAGTGTAATCTGGACTCTGATATTATCAGCAGTTCTGTTCTTTAGTTGGGTAGAATATACTGAGGCTCAGTCAGGTCCAGTTCTGATTATCGGCGATGGAAATGTTCTTGTAGGTCAGACTACTGTTATTGATATAGAAATTGACAACTTTACAACAGGACTGTCAGGCTACGATATTGAATTTGGATTTTATGAGCCTCAGAGTGCAGGAGTTGCTGAGGTAACTAATGGAGCAGCTAGTGTAGATTTTGGACTTGCTACTTCTGATACTCAAAATAGAGTAGTAACTATACGAGCTGTAGATCTTAGCGATAATATCGATTTCAGATCTGGAAGAACTCTTATAGCTACTATTACAGTACAAGGAAATCTTCCCGGAGACTCGGATCTTGGAGCTATAATTACTAGACTAGATGACGATAGCGGATTTGCTATATCTGTAAGAATTCAGCCTGGAGTAATTTCAGTCGCTAGAGGATTTCCTACAGTTCCAGGGGGAGTAGGACCTGCTACAGATATTAGTGGAGATGGTCATGCAGAGGATGTTAATGGCAACGGTCAAGAAGACTTTAATGATATCGTACTCTTATTTGTTAACCTATTTGATCCTACCGTTTCTGGTAACATCATATTTTTTGATTTCGACTCTAGTGGAGCAATTGATTTTGCTGACGTTGTTCGGCTGTTCAGCGACTTCCAAGCTCTATAGAAGTAGAGTATTTCAGTGGCTGATTCATAGGTGGATAGTTCAATTCGTTATCTATATACTTCTAGTAGTTACTCCTATGTATCTAGCTCTATTCTGGATTCTGGATCACACAATAGGATTAAGTGAATGAAGCACTTTAGATACGCAGAGATTGACGACTATATTGAGAAGGCCGAGGCCTACACAGATGCTAAAACTGTGAAGCTCTTTACCATTACTCCTCCAGCTCATACTGAGAATTGGATTATCTATGCTATCATACATTTACATAGTGCTGCCATCGAATTTAGGTTCTCATGTGCAGCTTTAGAGGTTGTCGATGAAATATCATCTAGACTCGAATCTTCAGGACATAAGCGAGGAGAAGTAATTGAGCGATCTCCAATTAAGTTCTAAGAGACTAATTGTAATCTGTGGATATAAAGAATCTGGCAAGACTACTGTTGCAAATTATCTCTTCTGGAAGAAGAACTTCTCTACGATAGCTTTTGCTGATCAACTCAAGAAGATGCTAAAAGTTATCTGTCCTCAATTGACTGAATATGACTTCAATAGGGGGAAGGAGAACGTTATCCCTTCCATAGGCAAATCTGTCCGACAGCTAATGACTGAATTCGCAAATGATATAGTTAAGGACTATTTTGGACATAGTGTTTGGATCTCTGCACTTGAATACGAGATCACAAAGATCGAGAGTAAGCTCATAGTTATTCCAGATCTAAGATATCCTCTAGAACTTGAGGGGACTCTAAGCCAAAAAGCAGAGATCTGGAAAATTCTAAGGCCTGGGTATAAGGCTGGAGATCACTCTTCTGAGTTTGGTATTGATCATCCAAGTATCATTGAGATTCAGAACGATGGAACAATTGAGGACTTGAAGAGAAAGGTAGACCTTCTCATTGCGAAATAATGCATATATTCGGGATCCTAAACTTCTGATGCTATGTATCTGTGGAGATGCAGTCGTAGCTCATATATGGATTGCTGAGAGTCAAGATTCAGGACACAGAGCTTACTGTACTCGATGTACCTGCCAGAAATTTGAGGCTCAACATGCATAGACTCATAAGATTTATCTCCATATACTTCGTAGGGCTCATAATCTTGAATCGTCTAGGAGAGGAAGTATCTCTCCCTGATTATTGGAGATTGTCATGGAAAATTAGTGGACTATCTTTGGAGGAACTAGATGCGTAGATATGCAATCTGGTTAGTCTTAACTGGACAGAGAAAGTATCCTCAACTAGGTCTAGGTTACAGATGTGGATCTCTTCTAGTTTCAGTAGTTCTATTATCATTATTTGTAGATACTATCTGGATGTGGTTGTTCTTAGGAATGATGATTGCATCAGCTTATTCAATCCTACGACAATTCACTGGAGATCATTTCTAATGGCCTATTCACTCAGACCTAAAATTGAATCAGGTATCGTAGCTAAGCAGAGGATATCTCGGTATAATGGACCTACTGCTTCTAATATGGGTAGCTGTCCTACTCAAATTTATCATCAAATCCATTCCTTATCCAGAATGAAGAAGGTTCAGTATCCTCTAGCTATGAAGTTTAGAGAAGGTAATGCTCAAGAAGATTTGATGGTTTCACTTATTGAGGACTTCAATCCTGGAGTTAGGATAGTCGAAAAGAATGTGAAGACTCTTAAAGGAGTAGTTGGTCGGCATCAGGTTAGTGCTCGTCCTGATGGATTGATCTATGATCCTAGTCTCCCTAAGAATTCTATGCCTCTAATTGAGTTCAAGAGTATGGATGATCATAACTTCATGAAGTTTGCAGTTCTAGGGGTTCGAGAAGCTCAACCCTACTATTATGATCAGCTACAGACTACTATGCTAGTAATGAGGCAGAATATGAAGGTCCAGATTCCTTTTGGACTTATGTTCTGTAAGTTAAGAGGATCTGAGATAGACGTTTGGGATGAAGTAGTTGCCTTCGATGAGGAGCATATTGATTCTCTAGAGGAGAGATTAGATGAGCGAGATCTAATGCTTGCTGAATCTTTCTCTCCTGAGAAGCCCTTTCCTCGAGGTCATGCATTCTGTAATGGATGTGGAGCTGAACAGATATGTTGGGGAGGAGATGAGTTCAAAGAAGAGAGCAAGCCCGAAATCTCGGATGAAGATTGGGTTATGCTGAGGCAGATGGCAGATGCTTATATGCAGTTCTCAGATAGAGCTGCAGCTGATAAGAAAAAGATAGATGGAATTCGGCAATGGTTTGATAATCAGCTTTCTCACTTCAAAGTAGAGGAGATTCGAATTCCTCTAGATAATGCTCTTAGAGAAGTTGTAGCTCCCTATATACGAAAGTTCTCTAAATTAGGACTTGATGAGACTCACCTAAGGCAAGATTATCCTGATATAGGGAAAGCCTACACAGTTTCGGAAGAAGTTCGTCAAATGAGATTTCGGGTTGAGCGTGGAGGAAAAACATTAAAGACATAAAAGTATGTATAGTCGCTCCAGATCATCTTGCGAAGTATAGATCTAAAGGAGATTATGTCTATTTGAATAGGGTAGTCTACTCTAAGCCTAAGATCCGAATTCTAGACTTTCGACCGTTTGATTCTGTAGGTACTATGAAACTTATTCAGTTACAACTTCTCAGAGAAGATCTTTCTGAATACAAAACCTGTGCTAGTCTTGAAGGATTTGAACTCACTAAACAGTTAGATCTTCTGGATCGTCTAGACTCTAGTCAGATTGACTATGTAATGATTCCTAGATACACTAAACATAAGGATAAATTGGAGATCTTAGAGATCTCTAAGCTTCCAGTTGTTATTATGGAGATAGGAACTAAGTGTATAGAGGAGGTTAGAGAATTAAAGGCTGTAGGAGGAGTTGAGATTCTAATCACTTCTCTTCCAGTGAGACTAGGATGCATCTTAAGAGATTTGGGAGAAGGTCCAGAACCGGATCAGGAGTGGTTAGATTTAGATGATTCGAATCCAGAATGGACAAGTCGAGTAGTAGATCAATTTATGGAGTTGGTTCATGACGATAACAACATCAGTTAAATGTACTGAGTGTCAAGCTGAATATACAATTTCAGGTCCTGAGGCTCCCTATATATGCTGTTTCTGTGGAGCAGACTTTGGAGAATTCCTAGATCTAGTATCCTTTGAACTTGATGTAGCTCGAATTCTTAGAGATCATGGAGATACTTTGGAGTCTACCTATGATATGCGATGAATGCCCTCTTGGAGAAGCTCCTCAAGTTATGACTGAGGGTCCTTCTAAATGCAGACTTATGGTAGTTATGGAATCTCCGGGAGAAGACGAGCTCAAAACTGGAAGGCCTGCAACTGGAAGAACAGGCAAACTACTTAGAGGAGCTTTGGAAGCTCTTGGGGCTCCTGTTGTAGCTATAGGTAATGCTACTCAATGTCTTCCTCCTCCAGTTGAATCTCTTCAAAGAGAATGTAAAACTGCATGCTCGAGAAGACTTATTGCCGATATTAAATCTCGAGATGTAGAGCTAGTTCTAGCCTTAGGTGCAGGAGCAATTGAGATTCTTACTGGGCAATCTAAAGTGATGGAAGCTAAAGGTAAATTCTACGATAGTACTCACGGATTCAAAGTGCTTGCAGGAATGAATCCTGCTGCATTTCTATGGAACTCTCGAGAAGAGAGAAAAGGTCCGTCTATTGTAGACTTCTTCGACACTATAAATCTTGCAGTCAAGTTTCTCGAGAACGAGACCTCATCTAAGCTTCAGAAGAAGGTTGGAGATCCTTACGAGTTTGAGGCTGAAGTAGTTCATTCCAGAGAAGAACTTCAGAGAGCTCTTAAGTTTATGGAAACTGTAGATCATGCTTCAGTAGACCTAGAGACTTCAGGATTTCATCCAATTGATGACGATATTATTCTAGTGATCTTAGGTTATCTAGACGGAGCTTTTCTGATTCCCTGGGATATTATCTCCACAGATCTCGGAGCTAGAGATGATCTCAAAGCCTGGCTAGAGAATAATCCATATGCGACCTTTAATGGATACTTCGATAATAGTTTTCTTAAGGTAGAAGGGATGGATGTAAAACTCACTAGAGATCTCTTCTTAGAGAGATATCTTCTTGATGAGACTAATACTAACAGTGGACTTAAGGTTCGAGGTCAATTAGATCTAGGAGTTCCTGACTGGGACTCAGCTCTTAAACCTTATATCAAGAAGAAAGTTGGAGGGTTCTCTAAAGTTCCTCGAGACATCTTACTCAAGTATGCTGGTTATGACGGAATATATACTTCTAATCTAGCTGCACATATGGAGATGAATGAGGATCAAGAGTGGCTTCTTGAGAACATTCTTCTTCCTATTACTGAAGTATTTATCAAGGTAAGGATTAGAGGAATTCCTATCAACCCTTTTAGAGTAATCGAGGCGAAGAAGGAGCTCACAGAGCAGATCACTTTTCTAGACCAGAAACTCCAAGAGCTATGTAATATGAGAATCAATCTAAGTGCTCCTCACGATGTAGCAAGAGCTCTATTTTCAACCTTTGGGTTTACTCCAGTAAAAGGAAACTCTACTGATAAGGACGTATTAAAGCAGCTTTTATCGAGTGTAAGAGCTCGAAAAGACTTAGCTGGAGCCCTTCCTCCTAGTATTCCTTCAGTTGAAGATTTCTTTACTGCAGGACAAGATATATGGATCGAAGTGTTAGAGGAGAAATATCCTGGATATCTGTTCTGTCTTCTGCTTCTTCAGAGAAGAGATAAGTTTAAGACGAGAAACACCTATCTCTCTGAGATTGGGAATAACTTAGGAAAAGATGTTCGGTTACATCCTCAGCTATATGCAACAGGAACAACCTCTGGAAGAGCAACAGCTACTGCTCCATCTCTCCTGAACATAAAAGAGGATCCGATTATTCGGAGATGCTATCAGCCATTTGATAAGAAAGGAAATCTATGGTACTCTCTCCATGCTGATCAATCTGCTTGCGAGTTGAGGACCTATGCAGGACTCTCTCAAGATCATGGATTGATCGATTTCTTTGTTGACCAATTCAATAAGCCTGAGGATGAGAGAACTGATATTCACTCCTTTGTTCAGAAGTTAACTGGAGCTGCTTCAAGACTAATTGCAAAGACTTTTGTCTTTGGTCCTCTCTATGGAAGAAGTGATCAGTCTATTGCTTGGGAGTTAGGTATCTCTCTAGTTGAAGGACAGAGAATCGGAAATATCGTTAGGGAGTTCTTCCCTAGGGGTAAGGAGTTTGCTTTCGAAATGTTACAGCAGGCTCTCGAGACTAACCAAGTTGTAACTCCTTTTCATCGAGTAAGGCACTTTCCCTATATTGATAACGTCATGATCAATATAATTAAGAACCAGTGTGCAAACTTCCCAACTCAAGCTACTGCTAACGATTTTAACTTTCTATCTATGATAGAGTTAGAGCATATGATAGATCGAAGAGAGATTGATATGGAGACCTACTTTCCAGTTCATGACTCTATTGAGGCTGGAAGTCCTATGCACGAAATCGAAGCGAACGTGCAAGCAATGAAAGAAGTAATGAGTTCTGTAGCTAAGAGATGGCTACCTGAACTGTATAGTGAGGTGCCCTTTGTCGTTGATACCGGATATGGAGAAGACTGGGAAGAGGCCGATCCTAGCGAGGCTTCGAGAAATCTTCTGGCGGCTTAGATTAATTATAGCTATAATAATCTTTGGAACTCCTCTAATAATCGTCTTAGCTGTAGCTATTGTACTATTTTTACTAATTCTTGCAGTATCTTGGAATGGAGATCTCTGGACGAAGGAGCATAGAATTGATAGTTAAATATATAAAAGTTCATCCAGAAGCTAAAGTTCCTACTAAGGCTACTGAAAATGCAGCCTGCTTCGATGTCTATGCTGTTGAAGACTATTCTTTCGATCATCTATCTCGTAGGAAGGTACGAACAGGACTTAAGTTCGAAATTCCTGTAGGTTGGGAAATGCAGATCAGACCTAGAGGAGGAAAATCCTGGGAGGGATTTGAGATTATGAACTCTCCAGGAACTCTAGATGCAGACTATCGTGGAGAACTCTTTATCTTGATGAGGTGGAATGCTCCTGAAGGATTAGGGGAACTTCTTGATTATTCAAAAGGTATCGAAGTAGGAGAACGTATTGCTCAAATCAAACTTGCAAGAATCTATGATACTATCTTCGAAGAGGTTGAGGAGTTATCTGATACCGAACGAGGAGAGGGAGCGTTCGGCTCCACAGGCGTATAAACTCTTTGCTCTTCTGATTGGAACTACAATTGCAGTAAGCACAACTAACACTCTCTTTGAGGTAAGTAGAGGAATTGATTTCCACTATGCTGATATACTGCTAGTTGTATGTCTCTTTGCTGGATGGTATATGCGAGTCCCGTTAACTGAGAGAGTATTCTCACTTCCCTATATCATCTTGATGGTTCTTCCTATACTGTCTGCAATCTATAGCGATGAACCTATCAGATCATTTGTTATGGGATTGAAGCTTTTAGTTATATTTATGCTAATGTATAACTTCCGACAACTATTAAGAGATCTGAGATGGTGGGTCTTTGCTCCTATAGTATTAGTAGGAGCAGCTCACGGTATTGTAGGAGTATATCACTTCGTTTTCGTTGATGCAGTTCGTGAAGCAGGTATGTCAGGTAATCCTAATCTGCTGTCAGGGTTAGGATTTGCTCTCTCGGCTTTAGGTATTCCTTTAGGTCCTCTTTTAATAGGAATGACTGGAACTCGTGGAGCAGCTCTAGCAATGTTAGTCGTTACCCCTGCAATCTGGAAGAGATTTGGACCTATAGTAGCTATCTCAGGAATACTAATTCTACTTCTTACAGTGTTTGCAACAACCTCTCTATTCGGAACCTGGAGTAGAGTAACTCAAACTATTCCTATAATTAGAGATCTTCCACATCCTGATCGAGGAGATCATCGAGGATTTGGAGATACTGGACGAGAATTAGAACTTAGCGGAGCCAGTCGAGACTTCCAAGCTTTAGGTAGTGGATTTGATACTCGAACGGATGCAGGAGAGAATTCTCACAATGTCTATTTCATTATGCTACTCGAATATGGAGTACCTCTAGGGATTATAAGTATCTTAGCCTATATATTTATCGTCCGTAGGAGCTTCGGTAGTCCAGTACTTATTGGAATTAGTGTAATTATGGTATTTGATCATTACTGGTGGACAGTAGCTCAAGGGCTGTACCTATTTGCGTATTTTGTAGCAACTGAGGGAGAGGATCTCGCTGAAGCTTAAATTAACTTTGATATCTCTAGCCCTCTTAGTAGGACTAGGGAACCTAGTTGTTCTAGTATTAGACTTCAACTCGTTCAATCTTGTTGTTGGAGTTATAATAGTAATTGTATCTATTAGAGGCCTACCTGTGAAGTTCAAATGGCGATAATTTGGAACGGGGATGAGGTAGTCAAAATAGATAGAGCTTGTCCTTGCTCTATCTGTGGAGACCCAGCTGAATATATATCTTTAAGTTTTCGCGCTCCTTACTGTACACCAAAGTGTTTGGATAGAGAGTGGAATGATTACTGGATAGCAATACGTAATAAGAATAGGAGAAAACTAAGTGAAGGTAGCAGTAATAGGATTAGGGAAGCTAGGACTTCCGGTAGCCGTAACTCTCAGTCTAGCTGGAGTTCAAGTTATTGGAGTCGACCTTAGAGAGAGAATTACAGAGTTGGCTATGCAGAACTTTTCAACTTTTGAAGAGGGATGTAATGCTCCCCTTCCTTTTGAGATAACAGATGATTATACAACAGCTGTATCTCATACCGAGGGAGCGATCATATGTGTCAATACTCCTGATGGTTCTGATAATAATATAGATTTGACTCAGCTTAGATCTGTAGTTAAAGAGCTTAGGCAAACTCTTGAAGCTCGTCCTAAGAGAGATATGAGATACAAAGTTCTGATCTTCAGTACTGTAATGCCAGGGACTGCAGATAAGGAGATCATCCCTGAACTAGAGTCTTATGCAGACGTCTATTCTTGTCCTGTATGGATAGCGATGGGTCAGGTAATTAGAGATCTGAGGAATCCTCCAGCTATCGTTATCGGAGTAGATAGTGAAGTTGATCCTTGGTGGGTCTACGATCTTTACGAGAAGATAATCGGACCAGACTTCAGTCCTAAGTCTATTGTAAAGACTGATAACAAAACTGCAGAGTTCATCAAACTAGCTCATAACGCTTGGTGTACTATGAAAATGTCCTTCTTAGGAGAGATTGGAGACCTGTGGAAGGATAAAATCGATATGAATATGCTTTCCTACTTCTTCCAAAATGGAGGAGAGCGGCCTGGAGCCTTTTGGAACTATGGTCCTGCTTTTGGAGGTCCATGCTTCCCTAGAGACCTCCGATACTTTGTTGACTATAGTCAGAGTGCTATGGCAGCTCAAGCTTTGAGAGTCAATATGGAGAGAATTATAGATGTCGTTGACCGACTTACTGATAGCTATCCTACCCATAGGCTGGTTATCTACGGAAGTACCTATAAGTACGGAGTTCCCAACTTCGAAAATGCTCTTGGGCAGGAACTATACCGAATTCTCGCTTCTAGAGGTCGCTCAGTAATTACTGTTGATCTTATCGGCAAGCATAGTCTGGCAGATGGAGCCAATATTATAGGTATTGTTTGTCAGAAGGAGTATCTGGAGATGGCAAAGCACCAATGTGAGGAAGTCGTAGACTTATGGAGCTGAAAGATAAGTCCTGGTTTGGAAGGATCACCATCCTAGGGATGCTCTGTGGAGCCATTGTAGTTGGGATAACTATGGCTCCCTTTATAATCAGCTTCGATGGAAGTCTTGAGTCAATAACTATGATAGTTCTTGGAGTAATGCTTATGAGCTTCTTTGTTATTGGAGGACTAAATCTTTTGAGGATTATTCTTAAGGAGGGAAAAGCATGCAGATAGGTAAAGTAGAGTTTGGCCCTGAAGATATAACAGTAACAGGACCAGATGGACAGGTTCGACAGGCTGATAAGCATATGCAGAATCAGTTCCTCAGAAACGTGAATAATACCCTGACGTCGCAAGTAGCAGAGCTGAAAGTATCCAACGAAGCAGGGCTTGAGATTATTCGTAGGCAGTTAGAAGTAAACGACTCAGCCGAGGACGAGATATCCAAACTCCGTGGATTGGTTGGGGAGATACAGCACAGGATAGAGCACAATTCAGGCTGTGATATGTTTGGCTATCCCTTCAATAGTAAAATAGATAAGGATTGTATTTGTGGGACGATCGACTTGCTTTTGAGAGTCGAGGCTATACTTAGCGATGATTAGTATATACACAGACGGATTCTGTCTAGGCGATCCAGGTCCTGGAGGCTATTGTGCTCTAATTATAAGAGATACCAATAGCACATTTATAGGGAGTGAAGAAGTTACCACCAACAATCGAATGGAGATACAAGCAGTCATAGCAGGTCTACAGAATATAGGACCCGAAGAGAATGTAACTATATACTCTGATAGTCTCTACGTAATCAATACTATGTCTAAGGGATGGAGGCGAAACGTAAATCATGATCTGTGGGATCAGTTAGATAATCTCATCAGTCAGAGGAATGCAGAAACTAGATGGAAGTGGGTTAAAGGTCATAGTGGAAATCCCAACAACGAGATTGTAGATAGCTTAGCCTATGAAGCAGCCTGCCAAATGAGAGATCGATGATTCTTAGAAGATTAAAGATAGAGTTAGAGATTGGAGGATTCTAATGGTATATCAGTTAGGAAACTTTCTAGATACTGATTTTAAGATGATGGGAGTTTTCAGATCAGAAAAAGCGGCGATGGCTAGTAGAGTTAGGCAGATGAGATCTCAGAAGCTAGATCACTTCTCTATAGCTGATATTCGAGGAGGAAGAGAATTTGGAACTTATGCAGTATTTGCTACTGGATCTGGATTTGAGGTTCATCATATTCTGCATCAGCAACCTGAAGCAGATCTAGATGATAGGGAGTATCTATCTCATCGAGATCCATTAGCAGCTGGGAAGACTGCTAAAGCCGCTCAGATTCTCAGGAGTTTAGGATATTCGGCAACAGTTAGATCTGAGCTGAATAGCTTAGATGATGATGATAGGTTCGGAAGATATCCTGATGATTTATAGGAGTAACTAGTGATCCCTAGACGTATGAAAAAAGCTATAGTCAATACTTGGTGTCGTATTCCCTCTAAAGTAGGAATACCTGTACCACTACCTTATGGAGGTTGGACTAAGGCTCACTTCGATGAGATGGGATTCAATCTTCTACGAGGTTGGAGATACGAGAATGAGCTCTGGAGATGGTTAGATAATTGGATGCTTCTTCATCCTACTACTACTGCGATTGATGTAGGAGCGTCTCAAGGATTCTATACTCGTCTACTAGCTAAGCATTTCGATTACGTAATTGCCTTAGAACCTAACTATAAAGAGTATCTAAAGTTGCAGAAGATGATGAGTGAATACTCTCTAGTTAGATTGATGAACGTTGCTGCTGGAAGCTCTCAAGGAGTTGGAAAACTTATAACAGTAAATGGTCATGAGTCTCGATCTTCTCTAGCTAAGGTTCTCCAAGAGGATGTAAGAGGAACTCCTCTTCACGAAAGTGTAGGAGTTGTTCAGCTAGACAACCTCACAGATAATCTAGATCTGATCAAACTCGACTGTGAAGGATCTGAGATCTTTGTTCTTGAAGGAGCTAAGAGACTTATTAAAGAGTTCAGTCCTTTAATTATATGTGAGATTGCTGACGTTGCAACAGAACCTTTCGGCTACAAAGCTCAAGAGATTGTATATTGGCTGAAGGCTCGAGGATATAATATCTCCTACTGTGTAGCAGGAAGATTAGCTCCATTCTTTGAACAGGATTACTATCGAACAGAGATTATTGCGATACACGAATCAAAATTGGAGGAATTGTGGTAACACTAAGCGACAATGCAATCAAGATAATGGAAGATCGATATCTCTTAGAGGGAGAAACTCCAGATGAGCTTTTCTGGAGAGTAGCTAATGCTATAGCTGAAGCAGAGAGATCTTTTGTTGAGGATGAGGGATCTCAAAGAGAGATAGCTTGGACAAACTGGAGTACTGATTTCTACAATCTAATGAGCTCTCTCAAGTTCCTTCCAAACTCTCCAACTCTTGTGAATGCAAGAACAGGTAAGGGCTGTCTATCTGCCTGTTTTGTGATGTCTCCTGAGGATAATATTGAGAGTATCATGCAGGTGACTACAGATGCAGCATTAACTGAGAAGTGGGGAGGAGGAATAGGCTTTGGGTTATCAAAGCTCAGACCTGTGAATGATAAGATCTCTACTGTTCACGGATATGCATGTGGTCCTCTGGCAGTTATGGGACTATATGCTAAAGTAGGAGAGACTCTAACTCAAGGCTCCTTTCGGTTAGGAGCTCACATGGGTCAGCTTCATATCAGTCATCCAGATATTCGAGCATTCATACATTGTAAGGATAATGATGATGCTCTCAAGAACTTTAATATCAGTGTTCAGATACCAGATAGCTTTATGGAGGCTTTGAAGAATGAGACTTCGTGGGATCTTGTTAATCCTAGGGATGGGACGGTGGTTGAATCTGTTTCCGCAAAAGAACTCTGGGACGAGCTCTGCAACTCGGCCTGGAAGACAGGAGATCCTGGAGTTGTATTCATTGACCGAGTCCGAGAGACACAGCCAAATCCAACACTAGGAGAGATTCAAACTTCCAATCCTTGTGGAGAAGAGTTTCTAGAGGATTATGGAAACTGCTGTCTAGGGAGTGTCAACCTAGCTGCTCACGTTGTCAATGGGAATATTGACTGGAAGGAGTTAGAGAAGACAATAAACTTAGCAGTTCGATTCTTGGATGATGTAATTGAGGTTAATACCTTTCCAGTTGAGAAGCAGAGACAGGTAAATCTTTTGACGAGGAGGATAGGTCTCGGAGTCATGGGTTGGGCTGATATGTTGACTATGTTGGATATTGCCTACGATCATCCTGATGCATTGAAGTTATTGGATAAGGTTGGAGGGTATATGCTTGATAACGCTAAAGCAGCTTCTTCCTACTTAGGGAAGGAGAGAGGAAATTTTCCACTATGGGAAAGTTATCCCTTCAAAGAGGGCTATCAGAGTATGAGACACTCATCAGTAACTACGATTGCTCCTACAGGAACAATTAGTCGTCTTGCGGATGTCTCTTCTGGAATAGAACCTCCTTTTGCTCTAGCTTGGAAATCTAATATTCTTTGGAAGGGAGAGGATTCCGGAGAGGCAACTCAGATTCATATTGATGCTCCTCTAGTGATTAGACAGAAGCTTGAGGAGAAGTTAGGAATTGGACCTACTAATATAGTTCTAGAGGCTATTGCTGATGATCCTGAGAAAGCTTATAATGTTTTGAGGGAGACAGGAATAGATCCTAAGCTCTTCAAAACAGCTCACGATATATCTCCTGCTACTCATGTATCTCATCAAGCAGCTTGGCAGAAGTATACAACTAATAGTGTTTCGAAGACAATCAACCTGCATAGAGATGCTTCTATCACTCAAGTTGATGATGTATTCTGGATTGCATATCAAGAACAGTGTAAGGCAATCACTGTCTATCGAGATGGATCCAAAGACGAGCAAGTGCTTCAGACTGGTCCACTTAAGAAGTTCTTATCTATTGAGCCTCGAAAGCGTCCTGAGGTATTGAAAGGAACTACAACTAAAGTTCTAACGGGACACGGAACTCTCTACGTTACTGTAAATCTGGATGACGATGAGAGTCCCTTTGAAGTATTTGCTACCTTAGGTAAAGCTGGCTCCTGTGATCCGGCTTCCTTAGAAAATACTTGCAGACTAATTAGTCTATGTCTAAGGTCTAAGGTTAGTCCATCTGAGATCGTAGGTCAGATGAGAAATATTACCTGTTGTCCTCTCTGGACGAAGGGATATCTAATCAAATCTCCTTGGGATGCTATATCTCTAGTTCTAGCTCAGAAGTCAGGACTAGATATAACTCCAACTGAGAGTATAGATGCTACAGCTGAGGAGATCACTTCTAGGAAGAGATGCCATTGCGGAGGAACCTTAATCTATCAGGAGGGATGTGAGGTCTGTCAGAGCTGTGGGACTACGAAATGCGAATAGTAATTAAAATGATCGCTATCGAGTCTCTAAGCGATCTTCTACTTACTGTAGTAGTGGGACTTACTCTAGGAGTTGGAGCTAATCTTCTAGGATATTGGAGGCTTCCTGAAGATCTAGGATGGATCACTACCTCCTTAATATTAGGTGTGATTCTCTTCGGGGGAGCTACACTACTAAATAGGAGATATTCAGATCACGAATGCAACTAGACTAGCTACCAGATATCGAAAAAGAAAACTAGTAGGAGAGTGTACTGATTGCAGAACTCCAACTAATAGCTCCTATGTCCTATGTAAGAGATGTAGATTGAAAGAGTGTCGTCGAAGAGCTAATCGCCGAGACGTAGGCCTATGCTCTACTTGCTCAAATAGCTATCGAGGACCCTTTATAGTCTGCTCTTCCTGCAGAGCTAGAAAACGAGAGGGATTAAAGAGAGCCTATCATACTAAGAAGAGAGCAAATCTATGCACCAAATGTAAGGCTCTAGCTACTGATGGAATTATGTGCAAACTTCATCGAGAAAAGAGTAAACAGTATGGCAGAACCTACTACAGAAGAACTCATCCTAAGAAGGTTGCTATGGATAAGACATCATGAGACTATGGAGGGACTCTATGGAGATGATGGAGAGCTTCAATGTAGCCGCTGTATGATAGACTTTAAGAGAATGCCTGCAGCTGAAATCGAGAAGAGGTTTCAGGAGCAGGGAATAGCTAAACTTAGAGAGCAAGGAGTACTCATTGATAGAAAACACACAACCCAAGGTAATTATAATAGGCAGTAGTGCAATTGACATGGGAGCTCTTCAGGAGTATCTAGATGTCATAGGAGCTCCAGATTGGGAGAGTGATACCGATAACGATATCTAACTCCTAACTGAGGTCTACTCTAGAGGATGCTACGACAGTTATGGAACTGGAATCAACACAAACCTAACTAGAGTTCGAGAGGGGAATAAAGCTCATCTGGAGAACGTAGTTAAATCTGGACACGGCTCTGTTGCAGAGCATACTACTGTGAACTTCATGTTTCTCGATGTCTCTCGAGTATTCACTCACGAACTAGTAAGACATAGAGTTGGAACTGCAATGTCTCAGCAGTCTCTGAGATATGTTAGACCTGAGAATATGAGATTCTGGATTCCTCCAGCGCTTCAGGAGATAGAGAATATCGAGACGATGTTCAAAGATCATTGGGACCATTGCCAAAGAGTATATAATGCGGTCCTTCGAGGAGCTGCAAAGAAGGAAACTGGAGCTGAGACTCTAGAGGCTTTCAATGATCTACCCATGAATTCAAAGAAGAAGTATACCTCTGCAGCTCGGAGATTCCTTCCAATAGGATTAGCTACAAAGATTGGATGGACTGCTAATATCCGAACTATTCGAACAGTTCTAGCTCAAAGAGCCTCTCCCTATGCTGAAGAGGAGATTCAGATGGTCTTTCTAGAAGTTGCTAAGCTCTGTAAAGATAGATGGCCGAATCTCTTCTGGGATATGGAGATCTTTGAGGACAGAGTAGAATTTGAGAATGTGAGGATTTAAGACTGGTGCATCTTCATAGCTGTATGGACTGCAGCATAGAATTCCAATGCTCAATTCCAACTAAACAGCATGGGACCTTTACTCCCCTATGTGTTAAATGTAAAACTATTAGAAGAAAGAGGAAGGACTAATGGAAAAGCTTGAAGTAGGAAAATATATTGTGGTATCCCGAATGTCAAACCTAGATGGTTTTGATCTTGCAGAGGCTGCTGTCGTAGATGAAGAGGAACTAGTTGCTATCCGAGAGCAGATAGCTAATCCTCTAGTAACTGAAACTCTTACTCCATTTACGACTTGGGTGTCTTCAGGATCTCAAGTACTTATTCTCAAAATTGAGCAGTTATCTGATGTCGATGATATATCTGAAGAGGATCGCAATAGATTAACTATTGAGGAGCGTTTAGAGCGACTAGATAGATTGGGCAATCATCGAGAGTTAACTGAAGGTCAACTAAGCTATCAGAAATCTCTTCAAGAGGCTCTAGATGCTGGAGATCCTGCTCCTTCCTATCTGAGAATTGAAGACCTCTAATGATTATAGGAAGAGTTATGGGAGCAACTATAACTCCTATAAGCTTTGCAGTAGTAAGTTTACCTGATATCTCATATCTCTGGGGGCTAAGTCTAATAGGTAGCTCAGTTCTTGGCTTCCTCTTAGGATGGCTAGGAGATGTAACAGTTCTAAGGAGAGTGTTCAATGATAACTGATACCCAGGTAGTGGCTCTAGATATCGAGACCTCAGGCTCTGATCCAGCTAAGCACCAGATGCTCTCAATTGGAGCTATCGATTTCCAGACAGGAGAGACCTTCTATACTCAGATTAGACATAAGGAGATTCTTGCAGTTCCTGAGGCTATGGCAGTTAATCAGTTGGATATTACCGAGGTCAATAATAAAGGATATCCGAATCTTCTAGAGACAGATGATAAACTGAAGGACTTCTTGAGATCTCTCGGACCTCCTAGAGGATATGGAGGAATAGGAAATCCTAAAACAGTTCCTATGGGATTGAATGTCGGATCTTTCGATATGCTCTTCGTTAGGAGAGATCTTCCTCAGAGTGCTGAGATCTTTCGATACCATGCAATCGACTTGAACAGTTTGATGTTCAGTTTTGCTTCATCAGAGAACAGTGGATTCAAATCAGTAAGGAAGGGCTTAGATCAATATACTGAGAGAGTTCTATCAGAGAACCGAGCAATATCAAAGATGGGTAAACATCACGCTCTCTGGGATTGTTACGCTAATTGCGTAATGTTTAGTAAGTTAACTGGATGGATACCTGACTGGATGGAACAGTTTGAGAGTAAGCAAGATGAGTTTATCTGATATCTTAGATCTAATCAGTTGGGTTCGTTGGTGGATGTGGGTACTAGGATTTTTTGTACTAGTACCCGTATGGTATCATCTAGCTCCTACACTAATCAATATTACTGGACTTTTTTGGGATCTAGGAGAGTGGACTATCAAACGAATTGGAAGGAGATAATAGGAGTAGGTAGTATGATAGAGATAGCTGGCAATCTTCTAACTGTCCATGAGAGAGGCCACTGTATCGTAGTTCCAACTAATGGAACAGTTAAACGTGATGGAGCTTGTGTTATGGGTAGAGGAATAGCTCTCGAGATCAAGAAAAAGCATCCCAGTCTAGCTTTTTGGCTAGGTAATTGCATCTCACGTGGGGGTAATCAACTCTACCACAATGAAGAATACAATATAATTACCTTTCCAGTTAAACATAAATGGCAGGAAGATGCTTCGTTAGACCTGATTAGAAATTCATCTAGTCAACTTCTAGCTCTCTGGAAGACTAAGAGATTAGACGAAGTCTATCTTCCTAGAGTAGGTTGTGGAAACGGTAATAGAGATTGGCAAGAGGTTAAACCTATTCTAGATAGCTATCTAGAGTCCTCTTCATTTATACTAGTAAGCTTAAGGAGAGAAACGGTATGAAGACCTTAGTAACAGGTGGTTGTAGCTTCATTGGATCTCATCTTGTTGAGAAGTTAGTAGAGATGGGAGATGAAGTCTTTGTTATTGATGATCTATCGAGTGGAAGTTTAGAGAACTTTACTAGGGAGATTCTTCCCGACAGAGATTTTAGGGTATCCAAACGTAACCTAAGAGAGTGGGCTCCAGTTATGCTTGAACCTGCATTAAAAGGAATGGATCGTATCTTTCATCTAGCTGCAGACCATGGAGGTAGAGGTTATGTTGAAGAGAGACAGATTGCCTGTAGTAACAACTTCGCTATCGACAACAATGTTCTTCAGGCAGCTCTTCTAGCTGAAGTACCTCGAATGATCTTCGCCTCCTCAGGTTGCATCTATCCTACAATGGTTCAGGAAGACGTTAATACTAGCGTACTCCTTACAGAAGAGGATGCAAGTATTGAAGTTCAAGGAGAGCTAAAACATGATGCAGGGTCCTTCTACTATTCTCAAGCTGGAGTAGCTGGAGGAGGACTCTGGGGAGCTATTCAGCCAGATGGCCTCTATGGGCTAGCTAAATTAGCGATGGAGATGTCTCTCGAGCATGCCTTCCGAGAGAATGACTTGAGCTCAGTATCCTGTAGATTCTTCACAGTATACGGACCTCGAGCTAAAGAGAATCATGCAATTATGAGCTTTATTGCTCGGGCATTCACTAAACAGGATCCTTGGATAGTTTGGGGAGATGGATCTCAAGTGAGAAACTGGACTTATGTAGATGATATCGTAGATGGAATGATATCCTCTGCAGATCATCCACTATTCGAGAAGGGGGCTCATCAGATCAATCTCGGGACCTCTGAAGAGATTACAGTTAGAGACGCTGTAAGAGAAGTTATTATGCTTGAGGCTCAGCGATTGTCAGGAACTAAGAATCTACATGCTGAGGATTTCTATAATCCTACAATTACCTACGATGAGACTAAGCCGACTGGACCTCTCAATCGAGTTGCAGATAACTCCTTCTGGATTAGTCTTACTGGAATAGAACCTATGCCTTTTACCGAGGGGCTCAAGAGGACTTTTGATTGGTACTACGAGACGAAGGATTCAGACTTCGTAAGTGAGAACTTTGAGAGGCTATTGATTGAAAGACAATAAGGTACATTTTATCACAGGTGGAGTTATCTTAGGTGGAGTCTTGATCTTTATTCTAGCTGTAGCCTTTATTCAGAATATAGACTCAGGATCTAGAGTAATTCCAAGATTGACTCGATACGATATCAATAAGAGTACTGAGTATACTCCTCATAGAGAGGAGGTTGAGAATGTTATTCTTAATCTTCTAGAAGCTAAGTGTCAAACTAGTATCTCTAGATTGGGGCGAGCCGAAAGATTTATTATCTTTGAGCAGCCGGGTGGAGAAGTTATTGAGAATGGAAGAGTAACTGGAACTAAGTTCAAGACTAGAATTACAAGTCGAATGGATAGTCTAAGTACCAGTCTCTGGATAGCAAGCTCGGACTTTGAAGAGAAGAGACCAGTTGTAATATTTCTTCACGGACTTGACTTGAATCCTGATGTAATCTTTAGAGAGACTCCGCTCCTAAGAATTAGGCATCCCTACAGCAATGAGATAGGGATTCGGCTAGTTAACGAAGATTATGTTGTGGCAGCTCCTTTCATCTTCAGTGATCAGCAATGGACAGATAATGCCAGATACTATTCAGAGCTCACAGGATTTGCTTTTGATAACATGCTTATCGCAAATCTCATGGGGGTAATTGACTATCTGGAAACTAGACCTTATGTAGACATTGACAACATAGCAGTATACGGAGTATCTTGGGGAGGAACTATTGCTCGGAAGTGGTCTAGTGTAGATCCTAGGATTAAGGTTACAGTTATCAGTGGCAACGACTTCGATCCTGTAGGAAGACTTACCGGGAAAATGAAAGCCTTCAGACATCAGGAACCTGGTCATATAGAGGATGCAGATAGGCCATGCGAACCTACAGCTCTGAGTACTCTAGCGAGAATCAGTCCAAGAACTCTGATTATAGAAGCTGGAGAGGAAGATGGACAAGCTCACGGACTTGAGAACGCTTTCGAGCTATTAGAAAAGAACTATGAAGGTGAGCTAACTTTGATTAGGTTCCCCGGAGGTCACGCAGTTAATGGAGGACCAGAGACCATTGACCTTATAGGGACGTACTTGAAGTGACTATGATGTATCTAGCTGGAGCTTTGGGAATCTCTCTCTCTGCCTAATTACCATAGGAATTGCTGTGAGAGGAATGTGGATATACTTCAAAGACAAGTCCTATGAGCGATAACTGGATCTTCATAGGGATAGGATTTGTGTTTATATTCATGGCTATGATTATCATGGCTATAGTTGGAGATGACTATTGAGATTACATATCTACAGAGTTCATGGAGGGATGAGAAACATCTTCAAGTACGTTAAAGTTCTCAGAGAGGAACTCCTTAAGGGAAGTATCATCCTAAATGATGTAGAATCGGCAACTCCATCTCTAAAGGAGGCAAGAACTAGATTTGATGAAATTGCTAATCAGTATCAAGATAGAGATGTCCATTGTGTAATTGTAGGAAGAGTTCCTATTCTAGATTATGCTAAAGTTCATGTAGTTAGTGAGGTTGATATTTACTTAAATGAAGTTTCTAATAGCAGTTCTTAGCTTTAGTCTCATAATTAAACTCTCCTTCTGGTACACATTCAACTTTCTATTTCGTAGAGATATTGAAGGTCCTATTCAACTAGGAGACGAACCCCTAAGTAATTCCTGGGGAGGTAGTGCTTTTGAACATCCTGATAGCGGGTACTATATGGCGGAGGCTTCTGGTATCTACCAGAGTTGGTCTGATGGGATTCTTCAAATACTAAGCTATCCTGAGTACTCTAATATTGTTGCACTTCTTCTCCTGATAGACAAAAGTCGAGTTCCTGTAGAGCTCTTTAATATTGGACTCTCCCTTGGGATTATAGTTGCGGGATACTACACAGTTAAGAACTGGGGAGGTAGTCCTAAATATGCGGCAGCTCTTCTGATGTTAGATCCTTATATGGCATATCTAAGTACTCAGATTCTAAGAGAGACTTTGATTCTATTTGGAGTATCTCTAACTATGCTAGCTGCTAGCAGCAATCGATTCCAGTTGGTACTAGTCGGAATTCTTATAGTTGGATTCATGAGATCCAAGTTGGGATTAGCTTTTGGAGGATTGATCTACGGTTGGAATATGATCAGTACTTGGCATATTAAAACTATGTCTGGAGCAGCAGTAGCAGTGCTTCTGATATTCGCAATCTATAATCCTCTAGGTCAGTCAGAAGGAGACCCTTTAAGAGTTCTTAGAGCTGATAGATCTCTAACTCATTCAGCTTGGGCTCATACTGAATTCTTCAACTCTGGCAGAAGTACTGAGGCTAGACCCTTTAGGCTAGATGAAGTTCTTCTAAGCCCTTATTTTTGGACTGCAGATAATATGAGAGAGTATGCATTCAGTACCTACATGATTTACTGGTATCTAGTTCTTGCTGTAGGAGTTGTAGGAATAGTTACTATTAAGACAAAGAGATGGGAGATCTGGTCTCTTGTTGGATTAGTCTTGATTATTCTCTATCTTCTCGGAGCTGGTACTGCTTCTCAAAATCCTATGATACGATGGAGAGTTCCTCTATTCTTAATCTTAGTCCTAACCTTTAGCCGAGTTACTGACTGGAAGAGAGTATTAGATGTCATTGTTTGTACTGGGGTTATTATTGCTAGTCTTCCTATCTGGACTATCAGCGGGTTGGCTATTGCACTCACTCGTACTCCCATCATCTTCAAGCAGGTCAGAATAGGTAAAGATCAGAAATCTTTCAAAGTATATAAGTTCACTTCAATGAAGAACGATCAGGTGACAAAGATAGGTCAGATTATAAGGGCTCTCGCAATTGATGAGATCCCTCAAATGATCAACGTGCTTAAGGGAGATATGAGTATCGTTGGACCCAGACCTCTTATTCCTGAAGAGCAACAAGATATCCTAGATTGGGATCTTAGGCACCAGATCAAGCCTGGGCTTATCGGTCCTGCACAATTAGAACTTAACAAGTATGATCACGCAAATAAACTCAAGTGGGATCTCGCTTATATTAAGAGAGTTCGAGAAGCTCCTGGGATCAGAAGAGATATCTACTTCATAAGTCGAGGAATTCTAAGAGTAGTTCAGAGGAGATGGTAACTATGTTTCTTGAAGCACCTAAACAGCTAGCTCTCCGAGACCTCGAGAATTATGGAGATACTCGTAATATGATCCTTGAGATCGGATTTGGTCATGGTCAAATGCTAGAGCATGCAGCCTCTCTAGGATTCCGAATAATGGGAACAGAGATCTCAGCAGCTATGGTTACTCAAGCTAGAGATAGATATGAGCATAACTTCCAAATTAGTGTAGGAATGGCTCAGGATATAGATCTAACAAGACTAAACGGAGACTATAAAATTGTATTCTGTTTCGAAGTTATAGAGCATCTTGAGAATCCTCTAGAACTACTTAAGAGTCTCCCAGGAAATGTTCTCTACCTAAGTACTCCTAATCCTTATCGATGGTGGAAGAGGTTAGGAGGTCCTTGGGAACCTTGGGATTGTCCTCCTAATCATCTAAGAAGGTATAACCCTGAGGATCTCGCCTACCTTCTTGCTGAGGCAGGATATAAGGGAGCAACGATAGTAGGTACTAGAGTAAAGCCAGAAGACCTCCTAAGAATTCCATCTTCTCTAGGCTGGGGTAAAAACGGAGAGATGTCAGAGAACTTTGACGAAGTTCGAACATCTGTAGGAGGGTGGAAGAACTATGTGAGAGCAGCTAGCTTTCCAGTAACCTGGTCTCTCGCAAAGTTTATGACTATGAAAGGATATCAGGGACCCTCTTGGTATGTAAAGGCAACGAGATGAGACATAGATATATCTACAGAATCAATCCTAAGGGAATTAGAGGAATCTTCAAATGCTATGATTGTAGAGCTCAAGGAACTTTTGATCAGCTAGCAAAGATAGCGTGTACTAAGTGACTGTCTACATAGATACTCTAAAAAAGTATCCTCTTGAGGGAAAAAGCTCTCAAGTTCAGAGAGTATTTGCAAATGGATCATGCCATATGTGGGCTGATACTCTTCAAGAGCTGCTTATGATGGCAGATCTAATAGGACTACAGAGATCTTGGTTGCAGCATCCTAAAGGATTTCCTCACTTCGATCTTAATGAGTCTAGAAGATCTACAGCTATTCGTTATGGAGTTGTAGTTAAATCTTTGAGAGATACTATTCGAGAGAGGAGAGCCCTATGAACTACTGTACCTGCGGCAAGAGAATCGTATCTGCAGTAACTTTGAGGAACATGGTCATTCATTGGAAGCATCTAGATGATGGAATAATTTGTATAGAGGAGCAGTAAATGAAATCTAGATTCACAGGTACTGGAATTATTCTCCTAGCTACTCTAGTATCCCCTATCCTAGTAGGAATTACTTGGGGACTAGCAGCAGGTATAGGAGCTGGAGTCACTATAACCTTCCTAGGAATAGGACTAGTCAGCTTAATTTGGAGGTACTGATGAGCTTTACAACATTTATGTTCAACTTCTTTATGCTCGCATGGGCTTTAGGATCTCTCGATGGGGTTCCACTTATCGTAGACATTCCTGAGATAGATCTAGGAGTTCTTCCTAAGTATGCCGCCTATATGATTATTATTGGGGTGAGTCTTTCTGGAATGAAATCTGGGGTTTCTATGATTCTAGACGCTTACTACTGGATCAAGAATTTAGATTGGAGACAGTGGTTTGTTAAAGATAATAACTCTGAGTCTCTCTAGGCTTCCGAGATTAGCCCTCTTCCTCCTAATTGCTCTAATCTTTGGAGTATCTATAGAGACTGATACCTTCTTCCTAATCTATGGATTTGCTACCTTCTTTGCATCTATCTCAGTCTTCTCTTCTGAAATTATGGCACCTACTAGAAGTATGCTTATAGGAAGTATCGCAGTAGGGATAGTAGTTATGGGAGTTTTAGCATTCGTTATCGATATGCTAGCTCTTACCTTTATTCCTATGCTAATCGTTATTAGTATCTCAGGAACTCTCACAGGAGTCGCTTATCGTAGAGGAGAGTACACTAGAGTTATTATATCAAGTATCTCTTATCTACCTGCAGTCTGGATCATCTGGATCTACCAAGAACCTCAGATTATCATTCTAGCGATTACAAGTGCTGAACTCGCTCGAGTATTTCTCCTCAGTAAATACTTTGAGGGTATTATGAGTGAGGATGACTTTGGTGGGACAGTTAAGGCTCTCGCTCCCGCAGTTCTCCCAGGTCTAGTAGGATTAACAGACAAGCTACTTGCAGGAACTTTAGAGGGAGGAGATATAACTAAAATAACTTATGCTGAGGGGGTCTCTAGTCTACTCGGGAGCTTATTAACGTACGGTCTTATAGTAGTCCGACTCAACGGAGAGACAAAGGATAAAGATAGAGTGTTTAGCTGGACAGGATTTTTAACCTTCGGATTTATCCTGGCCTACTTACTCGTAGCTCTTAAAGGATTCAACTTCGGACCTTGGACAGGAGAAGGACTTAGAGAGCTTGCTCCTATTATTGCAGCAATGAGTCTAGTTGTTCCAATTCGAGCAGTTGCAGCGACCATATATCCAGGATTAGTTCTTCAGAAGCAGTTTGGAGATCTGACCTTCGTGACTATTATTATGGTTATTATCAATTTAGCCTTCAGCTTCTTTCTAATGAAATCTTTTGGAGTCGTAGGTATTGCAATGGGAACAGTCGTTGCTGCACTCTGGTACACTGGAGGAGTTTGGTTTGTTGAGAGATCTAATCGAGAGAGAGCTGAGGATCCTCCGGTAGTAGGAAGCTCAGATTTGAATTAGCCTCAAGTTGTTGAGGAGATTGAGAGATTAGAGAATGTATGCAGCTACCTTATGGGTAATAACCTATACAATATTCTCGTTCTTCCCAGGAATACCTATAGTCCTCTGGATAGTTGAGACTTACTTTGATAGTAATGAGAATGTAGCTGGAGTCTCTGCACTGATGATCGGACTGTTAATGTGTGTGAACCTTGGAGTAGTAGTATTCTTTCTTACTTGGAGAGATGCTCGAGATCTAAAGACTGAAAGATCAAATGAACCTAGACTCCGAACAATGCACTATGAAGAGCTTATAGATGAAATCAATAGAGCGACTACTGAAGAAGACTTAGAACGACTCCAGAGAATTGCTGAGAGGAGTCTTTGATTGAGCTACTATCATAATCATAAATGTGAGACTTGCCTCTGTATCTGGGAGTGTTATATGAGATCATGTAAGAGTAGAGAGACTCGAAACTGTCTCCCTTGCAGACAGGGAGCTGGATAGATGGTATTTGATCCTAGAAACGCACATGCTCATGAGTGTCCTAGATGTAGTAGGCCCTATAACTGTCAGAGATTTTGTGAGAGACGACGATATGAAGTATGCATCAAATGCCTAATAGGAGATACTTGGAGTCGGATTCCATAGAATATCCTCCCAGGTAATAGCTAGCCAATGATAACTGACCTCAACATCCAGCGATACTGCACGATATTAAATCTTAAATCATCTTGTTTGATCTTAAAATCCGTTGACCTCTCTCTACTTTTGTAGTATAATATATGTAGAGTTAAAAAAGGTCTCAAAACACACATCATGAGGAGAAGTAATGGCTACCTGTTTAGGATGTAACTTAGACCTCACAAACGAGGAAGAGAGAGTTTACACATATTTCAGAGATGAGATACACTATGATGACTGTCGCTGTAAAAAGTGTTTCATATCTCTGATCGGAGAGACTATTACAGTTAAGCTCGCTGATCTTGAGAGAATGATTAATCAATTTGAGAATCGAAAGTTCGACTGTAAGGGATGTCTTATTCAGGTCAAGAACAAGTACAAGGATCCAGATCGTCCTAACTTTTGTACTTACTGTACTGGAAGACAGTATCGAGGTCGAAGGAGTGAGGTTCAAGAGAGCCTTGTAGATCAATTTGATACTAACACCGAGAACTGGCCTAGATTCCATCTAGATGGTATTGATAGAACTCCTGCAGATCCAGCTAGAGAATCTCAGATACCTAGAAAGATTCCAGATCCTATTGAGATAGAAGATGGAGTCGCAGTTCCTATGGAGATCTTCAACAAGATTATTTCTGATATGGAGAAAGCTGAGCTACAGAAAACTCAGGCTAAAAATAGAGCAATATCGAAACAGACATGGAGAAAGAGGTAATGAACCAGGTATGGAGAGAGCTCAGAGTCAACTGGATTAGATCTGCTATATCTTCAGTAGTAGCTCTAGTAGCTTTTGGATTCATAGCTGTCAATATCCCTCGAGGAGGAGTAATAGATCAATTATCTATAGTAGCTTTCCTACTAGGGATCCTACCTATCTCAGTAGCAGTAATGTTCTGGATGATGATCTATCACACGATAAGGAAAGATACCAATGGTAGCTGAAACTAAGGATAGTTCCTTTGAATGGAAGAATGGAAAAGAGCTCTTCGCATACCAAGAAGATGATATCATCTATCTCAATGAGGTTCTAGACAAAGAAGGAGGAGCTCTCAACCTTAATTGTATGGGTTCTGGAAAGACTATTGAAGCTATTACGATAGCTCTAATACGAAGACGGAACTTGGTCTTTGTATTCTGTCCTAAGAGACTCCAAGGAAAATGGGCAGCAGATATCAAAGACTGGATTGGAGAGACTGCAGTTACGACGATATCTGATCCATATCGTCGATTCAATCGATGGCTACCTCGTAACCCTATAACAGGAAACCGCGAACTTGCGAAGACTCGCTGGTTCATTACAAATATAGAGCAATTGAGAAATCAGAAGGCAATAGATCTAGTTAACAGTCTAATGGCTAGCTCTAATGCTCGACCCTTTATAATTATTGATGAGGCTCATCGACTTAGGAATTTCGATGCAAAGCAGACTCAAGGACTGTTTAAGCTAGACGATACTGAAATTCTTCAGATGACTGGAACTAAGATCGTTAACAGTTCTGCTGATGTATATCCGATGATCAAGAAGATTCTCGGCGACGGATATATGAGTCATTCTGAGTTTATTAAGCACTACACCTATGGATACTTCTATGGTGGAAGCTATCGTCCTACAGGTATGAGAAATGATGCAGAACTTAGAGAAACTCTAGCGAGACTTGGGGTAGAGAGAACTAAAGAAGAAGTTCTTAACTGGCTCCCTCCACTTACAAAAGAAGAGATTCCCCTAGAGATGGAGGGAAAGCAAAAAGAGATCTATCTCAAGATGGAAGAGGAGCTCTTTATAGATCTTGATGATGGAGAGCAGCTGTTCGCAGCAAACATCCTTGCACAGACTACAAGACTGAGACAGATTCTTTGTGATCCTGCTCTTTTAGGTATTAGAGCAGACTCCTGCAAAACAGAAGCAATTCTAGATCTTATAGATCCCGCAGAGAGTACAGTAATCTTTACAGCCTTCGAGAAGTACGTAGAGATAATTATGTGGGCTCTCGAGAAGGAACCTAGATTAAGAGTCGAGAGAATCACAGGAAAAGAGACTCTAGCTCAGACTGATCAGACTCAGAAAGACTTTCAGTCTAATATGATCAACGTTATTGTTGGTACTATCAAATCTATGTCTGAGGGAATTGACCTTTTCGAGGGACATCATGTTATCTTCACTGATAGGTGGTGGAACCCTGCTACAAATGATCAAGCAGAAGCCCGACTTCATAGAGTTGGACTTCAGCATCCAGTAAGAGTATCCTATATGATGGTTGAAGATAGCTTCGATGAGGCTATGGATGAGATAATTAACCAGAAGAGAAATTGGAGTAATGAGCTAGAAATTAGAGAAGAGACTATGGATCGATTAAGAGCTATTAGAGCTCGGAGAGATGAGAGAGATGACTGAGCAGCTGAGTGGAGGAGATATCGCTACAATAGTCTTCTTTATATGTGCTACTATAGTCTTCTGTACAGCTATTGTATCATTCACGATATATAGTATCTTTAGTCATGAGTGAATGTTGTGGAGTTGATCATGTTAGGGTCTTGAAGAAGACTTCACCTGTAGTCAATCCTCGATGGGTAGAATCTCACTCTAGATTAGGTTGGACTGTAGACTATCTAGGAACTTCATACAAGATATTAGAGACTTGGTGGGATCGTCAACTCTATCTCATGGTCTTAGGAGGGGAGGATTGTTCTACGTATGTAAGTCCTCTGATAGGATTAGTAGGCTATAACTTGATAGTTAAACTTATCTCAGAGGCAACTAGTCTCGAGGAGCTAGATCTTCTAGAAGCCTATCAATGGAATGAGGAGAAACTATGAGTGCCTTAGATAGCATGAGGTCCGCATTTGCAGAAATGGGAAGAGGAGATGGACGGATTCCGAAGAGATGTCCTAGTTGTCGTGAGATAAAGTTTGAATCTGAAGGCAGTGAGAACTGCTGGTTTGAAGGATCTTCAGGAGGCTCTGGAACAACTATTATCTGTAGCAATTGTGAGAAAAGGTATATGTGGGTACCTGGATTAGGACTGATGGATAGTGGAGAAATGGTTGTAAATCTTACCCCAAAAGGTACTAGAGGAGTAGAGGGAATTCCTACCAACGTCGACCTGGTTAACCCAAACAAAAGGCTCTGGCAATTCTGGAGAAGATAACTAGTATAGAAGGAGTAAGAGAAATGACTGAGACTATCGTAAATGGAGTTATCATAGTTGCAGCTATCTTTGCATCCGTTGCTGTATTCGGAATAGTAGTCTTCACATTTCTTTGGAAGACAATGAAATAGGAGTTAGATGGGAAAGAAAAAACACCCACAAAGTCCTATCGAATGGGAACTCCTAAGAAAGGAAAATCAACTAGATGTCATTCAAATTGTCGAGCGAGCAGGCTATGACAGACTCAGAGCTCTCAAAGATCTACGTGACTTGGTCCGAGATAGTAAATCGAGTCAGAGATCAGGCAGATCCTCTCAGATCTGATATCAAAATCTGGGGGATTCCTAGAGGAGGGGTCTATGTTGCTGGAATCTGGGCTACTTTAGGATTCGAAGTAGTCGAGACTGCTTGGGAGGCTGACTTTGCAGTAGACGACATCATAGATACTGGAAGGACTGCAAAAGAGGTTTTTGATCTCTTTAAGATCAGCACATTTGCAGCATTTAACAAACAAGAGGATGATAAAAATCTCCCCTGGGTAGTCTTCCCCTGGGAAGTTGGAGAAGGTCCCGAGAAATACATTCGAGAGGAACCTATTCGAACCTGGGACAATAAGGTTGAGATCGAGTACAAAAAGATCAAGTGTCCTAGAGGAGAAGATCATCTTACTCTCATTGTCCGGACAGGAGTAGATAAAGATAAGGTAAACTACGCAACCATGTATCAGTGCCGAGAAGATCTCTCAGTATGGAGTATGTCTCCTGAGAATCCTATATTCTGGGCTCCTAGTCAGTTCCATATCGATAGTTGGAAGAAGGAACAAGAGAGAGGAACAGTCAAACTCTCTCCAGAGCGAGTAACTGAATTACTTAAGGGGTTGAAATAGAATGCTATCTCAAGGATATCTGAAGTCCCATTCTAAGCAATACGAGACTCGTCCCTACTATCCGTCTAAGAGAGAGTTCTACCAGAAAGTCCAAAAGATGTCGGACTCTCTTAGAGGTCATTATAGAGTCTCTCAACGAGGGGTTCCCATGATAGTAATTGACCGTCCTAAAGGACCTGCAAGCAGTATCTCCTACTTAGGAAAGCAGAATATCTGGAGAATATTCACTCCCTACGGACCAGGTACTAGATCAGAGGTAGTCCGAACGGATATTAAGAACAAATCAGGCTGCGAAGCTGAGATTCGAAATATACTTAGAGGGGAGGGATCTTGGTAGATAACAACTGGGAGGATCCAGCAGATAAACTCGATACCTATCGTAACCGATACGAAGAATCTGAGAAGGGAAAAGCTACCAGAGATAAGTATGAGAGTGGAGAGGTCTTCAAAGCTACTCAGAAAAGGTATCGCCAGAAGGACAAGGGGAAGCTAGCTCATCAGAGATATAGGAATTCTGACAAAGGGAAAGAGGCTCAGGAGAGAGCTAAGGAGCGAAGGAATCAAACAAACTCAGAAGTAGCAGAACTGCTTAAGTTGATTGAGGAGCGAAGAGGTAGAGGAGAATGCGGATTCTGCGGAGCTTCGGATCATAAGGAAAGTCAATGCGCGCAGGTATAGAGTGTCAGAAATGTGATATTGGGACTGTTATTTGGGAATCTGATATGTATGGTTCCTATCTAGTATGTCTTCAGTGCGGATTCGTAATATACAGGGAGAGCGAAGATGAAATTAAAGTGGTCGTCCCCGAAAACTGAACAGGATGTATGGTGGGCAATATCTAGAGATCCCACTGTCTCAGGAGTACTCATAGGGATAGGTGCAATGCTAATGATTGCAGCATTCTCTAGAGTTATGGGAAGAGATATCTTCGAGAGTACCCCAGGCTTCCTAGCCATTCTAGGAGCAGGTCTACTATTAATGGGACTATCCTGGCTTCTAATATCTCATCGAAATCTTAAGAAGTCTGGAGATCTCGGAAAAATTAGAGACCTCTGGTCTCGTGAGGAGGAAGAGCGTGAACTTGAAGCTTCTACTGATGCTGATCATTCCAATCCTTCTAGTGGCCTGTGACTTTGTATCAACTCCAGAGACTATAGGAGAAACCGGACCTCCAGGACTTCAAGGAGTTACGGGAGATCGAGGACCTACAGGAATCGATGGACCTCCAGGATCTAGAGGATTCTCTCCCGATGTGGATAAAATCGCTGCAGAAGTAATAAGCCTACTACCTGAGAGTCGAACAGAGCCTGTAGATCTCTCTCAGCTCGATAACATTATAGTTCAATTTGCAGAGCATGAGACCAATCATCCAGAAGGAGATCTCAATGGAACAGCTGGCGTTGATGGGATTGCTGGTTCTATGGGTGTCTCTGGTCCTATGGGTCCTATGGGCCCTACTGGGTCTATGGGATCCTCAGGAGAAGATGGAATCGACGGACCACCAGGAGTCCCCGGAAGAACTGGAGCGAAAGGTGATTCTGGAGTACCTGGGGAGCCTGGAGGACCTATTGGAGAGCCCGGACGTGACGGAGATCGAGGTCCAAAAGGCGATCTTGGAGATAAAGGAGATCGAGGTCCTAGGGGAACTAAGGGAGAGCAGGGAATGGAGGGAGATCGAGGCCCTCAAGGAGGACCTGGAGGATTAAAAGGATGGGAGAGAAATACTGAGTTCTGGAAAGGCGATCGAGTAGTACTTACTCTCGATATTCCATGTACCTCAGATACAAAAGGAGTCCTCGGAGGGGGTTACTCAATAGATGGACCTGCAGGATTCGAAATAACACAAAACTTTCCTAGGCCTGATGGTCATGCCTGGAGAATTCAAGTAATTCAGCGAGGGAGGCATGCCGGAGATGACTGGCAAATCTGGGGATACTCAATTTGTGCCACGGGAGAGTAATTGATGACCAGTGACAACATATCAATGAAGGACTGCCCTCATAGCATTTCAGAGATTAACGGTCCTGATTGGCCTCCAAACTGCTGCGGTGGTTCAGGAAAAAAGGTATGCTACTGCAACTCATGTGAAAAAGGATGTAGGCTTTGTGAAGCTGGAGATCATGCTGATGATCCAGACCACCAACACTACGAGTCTAGACTACTCTCAGACTACTTCTGTCCAGCAAACTTTACTCAGCTTTGGGTTCTAGTTGAAAGGATAGCTAGGGGAGAGGCTCATGCCTTCGATGCTGAGGCTGTCCTTCAAGGACTTGAACCATCAAGCTACTATCAGTCTTCCCAAAGGGGAATAGGTAACGAAGAGGTAGTTAACCCTGGATGCGACTGCTCTAAATGCTTAGAAGATTTTAAGGAGACCTAAATGTTAGGATCAACAAAAATCTGGAAGCTATCAGAGTTCCCAGGCTACGAGCTAGAGCAGACTCCAGGGTTATGGATCCTCTGGGGAATATGTAATGATACTCGAGAGGAATGTAGCTTCTGTGGGGGAACAGGGTCTAAGATTATAGAAACCTGTGGACAATTATCTGGAGGAGCTCCAGCTGATCCTAATATGGTAAATAACTACTTTAATGTTACTTCTTGGACTCCTGTACGTAGTACTAGGGATAGTCCATATGATACAGAGAGAGGAATAACTGAGAAGGAAATAGAGAAAGCGATGGAAGCTATAGATCGCAACAGTATTCAAAGGAGGTCTAAGTGCTAACAATATATAGAGCTGCTTGGCGTGGAGGAGAATAATTAGGAATAGCTTGGGATCCCTATCTGACTGGAGGAAATGTAGATAAAGATGAGTTGATCAAAGTAGGCAAGATCCTGGTCGAAACCTTCCCAGAACATGCATTTGCATTAGGATATCCTCAGAGCTCTGGTTGGATCTGGAATTCTCTAAATGATACCAATATCAATACTGGACACCTCCGAGCAGTACATACTCCCTCTTGTGGAGAATGCAATATCTGCAATCTCTATCTCTGTACTAGATGTGGACTTGCTGAAGGAAGTCTAACAACAGAGTGTCCAGGAATCCCTAGTTACACAGAGTATGGAGATCTTATTTATGCAGGAAAGATTGACTATTTTGGAGGAACTTGGGTCGAAGGAAAGATTAGTCCTTATACCTCTCAAGGAGATAAGATTGCAGCAGCAGTTAGCTCATGATTGAGAAGATCAACTACACTTGTGAGAAATGTGGAGGTGGTAGAAGACTGCTTTATGGCGTAGGAGCTAAGTCAATCTATGCTTGTATGGACTGCAACCGGGTAGAGATGAATAACTACTTCGGACCTGGAACTGTGTATCTAGTTCCTGAATCTAATGCAGCTAGCAACTTTAGTCCAGTAGTACCTAGGAGTACCTAGATGCCTGAAGATTACTTATTTACTCATATGTCCAGAGTCCAGAGCCTAGAAATCGTTAGACATAAAGGAGAAGATTCAATGATCAGAAGTCTTACTGACAGTTCAGTAATTCTTGTAGACAACATCGACAAAGCTATTGAAGTAGCCAAATCCCAGCAATCTCTAGTAGCAGCTCTTACCTACTTAGCAATCTGGGAGAATGATCGGGCAGTTAAGCAGGCAAGAGAGAATCCTCAATGGGAAACCTGCTTTGGAAGCACTTTTCAGAGGTACTTCGATGCAGTAGAGATTGAGAAATCTGCAGAAGATTCCATTCTAGATCCTACAGCTCTAAAGATTCAAGCTCACGTTGAGAGTGATATGCATATGTATGGAGATTGTGATAACGGAGGTCCTCCTCTAGGAGAGCTCTAGTAAGGGGTATGTTCATGAATCTTACGAGATACCACAGGCGAGATCTCATTGAGAAGTATCGAGATGAGGGATGGGATCCTTATACAGTATCTGTTGCAGTAAATTTAGATAAGCTTCCTGCTCAAGTAACTCTAACTGAGAGAGCGAGAGAGAAGAACAAGTTATATAGTATTCTATATGGAGGTTAAGAGTAATGGAGACTCGAAAGGAGATCAAAATTGTAGTGCGTAGTCTGTTTGTAGTATGGTTTTTAGTCATCCTTGTATTAGGATAGAAGAAGGGTAGAAATGAGAAAACACACATTGATGCTAGCAATAGTATCTCTAATCATGGTATTCGCAATCGCTTGTGGAACAACAGTAGAGATCCCGAATAACACTGTCGCAAAGAAGAGCACATCTGCGGGACTAGATACCGGAATCATAAGTCCGGGGCAAGTCAGACTTCCTGGTATGTGTCTCATCTGCGACAACATTATCACAGCTGAAGTTGCAGACAGATCATTCACTGAAGAGATCATTATCTTCAATACTAAAGACAAGCTACTCCTTAATGTAGCCTTCAGTGGGACCTACTCAGTCAAAACTGACTCCGCTAGCATTAACCAAATATATAACCGCGTAAGCGCTCAGGATACTGATAGCAAAAGAGTCCGAGCAATCGTAATGGAAGATATCTATTCAACCTGGGGAAAGAATATTGCAGTAGAGACTCTAAGATCTATCCTAAGTGATCCTGATAAATCCATTGAAGATCTTATGGCCCAGCAAGATGCACTACCAGATCGAGTAATGCAAAAGATGAGACAGTCCTTTGAAGGCACTCCCTTGACCATAGTTCAAGCAAGCTTTCCTAGACTCCAACCCCCTCTAGTGATCACTGACGCTCAAGAGAATGCCCGAAAGAGAGAAGAAGATCTTAATGCAGAGCTCGCCCAGAAGGCTATTGATATAGTTAAAGCTGAAGCAGCATTCGAAGTTGCAGGAAAGCAGCAACTTGTAGACTTCCTAGAGGCTGAAACTCAAGTAGGAGTTAATACTAGACTCGCAGATTCGGTCTCAGAACCCTTTATCATTCAGAGATATCTAGCCTTCCTAAATAAGGCAGCCGAGAGTGACAACATGGTATTCATTCCCATAGAGACTCTCAATAGTGATGCAGCTCAGTTCCGATTCTTCAACAGCGACCTCTTTAGCAGCGATCCTTCTGAAACGATTACCAATAACACCACAATTATCCACGAGGCACCCTTAGAAACAACTGATGACTCTGAACAGGAACCTAGCACCGAGTAACTGAATCGGGGGGCTCTTAGGAGTCCCCCCAAGGAGAAATATTATGCCACTTAGTCTCATCTACTCTATAGTCTTAGCTATAGGAGCTTTCGGAGTCTTTATCTTTGGAGGAAGTCTTATTATTAACCTATGGGGAGATATTGAGGGAGTTGGAGATTCTAAAAATTCTGCTCTTACTATAGCTAGACACATTATCTATAAGAGATGGAAGAGATCAGCCCTCTTTATAGTTTCTCTAATACTCATCCTGAGCTTCTTAGGACCTACAAGAGCCTCCTTCCCTAGGAACGAAGTCACATCTCAATCAGTTAGAGAGAGACAATTGAAGGAATTAGATAACAAGGAGGTGACCTTCCGTGAGATTCAACCTACTCCAACGTTTGAAACGAAAGATATCGAAGCAGAAAGACAGCGACTCCGTAGTGATTTTGGACTTGAGTAGGGCGAGAGGTCTAGAGCATGCCAGAATCTTCGATCATGAGAGCATTGTTCGGAAACATCATAGAGAGTTAGGAGTCTACTGGTGGAAAAATAGCCATAGATTCCAGGAGAAGAGACCTGATGACTACTAAGATAACTGATCGAGTTGGAGAGTTGGCAGAGCATATTGCAGATCTTGCAGGAGTCTATGGAGTCCCTGATGAGGATGATGAGAATCATTCGGAGAAGTGTCCATGTCGAATGTGCTTCGTCTCGGATATCTCTCAGAGAGTCCGAGAGGTTGCTCAATATATATCTACAGAGCGTGGAGGATCTAGTTCTCACTAAGGAGATGCCAATTGAAACTGTTTTGGCTTAACAGACATAAAGACCTATCAGGGGTATCTGGTGAGGGCATCGTAGCTCAGGGAGTCATTTTTGAGAATGGACAAGTTGTAATGCGCTGGAGGGGCAGACACTCTTCTCTCGTTATATACGACAACATAAAGCAAGTAGATGCGATACATGGGCACCGAGGGCTTACCGACATTGTATATGACGATGACCCTAGAGCAATACAGCTCCTCTACCTAGCTCAGCGCGAAGTCCAGAAAAAGGATTGGGAATTAGGCAAAGCTATTAGAGGTCTCGAAAAGCTAAGACAGCTACAGCAAGAAAGCTAGAAAAAGAACATCCAGCTGGATTTTGGATTGAAATTGGTCAAAAAATCGGTTGACTTTTGGATTCTAATAAAGGATAATGTAGATAGTGAAAGTATTTAATAGAGAGGAGTTCAAACACACATACATATCCACACTACTCACAGATAGACTTGCGAGAGTGTATAGTAAGGAGAACTAACAGATGGTTGAAGCTAACAAGTTGACAGCAGCGGGAATGAAGAATTTGCTCGCTAGCCTTCCAAAGGATGACGACGGCAACGTACTTATCGATGAGGGCACCCTCAAGCAGATCCAGGACAGCACTTCCAGTGCATACAACCAGGACTACTCCAAGCGCACCCGAATCGCGGCAGCCCGAGTCCGCGACAATCATATGTCCGAGTATCAGTACTACGTTGATATCCTCAAGGACGATATGAGCATTGCCAAGGAAGACCTTCCTGCCTTCACGGGCAAGTAGGCCTGCTGGCCGAGAGACAGTCATCGAAAGTCTATTAGTTGAGGAGTTAGATAAGCTAGCTCCTCAACAGATAAAGCTATTTAGCAACTTCTATTTAGGAGACGATAACATGAGAGAGCCCGAGTACGTACAAAGTGCTTGGGCTCTTTTTGTTTCTACGAAAGGTAACATGTCTAACAAAAACACACATCCACTATCTCTATATATGGCAGAGACGGCAAAGGCAATCATCCATCCAATGGATAGAGATATACTTATCAACACCATCGAGAGCCGAGCGCAGACAGCAGAGTGGTTTGGAGAGACCTTTTCTCCCGCCTTGATGGAACTTACAGTGAAGGCTTTGAGAAAGCCAGCGAGGTAGACCTTGAGGAAGATGATGAGGATTTAGCAGCATAGAGAACGACTATATAGTCGAAGGAGAAATAAATGACCTTAGCAGATAAAATCGCAGCAGCAGCTCGAGGAGAGAAAGTCGAGTTCACAGATGAAGACGTTAAGCAAGCTCAAGGAGGTCTCACTAAGTTCCAAGTCGACGATGATGTAGTCACTATTCAGTTTGTCAGACAGGAAGGAGTTCAATCTAAGAGAGGAAGTAGCGAACTTCTATTCTCAACTCACGGCTTCCAGTCTCTTGCAGGCTTCAATCGAACTGGTGAAGCAATCAGTATCAACTACACAAGGAGATGATCTACTGTAGCAACTGTAAGCAGACCTACAAGACCAGCATCATTGTAGGTCTTACTGTCGATAGATGCTTTAAGTGTAAAAGGAGAAACTGATGAACCTAGATCCATTTGGAGTCTTCTCTAGAGAGAGCAAGCCCGAACCTAAAGTTGAAGTCAAAGACGAGGACATAGTCAAGATAACTCTAACTCCTCTTCAGATGAACATCCTAGCTACTGAGGCTTCATCTATAGCCAATCGAGAGGGTTGGAATAATGCAGTAGTTGAGATCGATCCTGGTGAGGATGATGGATTCGAGTTCGTAGTAAAGGAGAATGAGGACACAGATAAATTCACTGTCCTAGGAACCTAAAGGAGAAATCAATGCCGGAGGAGAAAGAGACTACCTACAAGATAATGATCGATAAGTACTTCCATCAGGAGATTGTAGTAGAGATCATAGCCTTGAATCGAGCAGATGCAAGACAGAAGGCAATCGACCATGCTAACAGCATTACTACTCCTGCAAAACAGGTCTACCTAACAGGAGTTAATCATGGAATCTTAGGAGGAGTAAAAATTCACTAAGTCGAAACTCCCCTTCGGGGGAGTCTACAGGAGATTGGCCTCCCTGTACTGAAGATGATAGGCTAGAAAGAAACACACATGAGCAGCACTTGGACCGTTCCACAAATTAAGTCTCTGTTAGGAGAGATGGAGCAGTACGCTAAAGATAACAATCTGCATACTGATGAGGTAAGGGCCACTGTAGAGGGACCTGCAATAATTAGTCTCTACGACCGAGACTGGGATGTCAGAGAGACTTATGGAGAGCATACTTCAACTAGTCCTAGAGTTAAAGATATAAGCCTATCATGATTTTTGATACCTACAGAGTAACCCTTAATACCAAGTCTGATCTAACTGAGTCTCAGCTAGAAGATCTGTCAGATAGATTGATCTCTGAAGGATTCAATGAGGTTGATCTACAACAGGCTATTGAGCGAGTAGTTGAATCTTACGGCTTCGGGAACGATTTAACTGTAGAAGTAAAGAGCTAAAGGATGTATCCAAGAATAAGGAGAGTGGAATGACTCTCCACTCACGTTTCCTGAGATAGCTGATAAGATTGAATCAGAGATGTTCTAAAGAAAGGAAAACACACATGGAAGAGTTCTTGGTTATCAAGCTAACTTCCTTTAGTGAGGGAGCAGAAGTATCTCGGATCATAGGAGAGGATATAGAATCAGTTCACGAACAGGAGGATGATCCTCATAAGCGAGTTCTAGTTCTCAATATGTTAAACGCTATAGAAGTTCGAGATGCTCTTAACGAACTAGTTCGTGAAAGACTCTGCGGATATTGTAAAGCTATTAGTCAGGGAGCTGGTCTACTACATCAAGAGATGTGCAAGGCACCGAAAGGAAACACACAATGATATGCAGCAAATGTGGAGATAAGTTGACTACTTACGAGGAGGAAGTTCAACGAGCTCATAGTCCTGATAACCCCCTATGCTACTCCTGTGCTGCTACTGAAGCTCAGATGGAGGCTGGCCCTGTTTCTCTTGAGGTTGAAGATTACGACGATGCATATGCTGATGCAGTTGAAGAAGAGCTGAAGGCTCTAGGAGATTGTGGGATATGAGATGTAGTAAGTGCTATGAGCCCTTAGACGCTGCAGAGAGACTTCTTGAGAGGATATTTGCAGCAAATCCTATCCTCTGCTCTAATTGTCGTAGAGGAGTTGAGACTCCCATAACCGTAAACGGAGATTCCTTAGAGGACTATCTGGAGAAAAATGATGAGTCTATGTAAATGCGAGAGCTGCAGAACCCGATGCACTACCCGACTTCTAATCGAAGTAGGACACAACCTTACGATTGAGGGAGCCCCAAAAACCCGAGAGCACTGTCTTCCCTGTTTCTCCCTCATTTGCTCCTATATAGGTCCAGTATGTGGTTGTGGAAGAATCGACTGTGTTGATGCTGAGAGACAGATGAAGAAGTACAGTGATAGAATAGTCGAGAGCTAAGAGGTATGAGAACCCTAAAAGGACCCTACGTTGTCCCAATCTCTCAGGTTACCCCAACTCAAGACTGTGGTTCCCTGCGAGTCGCTCAGAGAACCTTAGAAAAGCAGGGACAGATCGAGCCTATCGTGGTAGACAGCGAGTATCTCATCCAGTATCGTGGTGAGGATCCATACGATAACGACTTCTGGCATGCCGCCAGAGCCCTAGGCTGGAGTACTATCCTGGTAGCTGTTGAGATGACTACAGAGGAGATCGAAGAGAAGAGGCAGCTCGATAAGGAAGACTGGATCTAGACCCTCATAACTAAGTACTTCCTTCAAGTAGCAGAGAGGGGAGCCATACCATAGAATCTAGTTAATGGTGTGTGCTCCCTCTCCCTGTGTCCAGAGTTTAGGTGAATCTAGCTATACACATCGGGCTGGACGATCGAGGAGCATCAGTTAGGATCATTTACGATTTGGATCGTGTTTGTCCATGTTTTATCTTGTTTGAGCTTGACATTTGAGATGTGATGTAGTATGATATATACATGTTCTCAATCTACATCTCATCAACAAACACATCTACTACACACTATGATGTGACCAAGAGAGGACAAAGAGATCAGAACATAAGTGTGACAACAACATCACAACAGATAGTACTTGAAGGAGTAACTAACTAATGACAACGAAGATTACAGTACAACAGTTGCTAGCTGGACTCAAAGTAGACGACAACGGAAATGTGTCGATGACCCCAGATGAGATAGAGAAGTTGAAAGCGGCTGGATCAACTTACAATAAGGACTATGCTGAAAGGTCCAGGCACGCTCTCGGTATCTTGAAGTCTCGTCACGTTGACGAGTACAAGTTCTACTTGGAAGCGCTCAAGGACGACGACAAGGATGTAGTTGAGAAGATGACGATGGAGGGACCGACAGCAGGACCGAAAGCTGGCGACAGTAACAACAGAGGAGGACCTAATAGTAAGTCTAAGTCAGAGTAGTTAGTAACCAGAAGTAACCAGTCTGACAACTAGAGAGGGTAGTAGAGTGACCTGCTACCTTCTCTTTTTACCTAAACTATAGTGAGGAGCCAAACACACATGTTAAGTCTAAAAGTAAGTAGGATAGGAGTCAGGTTAGAGGCATCCTTAGAGTGGATGCCGACTTACCATCGAGTCAAGTTCATAGTGTTCTACGTCACTGCAGTCGCGATTGTCGGGTTGTCGTGGGTCATGAGGCAGTGGGAAGAAACGTACTCGATAGACTAGACTGAAAGAGGGTAGTGGAGTGATCTGCTACCCTCTCTTTTTGTCTAAAAAAGTGCCCTGGAGTTACGCTATTTCTTCATCTTTAGGCGTGCTGTTTATGTACTTCAATGCTGCGTCAACAGCTGTAGTAGCCGCGATCTCATACCCGCTAGCTCGAAGAGCCTTCAGATCACTATAGATCATCTGCAATGAGACATCGAATAACGCTGCTAGAGCCTTCACATAGACAGGCGCTCCCCCCTGATGCAGCACTATAATGTTAGTGATACGCGCAGTCCTCGTCTCTCTACTCCGTTGTGACGTAGGTACTCTCGTCAAAGCCTCATTATATCTGGTGACGAGATCAGTCGTGACGTTGTCGTTCATGCTGTCCTCTGGTGGTCTGTCGAGGGGATCATATCCACGCTATGATAAGTTGCGCAAGAAGATTAAGGAGTTGAAGGCAGAGCGAGACACCGCACTCAGGGAAGCGGCGTCTGCACGTCTGAGAAGGGCGGAGGGACTGCTGAAGGATGTCGATGTGGTTCTCGAAAGCTGGCGGCATCCGAAAGAATGGAAGGAATGGCAAGAGCGCAGACGAGCCTTCCTCAAGGACGCCAAAGGGGGCGAAGATGCGTGAGACATTTCCAGTTCAGGGCGGGTATGACCGCGATACACGGAACGAGCTCGGCCCCTCCGAAATACCGATGTGGCTGGCTGAGATCGTGTATGCAGAATACTCCCGGCGATACGGAACGGGCCAGTCACTGAAGCGGCTTGGTGAGAGTGGGGGATTCGACAGGGGAGAAGTGCTTGAGTTCCTTCGGGACGCGGCTGCGGACCCGGCAGAGGGGGGGAGAAGTGATGGTAACGCCTAATGGAGTGCGAGTAGCCACAAATGAAAAGGCAGTAGGCCGTCTTTTGCAGGAACTGGCGATGTGTAAAACGCCCGTACGTGCAATGGCCACCGAGGATGTTATTCTTAATACTGTGCATTTAATGGAGATCCAACTGGAAGCCGCCCGAGAGACAATGACCGAGGCCGTGTCCTCGCTCAAGAAGTTGGGCGGTATGACAGACAAGGACGAACAGTTTGAAACGTTCCTTGAGGTCAGGGACGGCCTGGAGCAAGCGGCGAAGGGGGGGGCTACCAATGAAACCGGAGGACATGACGATGGACATGACTGAAGGAACGGGCAGGGAACTCATCCGGCAGGCGCGCAGACTCCATTCCGCATTGGCCCGACTGACACGGGGCGCGGACAAGGGCGAGATCGTCGGCGAGGCGGCCGGAGAGGGAAGAAA